>Ga0209985_10000811_pt1 | contig 32611 bp, 27 predicted proteins | sample NOAtaG_FD_187305 | JGI IMG/M metagenome (GOLD analysis project Ga0209985, IMG submission 187305) | Freshwater lake microbial communities from Lake Erie, under a cyanobacterial bloom - NOAA_Erie_Diel6S_1000h metaG (SPAdes) (version 2) | ecosystem: Environmental > Aquatic > Freshwater > Lake ...
GAGTTAGTTCTGCCCCGCAGGATGACCGCCCCTCCAGGACTCCAGTTGCACGCCGGAAACGGATATCAACGGAGAGCGAATCACATAATGACACTATGCATAGCTTTGTATAGGTTTTTATGAGCGGCAAACCCGATGTGCATCCCGAATCAACTCTGCACCCGTGGCGTCGTCGACACCTTCAGGGTGAACATCGAGTGGAACACCGACGTTGAAATGACCATCGTCATAGGCCTGCAATGCGACCTTAGCGGTCATCGTCATCGACGTTCCTTCCTGCCGTTGCTTCTTTCGCTGCGCGACATGCAAAACGGTGTTTTCGAAGCAGGCTGCATACCCGGCTGCAAAGAGTTGTTCTGGGTTCCTGGTCCGGAAAGGGTTGCCGAAATTATGTATCATGACGTGATCCTTATCAAGGACCCCATCATCCGATTTGACATGACTAGTGTGACCACCACGAGCGGCAACCTGGATCGAGTAAAGAACTTCTCTGCAATAGAATTTTAAGAAATTAAATTGTATAAAAACTAAATACCAGCAACTCAGTCTAAAGGCCAAGCTCTGTCTGGTAACTCCCCATAACAAATAAGTCTTCATGGCGATCATCAGGTCCTCGCCTAGGCTTTGCTAGAATAGAGCTCGAACCCGAACTCAGGGGGGTTCTGACTGCTGAAGTGAAATCTATAGGTTTAAAAGAACGGAGTCGCTTGTGAACCATCTTCGTGTGATCATCGGGGTCCTGTGTGGCCTTTGGCTGTTTGGAGGGCGCTCTGGGGCGGATCAAAACAAACTAAACGTCCGAGAGCTGTGTCGCATCGAAGTGTCCGGCACACTCATGAACGCATATAACGATGTCGATCTTTACGAAGGGCATCTATCCAAGGCCACAGAGAAGCTTAAAGATGCGCGCCTTAAGCTTATGCTGCTCGATCGAGAGTATCAAAGGCTCATCCAGTCTTTTAGTTCGAGTACACCTGCCTTCGAAGTCGACGAACGCGTTCTTACTCTTCGCTTTGAGCAGCGAACACTTGAGGGTCAGATTCGCGAAAGTGAGCAAGCAGTCGAACTCAATGAAAAACTGCTCAAAGAACGAAGGGCGTTTCGTTCCCAGTTTAGCGAGCTGATCACTCCCGTCTTCACGATCACCATCGACAAACAAGCACAGCAAGGCGGCTACCCCCTTGCCATAGCCTTCCGTCACAGCTGCAGTCAATACCAGCTTCTTTGTGCCTTGCCTCGCGATCAGGCCGAAGCCTTGCGCAAGATCGCTCGAGAGGTCAGCAACCCCCAAGCTTGCGAACGCTACAGCTCCATTCTGTCCCCTTGAGGCAGTGCCCTGTCTTGGCTGCTGTCTTGTGCTACAAGTTTGGCTTTGCTATCGTGGGGTCCTAAGTTCTGTTGCCATTCTGGAAGGAGTCGATTCATGGAAGCATGGTCCCCCGATCAACTCAAGCAGCACCTTGATCAAGGTGAACGCGTTTTTCTCAAACTTTGGAAAAAAGGTTGTGGTATTTGCAAACTGTCGAATCCAGCGACCGACAAAATGGAAAAAGAAAATATCCACCAGATGACCTTTGCAAAAATATGCATCGATGAATTCCCTGAGATGATGCAGATCGCTGGAACTGAGGTGTTGCCGGTTTTCTTCGTCTTCGATCAGAAGAAAAAGAAGGGCATGTATACTGGATTCAAGGGCTACGATAAACTCCAGGAGTTCGTGGATCAGTCGCTGGCTCAGTAAAGCAGACCTTGAGGACACGATTTGCTTGGCAAGTCCAGAACGAGGCGATCGTGGTCCCGCAAGACTGGAGGAATTGCCTCGGCTTTAGACGCGGGCTGGAGCCTGAAACATTCTTTTTTTTCGCATAATCAACTCTGATATGGCAGCTTTTCGGTCTCCTCGTGTCTAGCCTGTCTGGGTTCTTTCCCTTCTCCGTGCGCCTTTGCAGCTCTGTGGCATGAACTCTGCACGCACCTCTCCCTGAGGACAATGAACAGCGCCAGATCCCCAAGGAGGAGGGACGATCATGAAAGGTCTATTCCTTGGCCTCGCTCTGGGTTCCTGTCTGGTTCTAGGTCCCAGATCGTTGGCCGCAAGTAACAGTCAAGAAGTGGTTCAAGTCTTGGATGTCGATAGCTATGAGGATATCGAGCAGCTCTACTTCGCTCCTTTTGCGACAGTGAGTCTTCTGGTCAGGAACGTCCGTGCTGAGCAGGAAGTTGGTATCCTCATTCAGATGAAAGATGAGATGACGCTTGTACCTGCTTTCTATGAAGGAGCTGCGAACGAAGGTTCCTCAGTTTGGAAAGCCGAAATTCCGATCCTGCCGGGCCCTCAGCTTGAATTCCTTACTCTGTTTAAAACCCCAGAGGGTTCTATACTAGGGGACCAGCAGGGACGGCCCTATGTTTTCGATTATCGCATGGGTGTCGCCCTCTACTCGTGCTTCGTCAAGAATAAGAGCTTGATGGAGACTCGGCATTACAATCGCAATGGTGACGAGAAACATTGGATCGATTTCACCGTGGCGGTGAAGAATATTGCGATGAACAAAGCGGTGGAGGTCATCTATTTTTTCAATGGAGGGCGTGAGGATCGAACCTTAGCCCTGGCCTTTTCCAGCATGCCTCAGTTGATCAATCCGGATGGAACCTTTGAAATCGCCGATACAGAGATCTGGTCCGGACATCTGGTCTTCCCACAGGACGTCGAGGAGGTTCTCTACTACGTTCGGTATACGGTCGGCGGTCAGGTGTATCTCGATACCAATTATGGCCTGTACTATCTGGTCCGGCGTCAAGCTAATTGATTGACCCATCAGCGGCGTGGACCTCGCAGAGGCTCACGCCTCACCTTTCCTGGAGGATTGCAACGCCTTTGCTGGTCCCAATGCGGGTCGCGCCAGCTGCTATCATGTCCATAGCCTGGGCATAGCTCGCTATACCCCCCGAAGCTTTGATGCCGAGCCGGGGTCCCGCACTCTCTCGCATGAGGCGTACCGCCTCCACACTTGCACCCTGGCTCACGAAACCGGTCGAAGTCTTCACGAAGTGGGCTCCGTGGTCTCGACAGAGGACGCTGGCAAGTTGAATCTCCTGGGATGTGAGCAGCCCGCTTTCAATGATGACCTTGAGGAGGCTTTGACGACTCTCACACAGGTCAGCCAAGACGCGGATCTCCCGAGCGATCTCATGAGACAGTCCTGACTTCAGGGCCCCAATATTGATCACCATATCGAGCTCTTGAGCTCCCTCCTCCAGCGCAAGGGCAGCTTCGCGCTGTTTGATCTCAAGTTGATTCGCGCCCAGGGGAAAGCCGATGACGCTGCAGGTGCGCACCGAGGTGCCACGCAGTCCCTGTACGACCCTTGGAATCCAGTAGGGATTGACGCAGATGCTTGCAAAGCCATGACTGCGTGCTTCCTCGATCAGCCGATCAATCGCAGGCGCATCGGTCTCGGGTTTAAGGATCGTATGATCGATGAGGGCCGCCAGTTGCTGTGGCTGGAGTGTCTCGGCTCGTCCGAGTCCAAGACTTGATAGGGTGGCTTCGACGCTACCGACGCCAAGGCGGTGTAATGCGGATGGGGATGAGGGCATGATGAATCTCCTCTAGCAAGACTTTTGGGGCCAATCGTTCGGCTTCCATGACTTGTCTGTTCTGTCGAAAAAGGACCAGGTCGTCCATCTGAACTTCATCTGCCAGCGGCTAACGCAGCATGGTGAATCTGCTACGAAGGATCCACTCATCTTTGCTAACGAAGGAAGCTTCAGATGTCAAATTGAATTACCAAGTCAGCTGGATAGCTGTCCGAACATGCGACATGAGGCGAGAGAAGCATGGCTGGAGGCGCCTTGCATAACAGTCCGAGGCCTGCTGTGGCTATGCGTTTGCTGCGGATGAGAGTGCTCCGCAGTGTGGATAGGATGTCTGAAGGTGGGCTCTCGAACGGAGAGCACAACATGATTTTTGCTTGTGGAATGATGCGTCCCGTCCCATCCTTAGTGAGTGTCCGTCCTGAAGGGCTCGTTTCCGGTTTCGGAGCCCGGAGTGGAGATGCCTTCCATAAGGAACTGAGGGTTTTTATGCGACGATCCCTTGAGGCTACTTGTGGACGCATACGGGTGAGGTGACAGCCTTGCAACTGTGGATCCGGACCCTGCTGTAAAAAAGCAAAGGCTGGAGACGATCGACGTCACGGACGCCAAGGTTCAGAGGTAGCACCATCGAAGATAAAGGATCCAACGTGAAATCTATTGCTCCTTCCTATGGTATAACTCGGCTTCTTCGGCTAGCTTGGCCAGAACGCAAACGACTCTCCTGGGGACTTCTTGCCCTGATCGTCAGCAGCGGCATGCTGCTCGCCTATCCGCAGGCGATCAAAGTGATGATCGACGAAGCTCTGACGGAAAAGAACGCCGATCGCCTCAATGCTGCCGCATTGGCGATCCTTCTGGTATTTTTGTTGCAAGCTGTCGCAGGTGCCATCCGCTACTATCTCTTCACAACGGCGGGAGAGCGCGTGGTCATTCGCTTGCGCCAGGATCTTTACGAAGCGATTATGAGACAGGATATCGCTTTTTTTGATGAACGAAGAACTGGCGAACTCATGAGTCGACTGTCGTCGGATGCCACCGTTTTGCAGAACGCCGTCAGTGTCAACATCTCGATGGTCACACGGAACCTCGGGGCGGCAGTAGGTGGGATCGGACTTTTGATCTACACCTCTCCCCTTCTGACTTTTGGCTTGCTCCTGGCGATCCCTCCAGTGGCGATCGGAACAGCACGTTTTGGGAAAAGTCTTCGACGCATCTCTCGGGACGTTCAAGATGCGTTAGCCACGACCGGTACGATTGCTGAGGAGACGATTTCTGGTGTTCGAACGGTACGCGCTTTTGCTCAAGAGTCAACGGAAGCGGACCGGTACCGTGAGGGACTGGTTCGTTCCTTAGGCCTAGCGTTGGAGAGAAGCAAGCGAGTTGCTTGGTTCACAGCCTTAGCATCGGCGGTGGGTTATGCAGCGATCATTGGAGTGCTTTGGTATGGTGGACAGCTGGTGCTCAAGGGTTCTATGAGTATCGGTGCCTTGAGTTCGTTCATCCTCTATACCCTCACGGTCGCCGTGTCAGTCGGAATGCTTGGGTCCCTGTGGACTGACTTTATGTCGGCAACGGGCGCTGCACGGAGAGTTTTCGAACTCTTGGATCATAAGCCGAGCATGAGTCTCAGCGGGGGGTACATTCCGCCTTCTGTCAAAGGTTCGATTCAACTGCGCGATGTGCACTTTGCCTATCCGAGCCGACCCGATTATGTTGTCTTTGAGAAACTCAGTCTCGACATTGCGCCAGGGGAATGCCTCGCTTTGGTCGGGCCCTCCGGAAGTGGTAAATCTACTTTGGCAGCTTTGGTTTCACGTTTCTACGATCCTTTGTCTGGATCTATCCTTTGGGACGGTATTCCGGTTCAGACGCTCGATGCGGGCTGGCTGCGGAGGCAGATCGGAATAGTTGCACAAGATCCTGTGCTGCTCAGTACCAGTATTGCAGCTAACATTCGCTATGGACGACCCGAAGCTGATCAGGCAGCGATTGAAGCCGCCGCTCGAGCCGCGAATGCGCACGAATTCATTACGGCACTGCCGGATGGTTACCATACCCTGGTGGGTGAACGAGGGATTCAGCTTTCTGGGGGGCAACGCCAGCGCGTCGCCATTGCTCGAGCCATGCTCAAGGACCCTCGCGTTCTGATCCTCGATGAAGCGACAAGCGCACTGGACGCCGAAAGTGAGTATCTAGTTCAGGAAGCCTTAGATCGCTTGATGAAGGGGCGTACAACACTGGTGATTGCCCATCGGCTCTCGACTGTTCGACATGCGAATCGTGTCGTCGTCATGGAACAAGGTCAGATCGTGCAGATGGGGCAGCATGATGAACTGATGCTGAATCAAGAAGGACTTTACTACCGCCTTGTCAATAGGCAATTTGTCGAGGCGTCGCCACTCTAAACGAAGTTTTTGAGGAGTATCCGATGAGCCGTATGATCCTGGCTGACACTAAGATTGCCCCGAAGGCACTCGAAGTGATCCGGCGTTTTTATCCTGAAGTCGTCAAAGAAGTGTCTGCAGCAGTCGCCAACGATCCAATCGTGGTCGTTGGTATGGCACATAACCCATTTGTTAAGCGCGTCCGCAAAGCCCTGGTTCAAGCGGGGCTTAGCTTCACCTATCTCGAGTATGGCAATTACTTCTCAAAGTGGAAACACCGTCTCGCGATCAAACTCTGGAGTGGCTGGCCGACCTTTCCACAGGTGTTTGTGCAAGGTCGCCTCGTAGGTGGTTGTACGGATGTGGAAAAAGCTCTGGCTGCAGGCGAATTGCAGGCTTTGTTGGGTCAAAAGAGAGTCTAATCGCAGCGTGCGATAGGTCTCACGAGGTAGCCGCTGCTCATCTGCGAAGCTAGCGCCTGTCCTGAGTTGTCACTTATCCACGCGTTCGATCAGCTTCTGCAGGCGTTCCAGGACATGAGCGTTAGCACGGACCCGCAGGCATGTCCCGTTCTCATCGAAGCTTTCCTGGAGAACACGAGCCGTACTCCGCACTTCACCGATCAGATGGCCTTTGGTGTACGGTATCTGCAACTCAGCCTCGCTCATATCTTCTTCGAAGAAGGCGACGATCGTCTCCCAAATCGTCTTGATGTCTTGAGGCTCGCGTGTCGATACGATCAGGGCATCGGGAAATTCGGCCCGGAGTTCGGCCTCTTGCTCTGCTGTCAGACGATCCCGCTTATTCAGGAGGAGACGGCTGGGAATCGTGTCGGCACCGATTTCTGCCAAGACTTTGCGCGTGACCTCGAGTTGGGAGCGAAACGTGGCATCCGATGCGTCCGCTGCGAAAAGAAGCAAACTGGCATGCAAGGCCTCGTCCAAAGTGGAGCGGAAGGAAGCGACGAGGTCATGCGGTAGTTTGTTGATAAAACCGACGGTATCGCTGATCAGGATGCGAGGCGTCGTCGGAGGCTGGAGAGCCCTTACAGTCGTATCCAACGTAGCGAAGAGCTTATCCTCAACGAGCACGTCACTGCCTGTCAAGGCCCGCATCAGCGAGGATTTACCAGCATTGGTGTAACCCACGAGCGCCACAGTCGGGACGTCTTTCCGCAGAGAGCGTCGCGTATCCTGCTCGCTTTCGATGGATGCAAGCTGCTCGCGTAGTTCTGCGATCCGATCGCGCACCCGCCGACGGTCCAGCTCGTGGGCCGACTCCCCAGCGCCCTTGGCTCCAATCCCACCACCCTGGCGATCGCCCCCGATGCGGGATGCCCGGAGACGCGGCGCTGTGTAGGCAAGTTTTGCAATTTCGACTTGCAAGCGAGCCTCTCGGCTGCGGGCATGGCGACTGAAAATTTCCAGAATCACCCCGGTCCGGTCCAGGACTTCGACGCCCAGCGCCTCCTCGAGATTTCGCAGCTGGCTTGGGCTGATCTCTAGGTCGAACACCACCAACGTAGCCTTCTCGCGCCTCTCTGGCGCGTCGAAAGAATCTTCTTCTTCGACCTCCTCGAGGCCGTCGTCATCTGCCGCGTCAGGACCGGAGAAGCCTCGGATCACTCCAGATCCCCCCGTGAAAGCTGCTAGCTCCTTAAGCTTGCCAGGGCCTAATAAAGATCCAGATGCCGCAGCTTTACGCTTTTGACTGACGCGTCCGATCACGCGCAGACCAAGGGTTTCGACCAATCGAGTCAGCTCCGCCAGCGACGACTCGTGCTCGGCATCCGAGACGCCAGGAAGCTGGATGGCAGCCAAGACTGCGGTACGCGATGGATGGGGGGCGGAGCGTTGCATAGAGCGATTTCCTTCTGATCGAAAGGTAGTAACACCGGGACATTTCTATGCGGGGAGAGTCCTACATTCAAGGCATAATGTCAAAGACCTCAAGATCATCCACGGCAAAGATTTCAGGGGTACATGTCCCCGAACTCTTTTGGCATCAAAGGACGCTGAATCTCAAAATCACAGAGTGGCTGCGATCGCTTGGTCAGCGGCGAGTACTTTTTGAAATTGAGAGCTTTTCAGGATGCCTATGCGCTGACATTCACGACTTTATCAAGATATTTTCCTCGCCTTCACTTTTCATTTATGATTTGTAGATAGATTCCGGAAAGCAAAAGCAAGCGGTGGAGTTGCGTGATGATAAAGAACGTTGATCGTCGGCATTTTCTAAAAGGATCGCTGGGGACTTTGGGTGCCCTGAGTCTCGGAACGTCTCTCACTTCCATGGTATCCGCCCAACCTTTTCTGGACTATCGAAGCCTCAAAAGTCTAGGGCCTCTGAGTGCTCCGAACTCTCTCGGCCTGCGATTGCCTGCAGGCTTCACAGGACAGCTTCTGGCTCAAGGTCGGAAAAAAGTTCGCCGATTTGATGGAACAGAAACAGCTTACAGCTGGCATACAGCACCGGATGGGGGCGCCTGCTTTGCTACTCCGGACGGCGGCTGGATCTATGTTTCAAATAGTGAAGTAAACTTTGGTGGGGGCGGTGCAGGTGCACTCCGTTTTGATAACCAAGGACGTGTCATCGACGCCTACTCTATCCTATCGGGTACCAATAACAACTGTGCGGGTGGACCAACCCCCTGGGGAACCTGGTTATCCTGTGAAGAAGTTCCCTTTGGTTCCGTGTACGAGTGCGATCCTTTAGGTCGAAGTCCTGCTCGCAAGTGTCCGGGCCTCGGTAACTTCAAACATGAGGCGATAGCCATCGACCCCGTAGCCATGCAAGCCTACCTCACCGAAGATGAAGGAGATGGACGCTTTTACCGTTACACACCAGGCAATCTTATCGATGGTCGCATGAATCTCGACGAGGGTCTGCTGGAAGTTGCACTTGTCGATACCAACGGACGTGTTCAGTGGGAGTCCGTGAAGAATGCAAATCCCTCGGGATTTAGCACGCCGACTCGCAAGCAGATCCGAGAAAGCCGGGCTTTTGATGGGGGTGAAGGGATTTGGCACCACGAAGGTCGCGTCTACTTTACGACCAAAGGCGACAATCGAGTCTGGACCTTTGACATTGCAGCCCAAAGTCTTAGCATTCTGTACGATCGTCGCACAGCCAAGACAGCGATTCTCAGTGGTGTCGACAATGTCACGGTATCTCGCGACGGTCATGTTCTCGTAGCAGAGGACGGCGGTGATATGCAGATCTGTGTGCTGGGGCCTTTTGGTGACGTCTATCCCTTGCTTCAACTCGTCGATCAGGATGGTTCGGAGATCACAGGGCCGGCTATCAGTCCTGATCACAAACGGCTTTACTTTAGTTCTCAGCGAGGACAGGGTAGTGGCTTGACCTACGAGATCCTCGGTAGCTTTGCTTGAATCTGAGCCCCAAACAGCCGTCTGCGATGCCTGTTGCAAAGTCTGTGCTGGTTTTGCAATCTGTTGAGACTGGGATCTGAGGCTAGCATTTTTTTCATTGTCTCCCTGGGTGGTTCCACGAGCTGTTGCTATCCGAACTCGCCATTCTTTAGTGTCGGTGCCGAAAGGTCCGTTGCAGCGTTCCGGAACGGTCCTGAGGCTAGACGCACAAAAGTTTGAAGCCAGGAGTGGACATGCGGTCCATGAGGAGCTGCGGGTTTTTAGGCGACGATGGCTCTGGGCAATTTCTGCACGTCCATTCTTTCACACCTCCTGGAAGCGATCGGCTCGATCGCTTATACTCTACACTGGACCATCTCTGCTGAACGTATCCCAGATACTTGCGATAGGCTCGTAGAGTTTAAGGCGCGCCCGTCTCGAAATGCTCGTTTTTGTCTTAGGAATTGGCCGAGAAGCTGGGAATACAAAGTTCCTAGTCCTCGAATGGACATCGGGTCCCGGGGCGTCTGATGGTTTTTTAGCAGCAACTGATCTAGGCCTTAAACGGGCGCACTTACGAGATAAGTTTGAGTTTGCCAAGGAGGGTGGAAAGTGCAGATTCAATTGCAGGTCAACAACGAAGTCCATGTGGTCGATGCCGAAGCGGATGAACCATTGCTCTGGGTCCTCCGCGATTCATGTGATATAGCGGGACCAAAATTCGGTTGTGGTGCAGCCCTTTGCGGTGCCTGTACGGTGCTGGTCGATGGAGTGGCTGTGCGAGCCTGTGTTTATCCTGCAGTTGAAGCTGTTGGCAAAGAAGTGACCACGATCGAAGGGCTTGCGACGGGTGACAGTCTGCATCCACTGCAGGAAGCATGGATAGCGGAAAGCGTTCCCCAGTGTGGCTACTGTCAATGTGGGCAAATCATGACAGCAGCCGCTCTTCTCAATAAGGTTGCAAAGCCGACGGAAGAGCAGATTGAGCTTGCTATGTCGGGTAATCTGTGTCGTTGCGGAACCTATCCACGGATCGTTAAGGCGATCTTTCGTGCTACGGGGAGGACTTATGGTTGAGTCTGGACAGGTCCCTCGTCGCGAGTTTTTGATCAGTGCAAGCATCATCGGGACCAGTCTCCTTGTCGGGTGTCGGGCGCTGCGGAATAATGGCTCGGACACTCTCATCGCCAAGACTCCTCCGAAAGAGTTGAATGCGTGGGTCAAGATTGATGGCGAAGGACGGGTTCATCTGATCGTTGATAAAGTTGAAATGGGGCAGGGTGTTGCGACTCTTTTCGTCGGCATGGCCATGGATGGTTTGGGTGTGAGCGCGAGTAGGATCGACTTTTCGTTTGCGCCCCCTGACGAGATTTACATCAATCGGAAAATTAAAGCGGAAACTCTGAACGTGACGATACCTCTACAGGTGCAGTTTACCGGCTATAGCACCAGCACATCAGACGCGTGGGTGACGGCCCAGGGCGCCGTGATGGGGGCTAGAGCCAAGCTCATCGCTGCCGCTGCGAAGCGGTGGTCGGTAGCTTCCTCTGCCGTCACGCTCGCCGATGGCGCGGCCCTAGAGAAAGCTGGTCAAAAACGTCGTCTTGGTCTCGGTGAGCTGGTGTCTGATGCGGCTCAGGTCGATCTCCGTCGGGAAACGATCGAGCCGCTCCAGCCCCAAGCGATGAGCACGATGAAAAGAGTCGATTTTTTACCCAAGGTCACTGGCAAGCCCATCTTTGGTATCGATGTCTCCGCCGCCACCATGGGTGTATCCAAACTTCGCTATACCGTACTTGTCCGCTCGGAAGAGATTGGAGCTCGTCTCAGAGTCTCGAATTTGGCCGAACTGACTCAAATGCCAGGTTTCTATGCAGCTTTTCCGATTTTAGAGGATCAGGCGTTCGCGATTGTTGCTGATCGCTACTGGCAGGCAAGAAAGATCGCTCAGGCGACCCGATTTCAGAGTCTGGCAGGTCCAAATGCCAACTTTTCATCCGAGCAGATGATCGATGATTATCTAAAAATGCTGAATAACAAAAAAATCTCGGTCAGAACTCCTTTAGATATTGGTTTCGGTGCTCCAGAAACAATTGCGCTGTCCGAGCAGAACCACCAGGCCGAATACGTGCTGCCTCTCCTGCCACATGCAACGCTCGAACCCATGAATGCAAGCTGTGCCTTTGTCGATGGCCAATGGTCAATTTGGGTGCCAACCCAATATCCTGAGGCTGCCGAGTCTGCAGCGGCTCGGGTATTCAAAGTGAAGGAACAGCAAGTTCGGATCGTGACAACCTATGTTGGCGGAGGTTTTGGTCGGCGCTTAGCGGTCGATTATGTGACCTTAGTCGCCTCCGTTGCTAAGGAATTGGCGACTCGCAAAGGCCCTGAGAACGCGGCAGTGAAGCTAGTCTGGTCCAGGGAAGAGGACTTTCGTTACGACTACTTCCGGCCGATAGCCTGTCATAAGATTGCAGCATCCCTGGACTCGCAAGGGATTTCAGCTTGGAAGCAAGAGATCGCAACCCAGTCGATCACGGCAGTTGCCTCCCAGGATATCATCTCGTCGCTTATTCCGGACAAACTGAAGAATCAAACCCTCATCAGTCTCTTCAGTAAGATCGGTGCTGCCAGCTTTAACCTCGTGAATCTTGATCCTGTCGCTGTCGAGGGTGCTGTCGATACTGATTACAAGCTAGGCCGCTTTGCTTTGAATGCAGTCGGTTATACGCCCGATTCCATGCCGCGGATTCCTATCGGCTATTGGAGAAGCGTGGGGCACTACCACACCTGTTTTGCTATCGAGTCCTTCATCGATGAATTGGCAAAAAAATTTGGTCGAAATGAAGTGGAGCTGCGGCGGTATGCATTACGATCGTCACCGCGGGGATTGGAGGTGCTGGAAAGGTGTCTGACCCTATCGCAATATGATCCCAGGGTCAAAGGGGGTCTAGCGATGGGATTGGCTCGTCATTCTGGTTGGGGATCTTCCATCGCCATGGTTATGCAGGTCGGCCTCGGGGAGCGTGGGGAACCTCAGGTGAAGGCCGTTTGGGCTGCTGTGGATGTGGGCTTTGCCCTCCAACCGGATATCATTCGCCAGCAGATCGAAGGTGGCATTATTTTTGGCTTAAGCGCAGCCCTCAAACAAGAGATCCGTATTGAAAAAGGTGTGGTTCGTGAGAGCAATTTTTATGATGCCGGAGATGTGCTCCGTTTGAATGAGAGTCCAAAGATCACGGTTGATATTGTGGCCAGACCCCGCGAGATCGCTCCGACTGGAGTTGGCGAACTGGGCGTCCCGTGTGTAGCTCCTGCGCTCGCGAATGCCGTTCACAATCTAACGGGCAAGCGAGTGCGGCGTCTGCCCTTAACGGCCGAGCGCCTCAAGATGAGCACGATAGCACTGCTGGTCACTCTGCTGGGTGGATTTTTCAGTCAGGATAGTTACGCTCAGAGACGATCGTTTCGAGATGGTCGCGACGCCTTTGGGTATCTTTTTCAGGTCGCTACAAGCCCTCGGTGCGCGAATTGTCATGGCGCCATTGCAATGAAGTCGGGGATCCATTATCCAACGGTGGGTGATGATAGGCGCCCTCACGCCATGGCTATCGATGCGAGGTTCCCTTCTTTAGGCGGTGATTGTACGAGTTGTCATCAGAAGAAGAATCAAGACATGCCCCGGTATCCGCCGGGAGCTTTCTCCGAGGCTACCCCGGACTTTCTTTGGCATATGCCTCCACCATCCATGGTACTCGCGACCGTCACGACCCCACGGCAGCTCTGCGAACAGTGGACCGATCCCGCTCGTAATGCCCTCGTTCCTGGTAAAAAGGGTGGAATCAATGATCTCGCGACCTTTCGTCGGGAGTTCATGATTCACGCTCAGAACGATCCTCTCGTGGAGTGGTCCTTCAAACCTGGACCAGGTCGCACGCCGGCGCCCGGAAGTAAGGCCGAACTGGTCGAGGCGATGGACCTGTGGATATCATGGCTCGAGGCTGGCAATCGCTGTGATGCTCTGTAAAGTGGCCTCACCTTCATGAGATGTTTGTAGGAAGGATAGAAAGGAACCCGGTGATGAGCCGGGCTTGTTCCTACAGCGGTAAAGTCACAATAGCTGAGTCATCTCCTGTGGCTCCTTGCACTCCTTTGATGCCTACGGCCATGACTTTGTCGAGGTCGGGGGCCACGTCCGCTCCCCAGAGGAAGTCTTGGGCTCCTCCAAAATCGAAGAGTTGCACCCCTGAGTCTCCGAAGCTTTCATCAAGCTCACCATTTGACTTGAGTATTGCGAGCATACCATCCGAGTTGGTGCTGGTGAAGCGACCACCACCAACCAAGAGAATACGGCCATCGGGCAGCAGTGCTATGTTTCGCCCATTGTCGTTGAAACCATCGACATCGATTCTGGCGAAGCCCTGGGTGCCAAAGCTGGTGTCCAATTTGCCCTCGGGATTGATACGCAGGGAAAGAACATCGAGGGATTCCTGCTCATTATCACGACCATAACCGACTGTGATCAATGAATCTCCCTGCAGCACGGCGGAGTAGACTTCAGTCGTCGAGTTAAGAACAGCCTCGCTGAAAATGCCCCCTTTCCCGTAGCTTGTATCGAGTCGACCCTCGCTCGTAAGTTTGTAGACGACCGGCAGAACGATGGCTCCTTCGCGCATGTACCCCGTTCCAATCACATCACCATCTGGGAGCAGGACGGGGGCTTTAGGCGATGCGCTGAGATTCCGAATGTCCAGAGTCGCGCGTCCGGTATCGCCAAATGTCGCATCGAAGTCGCCCTCGGAATCAAGGCGCACCATCACGAAGTCCGAGTCGAGTCCACCAGGGCGTTTTGCTGAGCCGTGCACAAGCACACGGTCTTGAGCGTCGACGATCATACCGCCAAAGCCATCCGAGATGTAGCCAGTACCGACAGTCTCTCCCTCGCTAAGATTCAAAATGGCGACACCACCTGTGCCAAACGAGGAATCAATTTGTCCTGCTGCGGTCAAACGGAGCACAAAGAGATCCCTATCCCGTGCATCTGCTCCACCCGCATGCTCCACAGAGCCAGCGACCACGATACGACCTTTGGAATCTACGGCAATGGAACGAGCGACTTCCCCATCACCGGCTGCGATAAGGTTGAAAATGAGAGAACCCTCTTGGCCAAAGCTTGTATCAATGGATCCATCGTCGCGATGCTTGACGATGAGAACCTTGGCATCTGAACTTGCTGCTGTGCCGTCAGACAAAGAGCCAACTGCGTAGGAGCTGCCCGTCTCAGTGAAGGCGATATCGTACAACCGATCGTGTCCTGTCGCTGAGAGTGAGATGACGTCGAGTTGGGGTTCACTGCTAGCCTGCAACGACTTGCCATAAACCAGGAGGGCAAACGCGAATAGAAGCTTTGTCTTGAAACGCAATCTTAGAACACCAGAGTCAACTTGAGACATGGATCCATCCTTCTCTCAAAATTTCAAATATGAGAATCAATATCATTATCAATTTAGAGCTGTCCTCCTGCTTGTGTCAAGCCACTTTCGTTGAGATTCGGGACAAACTTTCCTAGCTGACAGGATCGCTTCCAGAAGCTAGAATCGACAGTTGATAATGATAAAGAATATCAATATCATAAAAACGAATAGGATTACAGACCTTTACGACGCCAACCGTGGTCTTTCAGCGGCATCATGGCGTCATGAGGTCCCTTTCCACGAGGACAGACATGCGAACTCTCTTTGTTCCGCTGGCGACTTGTTTCCTTTTGGCAGCGTGTGGCCAGAGCGGCGATGTTTCGACGCAGCCTACCCCCGGCTTGCGTCCCTCCCCGCCATCACCGACACCCTCAGCCCCCAATGTCCCTGTCCCATCTTCACCCATCCCGCCAACACCCGTGGGAGATTGGAATCTTAATCTCAAAACCGATCTGATGACGGATCGTGCGAGCTTCCTTCGCGCGCTCGGCAACGATCTTTCGAAGCGCAGTCGGGAGTTTCAGCAGTCGACAGGGCAATTGGCCGCGAGTGTCCGTGAATACTGTGCGCGTCCGACCCCCGAGGCTTTAGATCAAGCCCAGCAAAGCTGGAAGGAGACGATGTATCGGTGGGAACACTTTGAACTCTTTCAAGTGGGGCCTTTGGCCGAGGGGGGCAAAGTGCTCAAATACAATATCTATGCATGGCCCGGACAAGCTCATTTCTGCCGGATTGACGAAGAAGCACTGAAGGCTTCAAAAGACGTGAATTACAAACTTCCATCGAATCCCAATCGCAAGGGTCTTCAAGCGCTCGAGTATCTACTTTTTGATCAGGTGCTTGAGAGCCATTGTCCGCTAGGAAACGGCGTGGCCATCGAATGGAATGCGCAGGCACCAGAGCAAAAGTGGGCCTCTCGCTGTGCATATTTGGATAGGCTTGTCGTCGATCTCGACCTGCAGTCGACCCAATTGGTCCAGGCCTGGGGTGATGCAGATGCTAACGCTATGACACAGCTCATAGGACATGCTGAGCAAGAGGAGAGCATGATGCAAGCTCTTTATGAGAGTTTGTTCTATGTTGATCTTGAACTTAAGAACAAAAAGATCGCAGCCCCAGCGGGACTCGATCCCAAACACTGTCCAAGTTCGCCAGAGCCCTGTCTCGATCGGCAGGAGTTTCCCTTCGCCAACTTCTCTCGGCAGGGTATCGAAGCAAACGTCTTGGCTCTCATCGATGTGGTCTTCGGCCCTCCCCTTGGAGAACGGCAGGGTGGATTGTCTGGTTTGATTCGAGCTAAGGGGCGGGATGATGTTGCGGATCGCACAGAAGCATCCCTCATCGAACTCGCAAATTTGATCCAAACCGATCCTTCAAGCTCGCTACCCGATCTTATACAGAATCAAAATCAGGAAAACTGTGAGATCACGAGCCTGTCTTGGGTCTGTCGCTTACGAGTCGCTCTGAAGTCGCTAGCATCCGATCTGAAACGAGAGTATGCCTCGATCCTGGATCTGCAAATACCGGACGCTTCCGATGGTGATAATGACTAAGGAGACGAGGGACAAGCTTTTCAGCCCTGATGGACTGAAAAGCGGCCTCGGCTTGAAGAATTCAGAGGCTCGGTGGGTCGCATAGAGGGACCGCTTGTTTTAGAAAGCGTTTCTCGTTAGGAGCCTCTCCCGAGCTAGGAAACCAGACTCCCTCCGTGAGAAAATTGACGGAATCACGGTTCATTGGGCGAACCCAAGTGTAAGGCATCTTAGGTACGTTGCCCCGCAGTTGACGAAAGCGTTCGGTATCATCGGGAATGAGATCTCGTGCTGGATTGATGATCGAGTGAGGTACGCCCTTCGGGTAGAAGCAAAGCCGGGCGTTTTTGATCTTGTTCAGTGCGTTGACGATCGACTCATTGTCCGCCGTCGGATCCTCTTCGACGCCCACAATCTGCACCGGGATATCGATCACTTGGGCACTCATCGCCTGGACTTGTCCGTACTGAACCATGGCCTGAACATTTTCAACTTTCACGGAGCAGTACCCGTTTCGACCACCGGGTCTCGATCGATTGACCCTGCAAGCCTCCCCCCAATTGTTGGTTAAGCCAGGATAGATGAAGCCCAAAATGCCGGCAGCATAGCGTTGGACCCCTGGGTTGAGATAGTAGGGTGCGTAGAGAAGAACGCGCGACCATATGTTTCCTTCGGGTCTCTGACCGGCGATGACGGCTCCGGTAGCGAGTCCACCTCCTCCGGATAGACCAGCCAGTGCCCTGACACCTGTGCTGTTGGCGGCAATTTCATTCATCTCGTTCACAAATGCGACGTAGCGAGGATGGGGTGGGGGTGGCTCTCGCGAGGCCCAGCGTTCCTGAGCGGGCAAATCGTTGAGATAGTCGGTATCACCGTTCGGTGTCCGTCCCTGTCCTGGCATCAGGGGAAGAAAGACGTCGAAGCCTCGATCGGCAAGCATGAGGGCGATGTCAAAGTACTGCTGCGGACAAGCAGTAAAACCATGGAAAAACATGACCATTCCCTGGCGCTCGGTGCCTTCCTTTGCGGGATAAAAGCGAGGCATACAATCAGGTTGAATGGCTTTGTTCGGCGAGGTGTTCAGCGTCTGAGTCTCACGCTGGATATGCTGCTCCCAGAGGGCTCGGACCTTTGGATTTTCGATACGATTGTAGTCATTGATAGTAATACCGCTCGTGTCGGCGACACTGCTGAGTTTCGAGCCTGTCGTGCGGCAGGCTAAGAGACTTGACCATAGGAGAACGTATAGAATCCCTCTTCTCATTCGGTACCTCTCTTTTCCAATCAGCCTTCCCCAGTCGGTCGGTAGTGCCGACAGTACGGAAGGCTAACGAAAATTTTTTTTGGAAGGTGCTGACACGGAACCTTCATTCTAGGTTCGGGATTACAACGTGGTCAAGTATGAATGCGGCCAAATTGAATTGATCTTCGTCGGGAGCATGGAACGGAAGCCATGGTGCGTTGGAACAGTCGATGTGAAAAAGCAAAATTGCGAAAGCGAACCAACTCCCAGGTCGGAGATAATCCCCAAAAGGGAGCCGGTCTTTCCCGGCTGTCAGTCTCGTGAGAGACGAGCTTGAGTTACCTCAGGATGCTCCGCTTTTGCGGGTAAAGGTCTCCTAGCCTATGTTATGGAGCAGTTTTGTATGCAAACAGCACTGGCCTAAACCCCTTACACCTCTTTAACCGTTTGCCGCAGGGCCCAGGACTGGAGAAGCATCCGGGGGTGCCTATGTATTTGCTCCTAACGTAGGTCAACTGGATCGCTCCAGCTTTGCTTGGGCGGATCAACATGAAGCTCGCACGGAACTATTCTTCGCAAGCTTGCCCCTTTAGGGGTGGGTAGTTGACGGATGCACTTACTTTTGAGAAAAAGTCACGGCTTTAGCCGTGGCGAGGGCATCGATGAACTAGCTCTGATGGATCATTCAGCTGCGAGTCCAAGATCTTCGACTCGAGCTTGAATCCAAGGGAGATAAGGATCGATCCGAGTATAAACCAGACCGAGGGTACAGGAAGGTGCTTTGGCCCCGCCACTGATTCCACCCCAGATATCACCGAGACCAAGTTTTTTGTTGATCCGCGAGGCGATTCCGATCTGATAATCGTCGGTTCCATCGAGGAAGATGGGGCCTCCCGAATCACCTTGACAAGCATGTTGATTATCTTTGGTACCAGATACAAACTCGTTACTTCCCACGATATCCAGCCGAGAGGTGCCTTCGCGGAGAACACCCGCAGTGCTTGGATCTTTCTCATCAGCAATGCCGTAACCGGCGAAGCGACGAGGTAGATCGAGTTTGTTTGCTCCTGCCTGCATCTGAGAGGCAGTTGCTAGCTTTTGAATGCGACGGTTTTTGACGGGTTCTGCAAGACGAAGAATCGAGATATCATCCCAGCGGTTCGGGTTGTTCTGAAAAGCGACCCAGGGCCGCTTGCTCAGAGCGAATTCTTCATGCTCATAGACTTTGACCACATCAAGCAGCAATTCGGGATTTTCCCGGATCTTGCTCAGGTCACTGACAAAAGCTGTTTTGAATGCGACTTGACCTTGGAGCTTCGCATTGAGGGGTTTGCCATCGGGGCCAGTCGCGCGTTCTAGGGCTGTTTTGAGAATTGTTTGATTGACACAGTGCGCAGCACTCAAGAACGCAGTGGGAGAGATAAGAGTGGAGGTGCAAAGGCCAAGAATCCGACGAACGGCAGGCGCCCCTCCTATTGAAACGTCTCCCTCAGCGACTAACAAGGCGATAGATTCGAGCGTTCCAGCCTTCGGAATGGTCCCACCTATGACCCGTGGGATATCCTGCTCACTCAGGAAGCGGAGAGTATCTTGCTCAGGCAACGAAGACAGAGGCACTCGGGCTTCCTCGGCCCGTCCAAGACTGGAGAGCGTAAGCAGGGCCGCGCAGAACAGTTTTTTCATCTCGTTTTCTCCCATTTGGTAGAATCAACCCAAGATTCTGACAAAGATCGAACCGAATCCATGAAGAGATAAGATCTCTAACGACGATCATGGAGGATCGGTGCAAATCGATGTGAGAAACAAAGGTAGTAATGAGACTTTTCTAATCTGCTCGGCGAGGAGTGTCAATCCGTAAACGCAACCTCTCCTGGACTCAGGTCAGCGGACCCTGAAAGGGGCCCGGTCCGACCTTGCATAAAAACCCTCAGCTCCTCAGCGAGCGGATGTGCACTCGGGAGTTTGGATTCTTATGCACACTGCCTTGGGGATCGTCCTGAATCTTCGACGCGACATGTCGGGAGGCTCACCTCTTAGATTCGACACTTCGGATAGCCATCGATTTGACCACTGGCGTGTCCCCAAAATGTACCTTCTACGACGTAGCGAGTGAGGTCTTCTTCAAAGGCTTTCAACCAAAATTTGTCTTCTTCAGGACGGTCAAAGCGAGATGCCAGCGAGTGATTGGCTGGTTTTGGGTAAAAGCAAAGGCTTTTTGTTGAGTTGAAGGCAATGATCTTGTTTTCGTAGTACCATTTGATCCGGTTGTTATCAACGGCCGTGTCGCCTTCAACGAGTATAAATTGGAGGCGTCCTTGAATCTGACGATCGCGTGACAATTCCCAACCAAACTGCTGGGCCCCCACGAGATGGGTAAAATCGAAGTTGCAGATGCCTTGCCGACCCGCCTGGGTTTCTTGGCGACAACCATCTCCCCAGCCTATGGTTTGACTGAGAATGCGCTGCGTGAGGGTGCCTGTCGCATCGGGATTGATACTCCGTCTCAACTCATCAATATTGTTCACACCCCCAACGATGTTAGCGATCAACCCGTTCAGGCGAAGGAACGGTGTCATGATGATAGCTCTCTGATAGAGGGTTCCATCCTCAGCGACTGCTGCCGCCGCATAGGTTCCACCTAACGATAGACCTGCTACCACTTTCACCGGCGCAGCATACATGCGGGCGATACCATTGATCGTGCTGATAAACTGATTGGATTCCTCTCGATAGTTTTCCTTATTTGGAAGTGATGCTTGCTCCTTCACTCCAGTATCGGTCCGCATGCCATGGCCGGGATTGAGCGGGATAAGGACATCAAAGCCAGCTTCAGCCAAACGTTTGCCTATGGCAAAGAACTGTTGGGGACAAGCGGTGAAGCCATGAAAAAGAATCACAAGACCCTGTTGCTGAGCACCCCGATGTTCAAAAGATGCGGGACGACAGGCAGGCTGGAGTGGGTAACGAGCTTCAACCTCAGAAACGTAGGCGTTCCAAGCTGGCATGTTCTGGATTTCCTGGGGTGAAACGCTTGGTCCCGCTACCGATTCGAGGAGCTGAGAGGATCTTGTACTCTTGCAATGGCTGAGAAAGAGGAGACTAAGTCCCAAAAAGAGAATGCGCATGACCTTTGTCCTCGTTGTCAAATCATGGGGAGTTCGATCCTAGGATTTTACCACAGATCCTCAGAAAGGATGAGCAACTGACCGTTTCGACTGCTATTCTGCGAGGCCAAGCACCATGGAAAATCAGGGCGAACACGCATGCCGCAAATGCCTGGGGGCGGTCCAGGCTACATGGACTCCGTGATTCACCCTGAGAAGACATACGACAGGCTCGGTCTAGAAAGAATCGATCGAGTCGGGAGTTGATTTGTTCTATGCTCAGGCGCGAAAGGAGGCTGATATGAACGAGCAAGACACTCTCAGTTCTCAACTTCGCGAGGCTGTGCGACTTGTGACCGCAGCTATTGAAGGTGTCACACGGGTTGTCGAAGAGATGCATCTGACGATAGGATCTGGGCCAGCTCGGCTCGGCAAGCCTTTTGCGGCGCTCGTTAAACCTGCTATCACTCCTGGCTATGCACTGGTTCGTGCTACAACTGGTTTGGTAGGGGCTGCGCTCGACCAGGCTTTGAAGGGTCTTTCTCCCGTCCTAGCTGCCGAAGGTCTGGATCGTGGATTTGTTCTGGCAGTTTTGAACGGAGTCCTTGGCGATTATCTTGCCAGTGGCGGGAGTGCTTTGGCTCTCACCATGCAGATCTTGTCTGAAGGCCAGCGGCTAGATTTAGATCCGGATTCCTTAGCTCGACGCTTCCCTGCTGGCGATCGCTTGCTTCTTCTGATCCATGGCTCGTGTCTTGATGAAAGCTCCTGGGACCGACAGGGCATGGATTATGGTGCGATTTTGCATGAATCGCTCGGATTCAAGGCGCTTTATCTACGGTACAATACCGGGCTTCATATCTCAGAAAATGGACAATTGTTAGCTGATTTGCTCGAGCAGGTGTCTCGAGCTTGGTCCCGTCCCGGTCTTGAGCTTAACATCCTGGGCCATAGCATGGGAGGGCTTGTAGCTCGTAGCGCTTGCTTCAGCGCCGAGAGGCGCGGTTTAACGTGGATTCGTCAGCTTTCGAGGCTCATCACATTAGGCAGCCCTCATCAAGGGTCCCCGCTGGAACAGGCGGGCAACTGGATTGATCAACTATTGGGCTTGCATCCCTACAGTAGTCCACTCGCTCAACTTGGGAAGATCCGAAGTGCTGGCGTCACGGATCTACGTTTTGGTACCGTGGTGGAAGAGCAATGGAAGGGAAAGGATCGCTTTGCCATCGATACAGCGCCCCGAATCGCTGTGCCTTTGCCCCAGGGTGTGGCGTGTTATGCCATAGCTGCTTCAAGGAGCCAGTCCGAACCAGGGGAGCGGGGGGATGGGCTGGTGACTCTTAAGAGTGCCTTGGGTCTCCATGCCGATCCTCGCATGGATCTGCGGATACCCGAAGATCATCGGCTGGTCGTCTACGGAGCTAACCATCTTGATCTCTTAGCCCATCCTCAGATCATAGCCAAATTGAAAGAGTGGATGGGAGCAGCGGGTTCAGGTTGAGACTAGCGCAGATTGTCTGGCAATTTAGAGTTTCTTGCTCTATGGTGGCGCCTCCAGAACGCAAGGGAAGCAAGCTACTATGTCTACGGAAACACCTGTATTGACCCAATTTTCGCAAGTTCAATTGTCACGTTCCCTCAAAGAGGGGCTCGCTGAGCTCGGGTTCACGGAGTTAACTCCGATTCAAGCCCAAGCGATACCTCTCATTCTCGAGGGGCACGACGTGATTGCGCAATCCAAAACAGGGAGTGGAAAGACGGCTGCTTTCACGTTGCCGATGCTCGATAAGATTCACCTCGCTGGTCGAGCACTCGAAGGCTTAATTCTGTGTCCGACCCGTGAATTGTGTGCTCAGGTGACACGCGAAGTTCGAAGGCTGGGGCGGCGCTTGCCTGGTTTACAGGTACTTTCGATCAGTGGTGGTGAGCCGGGACGCCTTCAGGCGATGAATCTAGAAAAAGGGGTACACATCGTAGTCGGCACACCTGGACGACTGTTGGATCACCTCGAACGCGAACGACTCGATCTCAGTCGGATCCGCACTTTGGTGCTGGACGAAGCGGACCGCATGCTCGATATGGGATTTCGAGAAGACATCGAAAAGATTCTCAAAGCGGCGCCGCGCAATCGACAGACTCTGCTATTTTCGGCAACGTTTCCTGACTCGATTGCAGAGATCAGCGCTGTCCACCAACGTCAAGCCCAACGGGTGACGATCGAGACCGACAAGCAGGCAGAGCCAGCGATTGAGGAACGCATCCATATCGTATCAAGCTCGGATAAGCTCTCAGCTCTGCATCGCATCATGGAGGACGAGCGACCTGAGGCAGCGATCGTGTTTACCAACCACAAGGCTAGCGTGGCTGCCATAACAGAAGCTCTGGGCACCTGGGGCGTGAGCGCTGATGGATTGCACGGTGATCTTGAACAGATTGATCGCGAACGCGTGATGGTGCGATTGCGGAATGGGAGCATTCGTGTTCTGGTGGCCACCGACGTGGCAGCTCGGGGATTGGATGTTCAGGATCTGGATCTGGTCGTAAACTACGATTTACCCCTCAAGCCCGAGACCTACGTGCATCGGATCGGACGCACGGGACGTGCCGGCAAAGATGGATTAGCCATCTCACTGGTCGCCAAAGGGGAAACACGGCGCCTGGAAGAGATCGAGGCTTATGTCGCGCGTGCTCTCCGAAGGCAAGAGTTGAAACTACAAAAGCAGACACGGGCGTTGTGTCACGCGTCTTCCATGACGACCTTGTCGATTGGTGGTGGTCGCAAGGATAAGCTGCGTCCTGGCGATATCTTGGGAGCCCTGACTGGAGAAGCAGGTGGTCTCAAGGCCACGGACGTCGGCAAGATTGAGATTCATGATCGCATCAGTTATGTTGCTGTTTCCCAGGAGATCGGTCGACTCGCCGTGGAAAGATTGCGCCAGGGTCGGATCAAAGGTCGGAAGTTTTCGGTCGATTGGATGCGTTGAATCAAGGGTGGAAGATACACTCTTAAGCACTTTTCCGCTTCACATGGAGAGGAACTGAAACGCTTAGACAGGTTCCACTCTTCCCATCTTCGCGCTCAGCGAGATGGATGCTGCCGTGTTGCCGCTCCACTAAGTCGCGCAGGGCAGACAGGCCAACGCCGCGGCCACTCGAGATGCTCACGTGGTCGGCAGTAGTTACGGAATCCTCCCAGAGAATCGCGGCAAGTTCTTCCCGATTGCGATAGGGCCAGCCTCGATTTTTAGCGATCTCCTCGAGCTTTTTCCATTGAATGCCGGCTCCTTGATCCCAGAGTCGAACGGAAAGGCTCCCGTCTGACTGGAGAGTTTCAAGCTTAAAGACAAGGTCCTGTCGCTCTCGTCCAGAAGCTTCAGGACGGATATAGCCGTGGTCCACGGCATTGTTTAAAGCATGCGGCAACACATTCTCTAAGAAGTGCAAGAGTTCCGGTGTCCAATGCCTCCAGCCGTCAATATACTCAAAGTGCCAGGTCCGATCCGCGAGTTCTGGGTAACGCTGCCTTATATCCTTGAAGATGCGATCACAGATTGCAAGGACGCTGTCCTGAGTCTGCTGGTTCGTCTGTAGTATGGGCGCGAAGAGGGTCTCATACTGTCTTAAAAGTCGATCAAGGGATTGCGTCAGTGTGTCTGAATACAAGGAGGATGCTAAGGCGCCACTTTCAATAAGGTGGATCTCCGTCGCGAGTTGCTTCAAACCTAAAGACCGCGCGTTCCCTTTGAGAGTATGCCAATGTCTTTTGGACGCTCCGTCGGCCCTCAGTTGTGACGATCGACAGTAGTTGAGCCAGTCCCTTGTTTCTTGGACACAGTTTGTAGCTCGACCAAAGTTCTGACTCAGCAATTCTTGCCAAAGAACCTGCAAGAAATCCTGTCGCGACTTTTCCCTGAGGACTTCGTTCCTAAGTTTCTCTTCCTGGCTATCATCTCGTATGACCAACTGGAGACCTTTCACCCGCTTATCGTCATCCCAGAGAGGCTGCCAATACACACTCAAAAGTTTTCCTTTGTAGGGCAGTCGCGTGGGTAGCTGAGCCACATTCAATTCCCAAGCCAATTCCTCTTCATGCAGGACCGCAGCGAGTGTCTGTCGAATCTGCTCCTTTTCATCACTTTGCAGAGAACTTGGGGCGATCAAACAGTCGAAGAGCGAGCGTTGAGCGAGATCAAAGCCCTCTTCCAGAATGGACTCCAGCTGCTTGGAGTGGCTACCCTCTATCAACCCCTGGGCATTGCAGCGTAGGATCCCCTCTTGGATCGAGTCGATTACACCTTGAATATGCTCTTTTTGTTTTTTGATGATCTTGTCCTGGACACGCGACCGCATAAGGATAACGATAATCACGAGAGACGATAGGACACCGATCATGAGGAAGATTTTTTGTCGAGTGCTTTCATCTAATTCTTTTTCTTGCAAAGCATTCTTGCTCTCAAGCTTATGCACCTCAAATTCTGCATTTAGCTTCTGAATCAAACGCCGATCGTTATCGGCAATACTTTCATATCGCTTGAAGTAGAGTTCACGCCAAAGTTCTGCAGATTTCTTGTGTTGCAATTTCTGACTTGCAAGATTAGCCATGAACTCCATGTAAGGGTATTCATCTCGATGATACTTTGATTGCTCGAGCCAGTGATGAGCATCCTGCGCGAATCGTTCGGCTGTTTCGGTATCATTTTTTATCATGTAAAGTTCGGCCAGCACCAGGCTATTCCAGTAACGTCGGTGGGGGCTATTGAAGGTTTCAAAATTCTTTTGGGCTTCATGGGCCTCTCGGAGAGCATCATCGACCTGACTCAGACCCTGATAGACCATGGCCTTGGCTTGATAGGTGAGGGCAACGCCGACCCGATCATCCAAGGATATTGCCCAGATGAGAGCGTCGTTTAAGTATTCGAGTGATCTTTGGTGATTGTTTTGTTTCATCTGGATCAGCGCTAAGTTGAAGGAAATAACGTGTTTGAAATATCGAAATCCGTTTAGGCTCTGGATTTTTTGAAGGATTTCATTCAGGTTTTGCATGTAGCGGCTGCTATCGTCGATCGTCTGACTTTGATAGTTGCTGACTTCCTGGCGATAGAGCAGAATCCATTCTTGATGAGAGAGATGACTCAATTGTGCTTCTGCCTCTTGAAGCTTCTGTGTCGCGACGAGAAGTCGAAATGAATTGATCGCTTCCGATGACTGTTGTACTAGAACTTGAACCAAAAGATATCTGTCCTGAAAGGTGCGAGCAATCTCTTCCGCCCTTTTAAGACGATTGAAAACGTCTGCATCTCTAGTAAGAGTACTTTGGCTTCGGGCTTCAAGTGCCATGTACCAGCCGAATGGTAAGGTGCCTTCCCGGACCAATGGCTTTATTTTGAGAATTGTAGCTTCAGCGAGGTCATGATCTTCGGTTAACAGAGCAAGGTAAACTTGGGTCAAGAGCAGAGCCTGTCTGTCTGCGATAGAGAGGGTCGACTTCGCTAAACGCTCTTCGATTGATCTACGAAGGGTTAAGGGGTCATCCAAAAGGTGAGGGATCTCTTGGGCAATTTTTAGGCTAAAAGGATCCTTGATCCCCGTATCAGCACGAGCGGTGATGGGAGACCCGACTATGAGACACACAATAAGAGACCAGAATCGGACCATGATGATGCTGACTCTCTCTTCGAAGCTGAGGGAGGAATCGGAAAAATTCCAGATTGTTTCAGTATTCTTCGGCCCATTTCTCCGACTTATACCCTACTGTAAAGATTATAGAACAAGGATCGGATCTCAAAACTTTGTACCCGCTCCCTGATACACGATCGAGCAGCCGGCGGACGCCGAGGATCTGTCGAAGACATGTTCTCCGTCTGTGCGTTTGACGCTGGCGAAGACAAGTTTGAGAACGTTAAGATAAATATTTTCGGATATTTAGGCGTCATCTCAAACCAGGCAAGAGATTTGCAGAGTCTCACCTCATTGGCATCCAAAAACAACTTGGCTCGATGGGGTATAGCATGTTCACGAAACATTACTTTGGGTTTATATCCAGTCTTATCATCCTGGTGACGCTTTTGGGATGCAAGCCCAAAGAAAATAGCGGCAGTGAAACCGATACCGTCGTTTCCTCCGATCCCAATAACAATCGGGTTGTCCTCTTTCACACTCGCTTTAGGTCCAACAATCAGGATGTGGCCTGTTATTACCAAGGTTCAACGGTGGCCAGTGCACGGGCTATCACGCGTCAAGCGGTCCCTGTCCTAGCGGTAGCGACACGCGTGGGCGGTGAGCTTTCCGATCAAATTGGAACGACGCTCGACACGATCACCAGTGTCACCGGAGCGGTCGGTACCTGTTCAGCTGGCCTGAACCCCGCATGTATCATGGGAATCGTGAATGCGATCCGTAGCGTAAACAATGCGGCCCAGCCCGTCGGTGCTGTCTATTCCGTCTTTAACAATCTAGACAACAACGGACGTGAAGTTCCTCTTCCCTACAATCAGTTTCAGCTGATCACCTCGGCCATCACCCGGGCACATAATGTGAGCAGCTTGGCGGGCGTAAGCTGTCCAAGCAGCGGTACTACGGCTCAGTCGGCTGTTGCAGTCGATACTGCACGGGCCGACCGCTGCGTAGCGACCTGTCGGGCAAATGCTGGTGGCAATGCCTGCAATGCAGTTTTCAGCGAGATCACCACGTGTGTCCAAAATCGAGGCGGTAATGCCTGTTATACCTCACGTGGCTGCTGAGACGGATTGGCTGTTGCCTAGAGGACTTGTCGGTCAGCGATCCAGATTTTGACGGGTGCGCTTGCGAAAAAATTCCTGAGCATAGTGTGATGACGGCCCTCAGCTCTTTAAGGACGGTTCGTCTACTTTTTTCCATGAAAGGCTACCCATTCAGACTTACGACTTGTGTCGATTTCTCAGGTCACTCGATTTGTAAAGTTTTTCATTGCCATGCATGCTTGGAGACCTGTAAGCACCTCCTCTTAAGTTTTCCAAAACACAATAGCCCATAGCTTTTTTCACCAGCTTAGAGATCCACTTGCGATCCTCATAAGCGCATCCTTGGGTCCCTTCGGTGGTCAAGAAAATCTTTCAGCCAGCCAGGCCCATAGTCGTAACCAGTGCCTGTCCAGGGTAGACGACTGCAAAGAAACTAACGAATGGCTACGGAGCAACTATGGAGAAAATTCGTGTGCGATAGTCAGGGCATCTTACCCCGCGTATTCGAGTTCATCCATGAGATCTGTATGTTCCGTTATTCAAAAACTTTGTCTAAGTACCCATCTCCGAGCCGAAGACGTGAATCAGGGTCTCGATTTTATGCAACGGTCGACTTTGACTCAAGCGGTGCAAGATAATCCCAAAGAATTTCGGAAGTTGGTCGATCAGGTCATGCCGACACTTGATCCGGTCAAGACTCCTGTCCTGTGGTCACGGGCCTTGTGGGCGTATGCAAAGAGTCAACCCCTTGGATTCATCAAGCAGAATCCGAGAGTCTCGCTCAACGAGCTCTAGATATCGCGCAGTTCCATCAGCTAGATAAGGAGGTATGGAGCTGGAAGGATATTCTATTTCTGCTTGCTAGCTCGTGTCTGTTCCGACAGGATCTGTAAAGGATTCCGAAATAGTTCAAAGTCTAGGCGTGTTACGTTACGCAGCTCGGCCCCATGAGGAGCTGGGGGATTTTTAGACAACGGCGTCTCGAGGCTATTTTAGGGCGTCCCCCTGGCGAACAAAGACGGGTGGAGACCCTGATCCTCCATGGGAAGATCAGGATACGCATGCGAGTGAATTGATCCAAGTCTGGATTCCTACCCAGATCTGCCTCAAGTTCCAGCATAAGACGTATTTTCCCCTCAAGATCACCGATTTCTTGAAGGTACTCCGCAAGAATACAAGGTTCGGATGAGGCTCGGGATAAACATCCCAGAGCTCTCTAAGGGTGCTGTCAACTGGACATTAGTTTAGACGAACATCCCGCCTGAAGCTTCGATTCTCTCAGCATTGATCCAGCCAGCATCCTCAGACACAAGACGAGCCACAAGGCGACCGATGTCGTCGGCTTTACCGGCACGACCCAGCGCGGTTTGGCTAGCGATGTAAGCATTGAGGTCCTTGTTATCCCGTACCGCTCCACCACCAAAGTCAGTTTCAATCGCTCCTGGAGCCAGTGTGTTAACAGTAATGTGACGGGGTCCAAGTTCCTTGGCCATATAGCGGGTGAGGACCTCGACGGCTCCTTTCATGGCTGCATAAGCGCTATAACCAGGGATGCAGAAGCGAGTCAAGCCGGTGGAGACATTTAGAATACGTCCGCCGTCGCGAAGCGTTGGTAAAAGTGCTTGGCTGAGTAGATAGACACTCCGGAAATGCACATGATAGAGGAAGTCGAGTTGCTGCTCGGTGGTCTGTGTGAGCATCGCATGGACACCTTGACCAGCATTATGAATGAGTACATCGAAGCTCTGCGCTTGCAGCTTCCCGTGAAGAGTCTCGCGGAAAGCCTTGGCAAAAGGGGCAATCGAATCGGGCTGGCCGACGTCGAGTTGCAGCGCGAAGGCTTGCTGGCCTATATCTCGAATACTTTGAATGGTCCGCTCCGCGTCGGAGGCCCGCTCACGGTAGGTGATGATGACATCAAATCCCGACTTTGCAAGATGAAGAGCCATGCTCTGGCCCAAACCACGGCTACCACCTGTGACGAGTGCAATCTTCATGTTTTGTCTCCTTATGTTTGAGTTGCCAAGTTTCCGTTCCTGTTAAAAGATATATCGACTGTTCATTGGAGAAGATAAATAGGTATAAAATGAAATGATTGTTATTGTGTTATGGACAGTGAGAGAGTCTTCTTGGATTAATTCAATTCATGCGAACTGTTAGGAGAGTGAAGCAGACCGAAGGCTTCACTCCGGCAGCGGAGTCCATGGTACGTCCAAAGGCATTTTCTGATCGAAGTTTCGACGTGTTGCGGGTCGCGACTATCGAGCTACTTCAGGGTCGCGATAACGAGGCCAGAAGGCAGTTATTCGCAGTGGCAAGGCCCGAGAGCGAGGTCGCTCGGCTGCGCCAGGTGCTGGAAAAGCCCCCCCCAGAGAAGGATGTAGAGCAGAATCATCAAAACGTCACCCGGCTCGCTTACTGGTCACGGATCCATTCCATGCCTCAGTCTCAAGCTACAGGGGCCAAGCCGTCGTCTCCACAGCCAAACTCGAAGCGATTGCAATGCAATATGTCTTACACTCTGGTGTCGTGACGTCTGGGAGCACATTCAGAAATGCTCGAGGAGTCCATTAACAGCGAAATAGGAGTGAAGACATGGAGTCACAAAGCCAACGCCTGCAACTATACCGCCACCAAATCTGGAGTATAGGAAAGCTTTATGTTGCTTTGCTGGTTGCTGTTCTCCTGTTTTCAGTGACGCTGAGAGCCGAAGAGAGGAATAGCGTTGACCTTTATCTATTGGGGCTAGCATCACCTGTAGGAATTTTTGGTCTGACATATTCTCAGATGGGAACGGATTCTTTAGGCTGGCAGGTAGGTTATGGGGGCGGTTTAACAGGGGAACACTTTACAGCCAATACCCTCTATGTGGGTGACATCGAGAGTAGGGGATGGAATTCAGGATTTCTCCTCGGGCTCTCCTATGCGGGTGGAGCGCGAGAAGCTGATGGTCACAGTGAAGATTTTTTATGGACAAACCTGGCCATGCACTGGACGTATCAAAGTGAAACAGGCCTTCGGTACGGTGTTGAACTAGGTGTCACAGTTATCGTGGCGGAAGCAATTTTCCACAAGAATACGTTCGATCAGGAAGCATTGAAAGGCCACATATTGGGGGGGCTCGATCCCAAGACAGGTGATTATAACGTTGGACGGACATTGCCGCAGATCACTCTGCTGAAAATTGGTTACGGATGGTAGATCGATCGGATTCTCGATGTTTGAGGCGACTGAATATGGAATCGGATTACTTTGTTCCTCTATTCCAGCTATTCTTCGTCAGGAGCCAATCGATGGCAAGAAAAATGACCCTCCGACGGCAACGATTGGACCGGAGCTTGAGATAGGCTCGAGCTATCAAAAGTGTGTAGATCGTGGGGAAGGCTTCTCTATTCCGTGGCTTGTCATCTTTTGTCTCAGCCTCAGTAACAGGAAGTTGATCACCATCGTCGGATGGCTTTGACCCAGGCGCTCCAGCTTCATCCTTGACTTCATCAAAGAGAGGCTTGATATCCGTCGGCTCTTCTCGCCTGCGTTCACTTCTACCCCTATTTTTGGTGATTTTTTTGAGGCCGTCTTACGCTTAGTTGAGCTGCCATAATTCGTCCTGTTCCAGGATTGTAAGGAATTCTTTTAAGGGCAGCACATGTATACCATCCTCAGTCTTTTGTCGATATTCTCCTGAGTAGATGAGGATGCGCGACTTGAGTTCGGATAGGTCACGAACAGCTCTAAGACCTTTAAAATGATTATTATGAACATGGTGAGCTGATTTGACTTCAATCGCGATGTACTGTCCGTTCTTTTCAATCAAAAAATCAACTTCTAGCTGCTCTGACTCTGTTGGGCACCAGTAGCTCCATGTGTCAAAAAGCTTTCTATAGGTTTGATAGGCATAAAGTAGGCTCGCGATCCAGCCTTCAAATAGGCTTCCTCTTTCTTCTTGAGCAATGGGGCCGCTGTGGTTTTTAACTGCTCTCACAAGGCCGGGATCGATCCAGTAAAGCTTGGGTGCCTTTCGCTCTCGAACTCGAATCCTCGCCTCAAAGGCTGGCAGTAGGAATACAACCAGAGTATCTTGCAAAATTTCGATATACCCTTGAACTGTGGTCCTAGCCACGCCAGAGTCTCGTGCTATACTTGTAAAATTTAAAGTTTGCGCGTGGCACAGACCAGCAATCGGTAGAAACCTTGCAAATCCTGACAGATTGCGTACAAGAGCCTCTGCCTGTATCTCTTCCTTCAAGTACATTTGCACATAGGCATCAAGAGCTTCTCGTCGATCTTCCTGGCACCATACTACAGCTATAGATCCATAGCGTAGTACGGTTTCGATCTGGAAATCTTCCCGAAGCTCTTCTGGAACCAATGGAAACATCCAGCGACGAATCGCTCGTCCAGCGAGCAGATTGATGCCGTCCTTTTTGAGTTTTCGAGCACTGGAGCCTGATAGCGCAAATATCAGCTTTTTTTCTTCGATAAAGCGATGAACTTCGTTGAGGAGATTGGGCAATCTTTGAATTTCGTCTACTACCACCTTCGCACCGTTTTTGAGCACGCTCAGCTCCCTTGCGAACAGCCCGGGGTCTCGCAGGTATGATTGGTAGCGCTTTTCTTCAAGCAGGTTAAACGTGGCGTCGGCTGGATAGGTTTCACGCAGCCAGGTGCTTTTGCCTGTCCCACGTGGTCCAAAGAGGAAAAAGCTCTGACTTGGGGCCAATAGAATTCTTTGATATTGCATAGTTAACCTCGATGGCAATTTTCGTCGAAAAATGCCAGGAAGTCAATGGAAGATCAAGTCTCAAAGTAAGGGTTTGATAATATGAAATAAAATGGAAATTATAGAGCCAATTGTGGCAGACAACCTAAATCGCCCAACCGAGATGGATCAAGCCCGGCTGGCAGAGTGGTACGCCTCTGGCGCACTCACAAGAGCCCATCGACGAGACCTGAAAGACTACCTGCTTAGGATAAGGCTCGACCGCTGGTTGACGGCCCTGGAGGTCGACTATCGCCCGGACGATTTCTGGCAGGCGGCTCTCGGTAACAGCCCGACTCCGCTCATAAAAACCTATACAAAGCTATGCATAGTGTCATTATGTGATTCGCTCTCCGTTGATATCCGTTTCCGGCGTGCAACTGGAGTCCTGGAGGGGCGGTCATCCTGCGGGGCAGAACTAACTC
>Ga0209985_10000817_pt1 | contig 32566 bp, 22 predicted proteins | sample NOAtaG_FD_187305 | JGI IMG/M metagenome (GOLD analysis project Ga0209985, IMG submission 187305) | Freshwater lake microbial communities from Lake Erie, under a cyanobacterial bloom - NOAA_Erie_Diel6S_1000h metaG (SPAdes) (version 2) | ecosystem: Environmental > Aquatic > Freshwater > Lake ...
GTCACGATGCGTGAGCTTGAACCACGCCCGCGCGAACGCGTCGTGGAACGCCTGCGGGTTCGCGTGGAAGCGCTTCGAGATCTCGAGGTACGTGGGGTCGGTGCGCAGCGCGATGTCGGCGGTGCTGGGCGGGTGCTGGACGCCCGGCGGCACGCGGGGCTGGTCGCCCGACTCGTACACGTACGAGTCCTTCAGCTATGCGCCGCAGACGGTGACGGTGAAGGACGTGCGGACGGGTGAGACGCTGTGGACGTACGACATCCCGGTGGGAATGCAGTTGTCCTTCAAGTTCCACCCCGGTGCGCGGAAGGACATTGATCCGAACTTCCCGGACTTGATGAAGTGGGATGTGTGGGAGGTGGGGACGCGGTTCGGTCAGCCTCGCAACGAGCTGGCGGTGCCGGGCGCGCGGGATCGGCTGGTGGATGTGACGGTGCGGAAGTCGCCGGAGCTTCCCGAAACGATGCGGGTGAACAGCGGCGCGACGCCGGCGCCGGCGGCGGCGAAGGCGGAAGAGAAGGGCAAGCCGGCGACGGCGGAGCCTTTGGTGCCTTTGAACCCAAGCGAGCCGCGGAAGACCGAGCCGATGGTTGAGCCTGTCAAGCCTGTCGAGCCGGCGGTGCCCAGCGAGCCGATGGTCGAACCGGTGCCGGGCTCGGACCCGAAGTGATCGACTGGCCGAAGTGATCGAAGGCGATCGGCACCATTGAAAAGTGAGCGTGAAAAGCCCTTGCCCTGTCGGCGGGGGCTTTTTTGGTCGATGAGGTGAAGGCCGAGATGCGGCGACGGCGGCGGTGGTGCGCGCGGCGGGGGGTGTGGTGGGTAATCAGGAGTGCTGTTCGTGCGAGCGGTGGTGATCAACGAGCGTGGCGAAGCGGTGTGTAGCAACGCGGTCGCTGCGCCCGTCGCGGCGGCGGGTGAGGTGATCGTGCGCCCGACGTACATGCTCGTGGGGACGCCCGACCGCGAGCTGGTGCGATCGCGCGGTGCGGCCGTGGCGGCGGCGGGGCAGGTGCTGGGGCATCAGTTTGTGGGCGTGGTGGAAGAGGCAAGCCAGGGCGGGGCGTACGGCGCGAAACTGCTGGGCAAGCGGGTGGTGGGTTCGATCACGGTTGCGTGCGGGGTGTGTGATCTGTGCAAGGGCGGGTTGAGCCATCACTGCCGGGTGAGGACGGTCGTTGGGCTGAAGGGGCGCAGCGGGTGCTTCGCGGAGAAGCTGACGATCCCCGCGGCGAACCTGCTGGCGGTGCCCGAGGGCGTTGAGGATGCGCGGGCGGTCTTTGCGTATGCGATCTCGAGCGCCGCGCACGTGTCGGCGGCGTTCCGCGTGGAGGGCAAGCCGTACATCAGTGTGCTGGGCGACGGGTTGATGGGGCTGCTGAGCGTGCAGGTGATGGCGCGGCTGAACGCGCGGGTGAGGTTGCTTGGTAAGCACGAGAAGAAGCTGTTGATGTGCGAGCGGTGGGGGATCAAGCATCGGCTGGTGGGGGAGGTTGGCCGACGGCTGGATCAGGACGTGATTGTGGATTGCACGGGGAGTGCGACGGGGCTGGTGGATGCGTTGGGGATGGTCAGGCCGCGGGGGAAGGTGGTTTTGAAGCGTGGGCCGGTGGATGTGGGCGCTTCGGCGAAGGAATCGGCCGGTTGGCTGGGCGGGCTGGTTGAGCGCGAGGTGGAGCTGATCGGGAGCCGGTGCGGGAGCTTGAGTGAGGGGCTGGCGTTGTTGAAGGATCGGTTGGTGCAGGTGGAGGGGTTGGTGGCGCGGACGGTGGGGCTGGAGGACGTGCCGGGGGTTTTGATGAGGGAGCGTGGGGAGGGCGGCGAGGTGGCGGTGCGCACATAGCACAGGGCACAGGGCCACAGGGCACAGTTGGAAAGCTCAAAGCTCAAAGCTCAAAGCTCAAAGCTCAAAGCTCAAAGCTCAAAGCAGCAAAGTGGCGGAGTGGCTTCGTGGCTCAGTGGCGAGCGGGCTTGGGTGGTTGGGTGCGTTCGCTCCGCACTCAGCACTCAGCACTCTTGCTTTGTCTCGGCCCTCGGCCCTGACCCCTCGGCCCTTCTTGTTTCACGCGATTTTGAGTTTGTTGATGAGTTTGGCGAGGTCTGGGAAGGGGACGCGTTTGGCGGCTTCTTCTTTGGGGATCCAGGCTCGTTTTCGGCGTTTGCTTTCGGGGTAGCTGGGGAGGACTTCGGTGACTCTCAGGGCGAAGAGGGTGACGCGGTGGTCGGCGTCGGATTTGTGGTAGGTGAAGTGGCCGAGTTCACCGGGGAGGAGGACGCCGCGGACGCCGGCTTCTTCCATGCATTCGATGTGGGCGGTTTGGCGTGGGGTGTTGCCGGGGTCGATGCCGCCTTTGGGGACGATCCACTTGCCTTGGGCGTTGGTGATGAGGAGGAGTTCGAGGCTGCCGTCGGCGTTGATGCGGAAGGGGACGGCGCCGGCCTGTTCGACGGGGTCGTTCAGGTCGTCGCGGTCGCGTTCGCGGAGGAGAGCGGGATCGGTTGAGGCGGCCTTGCCCATGGGTTGGTGCGTCCGTGCGTCGTGTCGCGGGGTGTGAGCGCGTGCGCGACAACGATCTCTACCACATATCGGTCCGTTCGTCAAGCATCCTCATGATGGCTTGATGAAAAACGTGGTCTTCGTCGCGTGCATCCCGCGCGTGTTCACGGCTTGGCGGGCGGTGTGCTCGGCGTAGAAGTGGGGGTGGGGGGTTGCGGGGCTTTGGGTGGGTTGATGGTCAGGCCCTTGCGGACTCGGGCGAAGAGCGGCTCGAACTTTTCGTGCAGGGCTTTGAGGCGTTCGGCTTGGTTCGGGCCTTCGAGGGCGTGGACCTCGGTGGCGATGGAGACGATGTGTGTCTTTGTGGTGACGAAGTAGTTGGTGATCCGGCCCTTGGCGGGTGGTGCGGCGGGGTTGTTGGTGGCTTTGCCGGCGGCGGCGAGATCGACGTCCATGACGACGAGGGCGGCGGGGCCGAAGGGCGAGTCGGTGACGGTGGTTTCGGATTCGACGAGGGTTGTGCCGGGGACTTGGGTTTCTTTGAGCTGTTTGATGATGTCGGCGGCGGTGAGGTTGAGGGGGTTGAGGGAGACGCCGACGGTGATGGTGGCGGGCCCGATGCCGGCGAAGGCGAGGGTGGTGGCGACGGGTTGTTTGGTGGAGGAGATGATGTCGAAGTTCATGGGGAGGAGGACGGAGCCGACGGGGGGATCGGTGGTTTCGGTGCCGGGGATGGTGAGGGTGGCGCGGAAGCCGGCGTCCCAGGCGAGCTCGGGGTTCTTCTGCTGCGCGGGGTCGAAGGCGAGCATGGGCATGATGTAGCGGACGGCCTGGCTTTGGGGGCTGAGCGTTTCGTTGTCGAAGGCTTTGGCGATCTCGGCCTGATCGAGTCTTTGTTTGATGACCTCGTCCTGAACGGACTTTTCGATGGAGGCGAGGGTCTGGGCGCGGTCGGGGCCTCTCACGAGGAGGATCGAGCGGAGCTGGGCGACGCCGGGGCCGAGGTGCTTTTCGTAGGCCTCGCGGGTGGTGCGGGCCTGGTTGCTGAGTGCGGGGAGTTCGGCTTCGATCCGGCGGAGCAGGCCCACACGGGCGGAGTAGAAACCAAGGCAGCGCCCGAGCTGTTCGTCTTTGATTTTGTCTTTGGCGGTTTGGATGGTGAGGGCGGTTTCGTCGGTGGTGGCGGAGATTTCGGGTGCCGGGGGCTTGGTTGGGGCGGTGGCGGGGACGGTGATGGGGGGCGGTGCGGGCTGGTTGCGCGGCGCGGCGGCGGCGGGGTTGTCGGGCTGAGCGTGGAGCGAGGAGGTGCAGAAGGTGGTAGCGGCGGCGGCGGTGATGTGCAGCGCAAGCGTGGTTCGGCGGGTCATGGTGCGGATCCTGTGCCTGAGGTGGGTTGGGGTTTGGTGCTGAGCGTACACCAACAACGGTGAACGCGGTTGCGTGCGTGCTGTACCATGCGGAAGTGGTGAGCGGGGTTTGGGGGGTTGGGGGTTCGGGGGGTGGGCGAAGGGTTGTGCGGGATGCAAACGGCGGAGGCTTTGCGAGCGTGGGTCGGGCGAGTCTGCGGCGTGCGGCGCGGGGTCTCGGCGTTCGTGTGCGTGGCGCTGGGCGTGGTGATCGGGCGGTTGCTGTGGGAGAGCGGGGCCTTCGACGGCGGGCTGGTCATCGGCGTTGTGCTGGTGGCGCTGGGGCTGATGGCGGTGGTGCTGGCGCGGGGTGCGTGGTCGAGAGAGCTCGTCGCGGGCGGGTTGATCGTCGCGGCGGTGGGGGTTGGATGCTCGGCATGGTGGATGCGGATCGCGCAGCGCGACGCGGACGATCTGCAGGTTGTTGCCGGCCGATTGGGATTGGTCGATGCGGAGGGGGATGGGATCCTGGTTCGATTGCGCGGGCGGGCGGTGACGGATCTCTCGATCAGCGGGCGAGAGCGGGCGTGGGGCGATGCGGGCTTCGGCGGCGGGGTGAGCCTGCGGTTTGAGATGAGCGTCGCGGCGCTTGCGCCCGTGGGCACGGGCGAGGCGGACTGGGAGCACGCCAGCGGGCGGGTGCTTGTGGCCGTGGCGGCGGAGGATTCGCAGGGTGTGAAGGACATCGTGCGCGCGGGGAAGGGTGTGGAGATCACCGGGCGGTTGAGTGTGGAGCGCACGCCGACGAATCCGGGCATGAGGCGGGTGACGGTGCAGCGGCTGATGGACGATCGCGTGGGTTCGGTGCTCGTCGAGCACGGCGGGTTGGTTGTCGAGGCGGCGGAGCAGGCCGGGGCGGTGAAGGGTTGGTGGTGGTCGGTGGTGGGGGGGTTGCGATCGGCGACCGAGCGGGCGATGGAGCGGGGTGATCAGCCTCGGGCGGTGGTGGATGAGCGGACGGTTGAGGCGAGGGCGATGATCTCGGCGATGCTGACCGGGCGCGTGGATGAGGGGCTGACGCGCGTGAGTGAGGAGTTCACGCGTCTGGGGCTTTTGCACGCGCTGTCGATCAGCGGGTTTCACATGGCGGTGCTTGCGGGGGCGGTGTTGATGGTGGTGCGGTGCTTTGGGGAGCTGGGGCGGTGGGAGCTGGTGATCGCGTGCGTGGTGATTGGGGTGTATGTGCTGGTGGTGCCGAGCGGCGCGCCGGTGGTGCGGAGCGCGGTGATGCTGTGGGCGTGGATGGGTGCGCTGGCGGTTGGGCGGCGGCTGGACGCGGTGAACGTGCTGGGGTGGGTGGGCGCGGGTATGTTGGTGGTGAGGCCTGTGGATTTGTGGGATGTGGGGTTTCAGTTGAGCTTTGGGGTGACGGGGGCGCTGGTGTGGTTGGTGCCGCGGGTTGAGGGGGTGGTGCTGAGGCCGAGGGTGCGGGGCGTGCGGGTGACTTCGCTGGAGGGGTTGGTCGAAGGTGTTCGGCGGGGGCTGGTGCGTGCGTTGGTGGTGAGTGTGGTGGCGTGGGTGGTGAGCGGGCCGGTGATTGCGTATCACACGGGGGTGGTCAGTCCGCTGGGGGTGCTGGCGGGGCTGGTGGGCTTGCCGATGATTTCGTTGACGCTGGTGGCGGGGTATGCGGCGCTCGCGCTGGGGTTGATCGGGGAGGTGGTGGGCGTGGGGGTTGGTGCGTGGGCGTGGGGCGTGGTGGATGTGTTGGGGGTGATGAGTCTGAAGCTCACGGCGTGGATCGAGTCGTTGGGCGGCTCGCACGCGGGGTGGTGGGTGCCGGGGGTGAGCGGTGCGTGGGCGGCGGCGACGACGGTGCTGGTGGTGATGGCGCTGGGCTTCCCGGTGTTGCGGTCGGTGTGGCTGACGCGGGCGGTGCGTGCGGGGCTGGTGGTGTGTGCCGCGTGGGGCGGGATCGGCATGATGCTGGCGGCGCGGAGCGCGGGGCTTGGAGGCGATGTGGTGGTGCGGGTGGATCGGCTGGAAGTGGGGAAGGGGCGGTGCGCGATGGTGCGGGGCGCGCGGGCGATGGTGATGATCGATGCGGGGAGTACCTCGTCGCGGCGGAGTGTGGGCTTGGGACGATCGGTCAGCGACGCGGCGAAGGAGCTTGGGATCTGGCGATGTTCAGCGTTGGTGCTGACGCGGGCCTCGGCCGACCGGGCGGGCGGGGCGATCGGCGTGGTCGATCGGCTCGGCGTGCGCGAGGTGATCATCGGGGAGGCGTTTGCACGCGTGGCGCAGCAGCGCCCGGGTTCATCGGCGGCGGACCTGCTCAGGCAGTTTCAATCGCGCGGGGTGAATGTCGTGATCGCTCGCGCGGGTGATCGGCTTGAACTCGACGACGGGCTGGCGGTTGTGTTTGAGGATGGCGAGGACGGCGAACGCCGGGGCGATGAGCTGGGTGTGCGGATCGAGATGAACGCCCAAGAAGTCGTCGAGGCGGGACGCGTGCTTTCGATGACCGGCGGAGAAGTGCGTTCGGCCCGCGCGGTGGAGAAACGGCGTGACGGGCGGGTCATGCTCGGCGCGTGGGACGGCTGGGCGTATCGGTGGGAGCCCGAGAAACGTGAACATGAACATGAACATGAACGTGAACGTGAACGTTTACGTGAACGTGAAAAAAGCGCAAGGCGCTGAACGCCTTGTTTTTTTTCATGTTCACGTTCCCGTTCAGGTTTGTTCTAGGCTCGGCTGCCGTCGCGTTCCTCGGCGAGTCGCAGCAGCACCGGGTGTTTGGCGGCTTTCTTCTCGCGGAGTTTTTCGACCACCAGCGGCGGGACCATGTTCGCCAGCGGCGTGAGGTCGTTGCCCATCGCGGTGAGCTGCTTGATCAGCGAGCTGGAGGTGTACGCGAAGGATTGCCCTGCGACGACGAAGGCGGTTTCGAGTCCGGCGATCTCGCGGTTGGTCACGGCCTGCTGCACTTCGTTCTGCAGGTCCGAGAGGTTGCGGATGCCGCGGAGGAGGACGGTGGCGTTCATCTTGCGGGCGAAGTCCACAGTGAGGCCTGAGAAGCCCTCGACGAGGACGGGGGCGCCCTGCGGCTCTTCGCGGACAAGCTCGGCGCACAGCGTGCGGAGGAGGTTTACGCGCTCGGTGGGGGTGAAGAGCTGGTCCTTGCCCGGGTTGCGACCGACCGCGACGATGATCTGATCGAAGAGCTTTCGCCCGCGGCGGATGACGTCGAGGTGCCCGAAGGTCGCGGGGTCGAACGAGCCGGGGAAGATGGCGATGTGCGGGCGCGCGGGGGGCTGAGCGGTCGCGTGCGGTTCGCCTTTGGGCTTGCTGCTCATGGGGGGAAGTGTAATCGATGACCGGGGCGGCGGTGGGGCGCTAAAGTCGGGCATGAAGGTTCAGCTCGGCGTCAACATCGATCACGTCGCGTCGCTGCGTCAGGCCCGGTACCGCGATCAGAAGCTCGAAAACCTCCGCGGGTATGGCGAGCCCGACCCCGTGCGTGCGGCCCACGAGGCGGAGATGGGCGGGGCCGAGATCATCACCGTGCACCTGCGCGAGGATCGACGGCACATCTGCGACCTGGACCTCAAGCGGCTGGCGCCGGTGGTGCAGGCGAAGGTGAACCTGGAGATGGGCGCGACGGACGAGATGGTGGGGATCGCGCGGTCGCACGGGGCGGAGATGGTCACGCTCGTGCCCGAGGGGCGCAGCGAAGTGACAACCGAGGGCGGGCTGAACGTGGCGGGGCAGCTTGCGCGGATGAAGGACGTGATCGCGAAGCTGAAGGAAGGCAGGCCGGCGCCGGGGGTTGTGGTGAGCGCGTTTATCGATGCGGACGCAAACCAGGTGGAGGCGGCGAAGAGCGCGGGGTTTGACGCGTGCGAGCTGCACACCGGCCCGTACGCGCACGCGTTCGCGAACGTGGGTGGCGACATGCTCTGCCCGACGCTGCGGGGAGAGATTCAGAAGCTCGTGGACGCGGGGCACCGGGTGCGGGCGCTGGGGATGAGGCTCAACGCGGGGCACGGGCTGAACTACTTCAACGTGCAGCCGATAGCGCGTTTGGCGGGGCTGAGCGAGCTGCACATCGGGCATTCGATCGTCAGCCGATCGGTGTACACGGGGCTGCGCGAGGCGGTGCGTGAGATGAAGCGGCTGATCGAGGGCGCGTGAGCGATGATCGCGGGTGGGCGAATCGTGGCTGGGTGAATCCGCGGATCAGTAGATGTAGTTGGCGTTCGGGTCGGTGCTGACGAAGCCGGTGGTGGTGAGGGTGATGGTCTGCGCGATGCGGTTGCCTGCGACGGCGTTGATGGTTGTTCCGGTGCGGGCGAGGGTGTTCCGGATGACGAGGTTGCCGGAGGCGTTGAGGCGGATGCCGTCTTGCGCGTTGGAGATGAGGTGGTTTCCTTCGATGCGGTTATCGTCTGCGGTGCAGAGGATGCCCGCGGCACCGCCGCCGGCGGCCCCGGCGGCGTTGGAGGAAATGGTGTTGTTCTGGATGATGTTTGTACCGCTGGCGAAGATGCCGGAGTTCAGGTTCGTGTTGACGGTGCACCCGCGGACGGTGCAACTGGTGAGGACGGAGATGCCGACGTCGCCGTTGTTGGAGACGTTGCAATCGATGATGGACGTGGAGGCTTGGGCGGTGATGCCGGAGAACCCGTTGTTGGATAAGACGCAGGACTGAACGATGGACTCGGCGAGATTGCTCGCGGCCGTGAGGATCACGCCGTGCTGCGTGTTTCCCTCTGCGTGGCAGTCGATCAGGCGGGCGCGGGCGGAGAGGATTTCGAACCCGCTGAGGGCGTTGGAGCTGGCAGAGCAGTTGGTGAATGTGGAGCCGGGCGAGGTGGTGAGGACTTTGAAGCCACTTCCCCCGTTGTTCGCGGCCGAGCATTCGGTGAGGGCGGAGGAGATGATGCTGAAGCCGTGGGAAGAGGAGTTCTGTGCGACGCAGCGGGTGAGTCGGGCGTTGGTGAAGGTGTCGAAGCCGACGTTGTTGTTCAGCGCGGTGCAGTCGGTGGCGATGCAGGAGCCGTTGACGGAGAAACCGATGCCGCTGTTGTCTCGCGCGGTGCAGGCGATGTAGGTTGAGCCGAAGTCGGCCGAGAATCCGGTGGTGTTGGACTGGCTGATGCAGCCGGAGATGACGCTGCCCTGACCGGCGACGATGCCGGTGAAGCTGCTCCCGCTGGAGGTGCAATCGGTCACGCGGCCCGTGATGCCGACAACGATGCCGTTGCCTTCGTTGTCGTTCACGACGCAGCGAGAAACGACGGAGCGGAAACCGGCCACGATTCCTCGCGGGTTGTTCACGCCGGCGTTGATGTTCACCGAGCTGACGCAATCGGAGATAAGACACTCGTTGCTGGCGGTGATGCCGTGGTTGCCGTTCGCGCGGGCGAGGCATCTGACGACGGTGGCGCGGTTGCCGACCTCGATGCCGAAGCCGACGTTGAAAGTGCTGGTGACGTTCTCAACACGGGCGTTGGTGCTGCCGGGCAGGTCGATCCCGTCCTGCGCACTGAGCTGCACGGTGCCGTTGCGGATGACGGTGTTGGACTGGTTGGCGGTGGTGGCGGTGATGCCGTTGGTGCCGGCGTTCGAGACGGTGAAGCCGTTGAGGTCGAGGGTGACGTTGTCGGCGGCGATCTCGATGCCGGCCTTGCCGACTTCGCCCGCGACGTTGGCCGTGAGGTAGTACGACCCGGGCTGGGAGATCTTGAAGGTGCTGGGGCTGGCGTCTGTGGGCGGGTCGCCCGGGGTGTTGGTGGCGTTGATGGCGATTCGTGGCTCGACATCCACGAGTGGCTTCGCGGTCGGAGCGACAACGCCCGCGGGCGGGTTCAAGGGCCCGGCGTTTGAAAGTGAGCCGCCGACAAAGATGACGCCGCCGCAGGCCAGAACCGAGAAGAGCTTTGTGCGCATCAACTCACGATACCACGGGTTCACCCGGGTGCAAGCGAATACGATTGGCTTGCTTCATGAGGGCTGTTCGTTGATGTGAAAACAGCTCGACAACGAACGAAGACCGAGTGTGCAGGGTGATGAAGGAACGAACTCGCGCGGTTCACGCGGGGAACTGGTCACCCAACGTTCATCACAACCTTGATCCCCTCGCCGCTCTGCATGAGCCTGAACCCTTCGGCGTACTTCTCCAGCGGGATCTCGTGCGTGATGATCTCGTCGAGTTGCAGCCGCCCGCCCAGCAGCAGCTCTTCCATCTGGTACCACGTGTCGAACATCTTGCGACCGTTGATCCCCAGGACCCTCGCGGCCTTGAAGACGATGTGGTTGGTCAGGTCAAACGTAAACGGCATGCTGGGGATGCCCAGCAGTGCCGCGGTACCGCCCATGCGCAGGGCCGTGAAGCCGTCGTTGATCGCGGCGGGGTGCCCGGACATTTCCAGCAGCACGTCGGGCCCGTCGCCCCGGGTGGCCTTGCGGATCTCCTTGATCCACTCGGGCGTGGTGCTCGTCGGCGAGGCGGCGCGTCCCGTCGGCTCGCGCGGCGGCGGGGCGACGTACGTGTTGAACGCCTCGGTTGCGCCCAGGCGCTTGGCGAGCTCCAGCCGCTTGGCGTTCACGTCGGTGACGAAGATCCGGCTTGCGCCCGCGGCCTTTGCCACCGTCACCGCCATCAGCCCGATGATCCCCACGCCTGTGATCAGCACCGTCTTGGCGCTCACGTCCGCGGCCATCACCGTGTGCACGGCGTTGCCCAGCGGGTCGAGCACCGCCGCGACCTTGTCGGGGATGCTCGGGTGAACGGGCCAGACGTTGTCTTCCGGGACGCAGACATACTCGGCAAAGCAGCCGTCACGATCGACCCCGAGGATGACCATGTTCTCGGCGATGTGGGCGTTGCCCGTGCGGGCGTTGTAGCCCGTGCCGGGGGAGATGTGACCCTCGGCCGAGACGCGCTGACCGGTTTGATAGCGTGTGACCGCGGAGCCGACCTTGACGATCGTGCCAACGAACTCATGCCCGGTGACGATACCCACGGGGATGCGCGAGGCGGCCCAGGCGTCCCATTCCCAGATGTGCCGATCGGTGCCGCAGATCCCGGCCTTGTTGACCTTGATGAGCACCTCGCGTGCTCCGGGCTGGGGGACGGGGCGGTCGTTGGCGAGTTTCAGCTCGGTCCCGGCGTGGTGCTTGAAGAGGGCCCTCATGGTCGAGGGGACGCTGGCGGAAACGGTCGATGCGGGTCGGGAGGTGCCGGGGTGCGTGATGCTCATGCCGCATTGTAGAGCGGCGAACCCGAACGCCGGAACTGCCTGAACGCCCGGGTGTTTCGCGAGGGGCACGTCAACGGATCGGCTTGATTCCCGCGATGAACATCAGCGCGCCGGCGTCGGCGCTTCGGTGCATCGCGAGCCTGAACCAGCGCGGGTTGAACCACTCGCGCAGCGAGGCCAGGCGCGGGGCGCGGTTCATCTCGACGTGCAGTTCTGCTTCGAAACTCCAGGCTTCCTTCGCGCGTACGGGCTTTGCCATGCGCGTACGCAGACGGCGCAGGAGAATCTCCCACGTTGTAAAGGAGCACTCAGCTCCAAGCAGAAGTCCCTCGGAACGCATGAGTTCTCGCAGCGACGGCGCGTCAAAGGCGGATACGTGCGTGTGGGGGATCCACTTGGGGAACTGCGGGCCCATCGCGCGGACGATCGGCGCGTCGAAGTTGTCGGTGCAGATCACCACGGTGCCGCCGGGCTTGCAGGCGCGGATCATCGAGGCAAGAAACGGCCTCGGATCGAGCAGGTGCTCGATGACCTCGAAACTGCAGACAAGGTCGAAGGCGCTCTCGGGGGCTTGGGCCTGGTCGAGTGTGCCGTGAAAAACGTCAACGCCCAGCTCGCCGCGGGCGAAGCGTGCCTCGGCGGCGGAGACCTCCACCGCGCGAACCACCGGCGTTGCGCGGCGTTGTTTGATCAGCGCGGGAAGATAGCCGTAGCCCGTGCCGACATCGAGCGCGCTGCGGATCTTTGACCAGTTGACCAAATGATCGAGCGCCACCAGGTTGACCGGCGCGTTGATGCGCTGCCCGATGCGGTGCCAGGTCGAGCCCCAGTCGTGGGCGTAGTAGCGCTGCGTGGCTTCTTCGGTAAAGACCCGATCGGCGAACATGAACCCGCACGAGTTGCACTTCACCACCGGGATCTGATCGAAGTCATGGACGATGGTGCGTTGCGTGCCGCCGCAGAGCGGGCAAGGCCCGCGGTCGACGAGCATCGCGTGCTGACCGGTATGGTCGGTAGCGGTGCTCACGCGCCGGGCTCCTCGGGCTCGTCGGTGAGCAGCCGGTCGTTGACGATCACGTTGTCGCGGCCGAGGATGAGCAGGTCGGCGATCTCGCACGCCTCGGCGAAGCTCGCCCGCGCCGCGGTCACGTCCGCAGCGGTCGAGAGAACGATCCCGCGCCTGTAGTGCTCGATGGTGGGGACGGCATCTCCACAGACCATCACGGTTGTGTCGGGCATCGAGAGCAGCAGCCCCGTGCAGCCGGGCGTTACACCCGCGAGGGGAAACAGATCAACGCCCTTCGCCAGCGACTGAGGGGCTTCGGTTGTGCGCTGAAGGAAATCGACCTCGCGATTGAGCTGCTCGATGAGCTGCGCGTCGGGGTCGGGGCTGGTCATGGCGCGCTTGAGCACCTGCACCAGCGGCACGCCGGCGCCTTCGCGCTCCTCGCGGCTGATCAGCCAGCTCGCCTGCTCAAAGAGCGCAAGCCCGCGGTGCGTATCGGGGTGAAAGCTGGTCAGAAAGACGTGCGTGACGTCCTCGGGGTCGATCCCGGAGCGCTCCTTCAGCCGCGGACCCAGCACCGTCGGCGGCAAGCCCGGATCAACCAGGATCGTCGCCTCCCCCGTGCGGATCAGCGTGGTGGTGCAGTGCCCCGTGCGGACGGGCGCACGCTCACCCCACAGCGGGTGAGCGCTCAAAGCCCCGATCGAGATGACGCGGTAATCGATGGTGTGCATAGCTGAACTTCGGCCTGATGATATCGGTTCGATCCGCGAGAACGTGCATGAAAAAAGCCCCGCGCGAACGGGGCTTGGGAGTGGATCTCAACACGCACGGCTCGGAGAAACCGTGCCACCAAAGACATCTGCCGATCAGGCGACCTGCAGCAGCTTCATCGTTTCCTTCACGATGTCGCTGGCGGAGATCTGGCACATCGCCAGGATTTCCTCGGCCGTGCGGGCGCTCTTGGGGATGCGGCGGACGTGGAGCTGACGCAGGGTGAAGGCGTCGCCCGAGGCGCTCAGGGCGTCGGCGACGGCGGAGCCGATCCCGCCGCCGTAGTTGTCCTCGACCGTCAGGATGTACCCGCCGTTCTGATTGGCGATGTCCATCAGCGCGTCGGTGTCGAACGGCAGGCTGTACAGGTCAACCAGCGTCGCGGAGACCCCGGCCTTGTCCAGCGCGTCCAGCGCCTTGTTCGCCTCGTGCACCATCGCGCCCGCGGCGCAGATCAGCACGTCCCGACCTTCGGAGAGAACCTCGAACCCGCCCAGGTTGAACGCCGTCTGGTCGGAATAGATGAACTCGGTGTCGTTGCGCAGCGTCCGCATGTAGCAGGCGCCCTCGTACTCGGCCATGGCGTGCGTGAGGGCGTACGCCGCGTACGCGTCGGCGGGCTGCAGCACGTAGCAAGCCGGGTTCCCGCGGTGGTCACGCGCCGTGGAGAGCGAACGGAACCACGCAACGTCGGGCAGCGACATCTGGCTCGGGCCATCGGCGGCGAGGGTCACACCCGCGTGCGAGCCGACGATCTTGATGTTCGCGCCGCTGTTGATCGCCATTTCGATCTGGTCGTACGCGCGGGTGACGAACTTCGCGAACGTCGAGCAGAAGGGGATCTTGCCCGCGGCCGACAAACCCGCCGCCACCGAGAACATGTTCTGCTCGGCGATCTTGCACTCAAGGAACCGCGACGAAAGAGTCGGGTCCTTCTTGAACATGTCGGCGAAGGTCGAGTTGGAAACGTCGGCATCAAGCGTGACCACGCGGTCGTTGACCTGGCCCAGCGCCCGCAGCGCGATGCCGTAGGCCCGACGCGTGGCGAGCTTGCCCGCTTGGATGCTGGAGACAAGGTCGAACTTCTTGGCGATCTCGCCCAGGGGGATCATGTCGCCCTGGCGGATTTCGCGCTGCTTGAGCTCGGCGGGGGGCTGGATCTCGAACGAGTCGCTGCTGACCAGCGAGCTGGTGAGCTGAACGCGCTTTTCGTCGAGCTCGGCGAGGGCCTTGTTCAGCGCGTCGCCGGTGGCGGGCTTGCCGTGCCAGCCGCCGCCGTGCATCCCGGTTGCGCCCCAACCCTTTTCGGTGTTGGCGACGATGGCGATGGGCTGGTTGGGCGAGGCGGAGATCTTGCAGAACTCATCGAGCGCCGCCTTGATGGCGCTCGGGGCGTGCCCGTCGATCACGAGGACCTTGTAGCCGTAGGCCTCGAGCTTCTTCGCCAGCGTAGCGGAGGACTGCTGCTGCGAAACGCGGTCGGCCTGCCCGTACTCGTTGCAGTTGAAGATCGGACAGACGTTGGAGAGCTTGCGCTCGGCGATGTAGTCCAGCGCCTCGGCGATCTGCCCCTCGCGCGACTCGCCGTCGCCGATGATGCAGTACACCCGGCGGTCGATCCCGTCGAGCCGGGCGGCCTCGCCCAAGCCCGCCGCCACCGAGAGGCCCTGACCCAGCGAGCCCGTCGCCGCGTCAAAGAAGGGGAACCCTTCCATCGGGTTCGGGTGCCCGTCCAGCTCGCTGTTCGCGGCGCGGAGGGTCTTCAGATCATCGATCGTCAGGGCCCGGCGGTTCTCCGGATCCTTGCCGATCTTCACGCCCAGCTTCGCGCACGCCGCGTACACGATCGGCACCGCGTGACCCTCCGACAGCACCAGGCGGTCGCTGGTGGGATAGTCGGGGTAATCCGGGCTCCAGCGCATCGTGCTGAACATCAGGACCGTGACGATGTGCCCGAGGCTCATCGCGGTGGTGGGGTGCCCAGACCCGGAGGCGGCACACATCTCCAGCGACAAACGGTCGAGCTCGATGGCCTGAGCATGAACAGCGGCTTCGAATGACATGGATCAAACTCCTTCAGTCGTGTTGCGCCCGCCCATCAGCGGCCGGCTCGGTCAGTGTTCTTCCCTCGGCTTGCGACGCGATCGGACAACACCGATCGCGCCCCGCCTCGGGCAGGGGACCCCAACTTCACCCCGGCTCTTGATCGTCATATCCAAACAAAATACGATCAAGTTTGGCACGGGGTTTGTAGAGGCATTCACAGCGTAGAAGGAGCGCGGGGGGGCGATCAACCACCCACAGACAAAATATGCCACCTTCGTTCGTTGTCATGTGACTCCTTGCAGAGACCCTCGGTTGCTCCGCCTTCGGACCAATGCACGCCCGCGCATCGCTCGCCCGCGGCGTCCAAGCCGCTCTTTGATTCCACTCACCCCCGCTGGTTGTCCGACTTTCGACGGATTACACTGACGGACCATGAAAATCATCTGCGATCGAGCGGCGTTGCTGGAAGCGGTGAACCTCATCGCCGCGGTTGTCCCCGCCCGAACCCCCTCCCCCGCACTCTCCTGCGTCAAGCTCACCGCCTCGAAGACCGGCGGCGTCTCGTGCCTGACCCTTCAGGGCACCGACGCCGAGACCGCCCTTGAGCTCAACCTCACCCAGGTCGACGTTGCTCAAGCGGGCGTGGCGGTGGTCAGCGCCGACAAGCTCCGCCAGATCGTCCAGACCGTCGTGCAGTCCGACCCGACCGTGACGCTGGAGCTCGAAGGCGACACCTGCCACATCAAGGGCTCGCACTCGCGGTTCCGCATCTTCGCCTTCAACGCCGCGGACTATCCCGCCGTCCCCGCCTTCAACCCCGCCACCGGCGTGCCCAACGCCCGCGCCCAGTTCTCCCAGCCCGCGGGCATGATGATGCGGCTGATCTCCCGCACCATGTTCGCAACCGCGAAAGAAACCTCGCGCTACGCGATCAACGGCGTGCTGCTGAAGCGCGACGGCAAAAGGCTCGAAATGGTCGCCACCGACGGGCGACGCCTCGCCCTCTGCCGAACGCAGCTCAAGCCCTCCGCCATCACCCCCGGCAGCGCCGACGGCCCGGTCTCCTGCATCATCCCCACCAAGGCTTTGGCCCTCTTCACTCGCCTCGTCGGTGATCCGGACTCGAACGTCCGCATGGCCATCACCGACAACCGCGTCTTCTTCGCCTTCGAGGACGGCTCGATCAGCGGCGGCGCGGGTGGGAAGAAGGACGCAAAGAAAGAAGCCGACACGTCGCTCCCCCCGCGCGCGGTGCTCAGCAGCACGCTGGTCGAGGGCGCGTTCCCTCCGTACGAAGAGGTCATCCCCAAGGACCAGGACAAGAAGGCCACCGCCTCGCGCGAAGAGCTCGCCTCGGCCGTGCGTCAGGCCTCGGTCCTGACCAACGAAGAAAGCCGCGGGATCCGCATGCTCTTCACGGGCAAGGACAAGCGCGTCAAGCTCTCCAGCCGAGCGCCCGAGATGGGCGAGAGCGAGATCGACATGGGCCTTGCGGGCTATGAGGGCGAGGATCTTGAGATCTGCTTCAACCCGCACTTCATCAGCGACGTGCTCAAGAGCATCGACGAGCCGGAGGTCATGATCGAGTTCAAGGCCCCAAACAAGCCCGGCGTCCTCCGCGCCGGGACCGAGTTCACCTACGTCCTCATGCCCGTCACGTTGCCTCAGTGAATCCCATGCCCCGATCGGCAGCCAAAGGCCGGTTTCGCGGTACCAAGTTGAGGCGTGTGCACGCCCGCGCCCCCGCCCGGCTCAGGTTGCTGGCGGTATCGACCGATGGATGCATGCATGAATGGATGGTCGGCGTGCCTTGAGAGAGCCTCGGCTTTTCAGACGATTCACACACCGGAGATTCAACGGATGAACCCGCTTCGCACCTGTGCTGTCACAACTCGGAAACCCTCGCGCGCGCTGAAGCTCATCGCCGGTGCGATCGGCGTGGTGCTGAGCATCGCGTCGGTCTCGCTGGCGCAGCTCGCCCCCACCGCCCCCGCACCGGCCCAGAAGAGCCCGGACTACACCCCGCCCGCTCCGCCGCCGCCGCCCCCGCCGCCGGCACCCGAGATCAAGATCCCCGCGCCGGATCTGGTCCGCCGCGGTGACGACGGCAAGATCGTCCGCCTGACCATCCCGACCGAAGAGGCCGCGATGGCGATGATGAGCTTCGACCCCGCCACCGAGGACAAGCGCAAGCAGATCACCGTCGAGCGTCGCGCCCGCCAAGACGCCGCCATCGCCGAGAACCCCCTCGCCGCGATAGAGGTCCGCCGCGTGCTCCTGACGGCCGACGAAATCAACGATCTGAACACCTTCGTCAAGACGCGTTCGATGATGGACAGGGTGCTGCTGACACGCACCAGCCTGTCGATGATGATGCAGCAGGGCGGGGGCATTTCCACCGGCGAGCAGAAGGCCATCGCCGATTCCGCGAAGGCGTACGTGGACGCGATCTACAAAGAGACCACCGATTCGATCAAGGGCCGGAACGATCCGACGCTGTCGGGCCTGACGCTGGCGCGTACGAACCTGCCGCGCGCGGGGCTTGAGTTCAACCGCGCCTTCGACCGCATGCTCGACGAGACCGTCGCCAAGTGGCCCGAGCTGCGTAAGGACATCGCCGGCTCGCTGGCAAAGCTCGCCGACCGCGAGGCGGCCGTCGGCAAGGCCGCGGACGCCAAGGCCAAGCGCGAAGCAATGATCAACGTGCTGCAAGGCCTCCCCGAGTCGGACATCAAGACGGTGCTCAGCCGCGTGGCAACACCCATGCCCGCCAACCCCATCGTCCCCCCCGAGCTGACCCAAGCCCCGACCATGCCCCAGCCCGCCCGTCAGCCCGCACGCTAAATCCGGTTTGTAAAACGAAAACCCCTCAGAGCCCGCGGCTTCAGCCGCGGGTTTTTTTTGCTTGATCATGTCATCGCCCAAATACCCAAAGCCATCGCCAACCCGCGAGCACGTTCGCATCCGCGAGTTCATGCTCGTTGCAGAAACATCCGCAGTTGCTTCACACACACGGTCGAACATTTTCCAAACATAACAATCAACCATGAAGCAAACCACGAATCCGCGATGTGGATGAAAACCGCCTTCGCGCCTAGTGTACAGGCCCGGGCCGCGTCCCGGGTTGTGTCTGTGTGCGCACCAAACCTGCCCGCACAAACATGTTCCGAACAAACCGCGACGGGAGCACGAGGCATGAGCACGAATCCGCTGGATATGGTCATCGGCACGGCAGAAGTGCAGCGCGACGCCGCCCAGGCCGCCAAGTTCGCCGCTGAGGCTGAAAAGTTCGAATCCGCCGGTCAGCGCGACAAGGCGATCCTCGAATACCGCAAGGCCGTCGCGGCCGACCCGACCGACCAGCGCATCATGTTCCGCCTCGGGTACCTGCTCGATCTTTCGGGCGAAGAGGACGAGGCGATCGAGGTCTACGAGCGCTCCTGCGAGCGCCCACCCGCGCCGATCAACGCCCTGATGAACCTCGCGGTGCTCTACGAGGACCGCGGCGACTTCGTCCGCTCCGAGCGCTGCCTGCGCCAGGTCCTCGAAACCGACCCGAACCACCTCCGCGCTCGCCTCTACATGAAGGACGTCGGCGCCAGCAAGACCATGGTCATCGACGACGACCACGACCGCGAGAAAATGAAGCGCTCGGCCCTGCTCGACACCCCCGTCACCGACTTCGAGCTCTCCGTCCGCGCCCGCACCTGCCTGAAGAAGATGAACATCCGCACCCTGGGCGACCTCGTCCGCACCACCGAGGCGGAACTGCTCAGCTACAAGAACTTCGGCGAGTCCTCGCTGGTGGAAATCAAAACCATGCTCGCTGGCAAGGGCCTGCGCCTCGGTCAGGGCCGCGACGAGGCCCACCGCGCCGCCCGTAAGCAGATGATCGACCAGCTCAAGGGCAGCGGCAACGAAGCCGTGCTGAACAAGAGCGTCAACGAGCTGAACCTCTCCGTCCGCGCCCGCAAGGCCCTGCAGCTTCTGAACATCCACTCGCTGGGCGACCTGGTCACCCACACCGAGGCCGAGCTGCTGGGCGTGAAGAACTTCGGCGCCACCAGCCTCATCGAAGTGAAGCAGAAGCTCAGCGAGTACGGCCTGAGCCTCCGCAAGATCGAGGCCTGATCACCGCACGCCGATCAGCCGAACAACCAAAGCACACCCAAACCCGCCACGCTCACCCGCGGCGGGTTTGTTTTTTTGCTTTCTCGTTCGCCACAGAATCCCCGCCCTCACCCCTCCACCTTCTCTCCCTTCCCTCCGTTCGTTGAAGAATCAGTCTCGTCACGAAGGCGGAGAATCCGGCTCGCCCCCCGTCGCCTCCTCCACCACGCGTTGGTCACGCTGCTGCGTCGATCGGTAACTCAATCGGCTCTTGGCGTACTGCTCGGGCGAGACCTTCAAGTCCACCGCCTTCCCCTCCACATGGCACGCGTGCAGGTGCTTCAAAAACGGCACGCACCATTGGCACCCCGTCCCCGCACTCAGGCACTCCGAGATCAGCGACGCCACCGGCGGGTTATCCCGCGACAGAAACGTCCGCACCTTGCGGAGCGAAACGTGGAAGCACAGGCACACCTCATCGTCCGGGTTCATGCGTCGTTCCGTCGTAGGCCCGCCACCACCACGATCAACTCCTCAACGAACCCCACGCGGGCCCACACCACAGAACAACAGTAGTCGAGCCCCGTCAACGCCAATCGCGCCCGCCCCCGGCTTTTCGGGCTCGAAATCTCATCATCCTGCCACGCTTTGATCGATACGATCCTGCAAGATCGTCGGGCGATGGAGCGCCCGCGGCTTTCGCGCGCCGCCGCGCGAGTTCGATCAACCGCCCGCTCATCCGCGGGTACAGGACGAGGAGCGTCCGGGATGGACTTGGATCAGCTCATCGCAGGGCTCGGCATCCGGCGCATCTCCGCCATGGTCCGCCCACGCACCGGCGACCCCGCACAGCACCTGCCCGTCCGCGTCTGCGACATCACCGAGGACAGCCGAACCGTCATGCCCGGGTCGCTCTTCATCGCCCGCAAAGGTGAACGCTCCGACGGTCGGGCCTTCGTCAAGAACGCCGTCAGCGCCGGCGCCATCGCCGTCCTCACCGACGACCCCAACCTCCGCCTCCCCCCGCCCGGCGGCAAGGGCCACACCCAGGACCACGCCGAACTGCTCCTCACCGAAGACCTCCCTCGCTGCATCGCCAGCCTCGCCGAGCGGTTCTACGGCGACGCATCCAGCAAACTCGCCGTCGTCGGCGTCACCGGGACCAACGGCAAAACAACCATCACCTGGCTCATCCACCGCATGCTCAACACCGCGGGCCTGCGCTGCGGGCTCATGGGCACCGTCTGCGTCGACGACGGCAGCGAGATCGCCCCCGCCTCGCTCACCACGCCCCCCGCGCTCGAAGTCAGCCGAACCATGGCCCGCATGCTCGAGTGCGGCTGCGTCGCCTGCGCCATGGAGGCCAGCAGCCACGCCCTCGACCAGCGCCGCGTCGGCGCGGTGAAGTTCCGCCTCGCCGTCTTCACCAACCTCACCCACGACCACCTCGACTACCACAAAACCATGGAGGCCTACGCCGACGCCAAGGCCCTGCTCTTCGAAAACCTCCCCCCCGCCAGCAACAAACCCGGCCTCGGCGGCGTCGCGATCGTCAACAGCGACGACCCCTGGACCCCGCGGATGCTCCGCGACTGCAACGCCCGCGTCGTCCGCTGCTCGATGCGCTCTCGTCACAGCGCCGCGGATGCACCGCCCGATTGGTTCGGCGCCGTGCGCTCGGTCAACCTCGCGGGGATGCACTGCACGATTGCCAGCCCCGTGGGCACGTGGGAGATCAAGCTCCCGCTCATCGGTGCGCACAACCTGATGAACGCGATGCAGGCCGCCGCCACCGCGGTGGAGATGGGCGTGCCGGGCGAGCAGATCCCATCGCTGCTGGAACAAGCCGTCGCCCCGCCGGGCCGGCTTGAGCTTGTCACCCGCTTCGACGATCCGCTGGCGGTCTACGTCGATTACGCCCACACCGACGACGCGCTCCGCCGCGTGCTCAGCGTCGGGCGGAACGTCCTCGATCAGCAACCCGCCACCAGCAAGGGCCGCCTCTGGGTCGTCTTCGGCTGTGGCGGCGACCGCGACCGCACCAAGCGCCCCAAGATGGGCGCCGCCGCGTGCGAACTCGCCGACCGCGCGGTGATCACCAGCGACAACCCACGCCGCGAAGAGCCCGACGCGATCATTCAGGAAATCCTCACCGGCATCGACCCGAGCAAACGCGCCCGCGCCACCATCGAGCCCGACCGCGAAAAGGCCATCCGCCTCGCCATCACCCAGGCCGCCCCGGGCGACCTCATCATCATCGCCGGCAAAGGCCACGAGGATTACCAGATCCTCCCCGACGGTCAGGGCGGCACCCACAAAGTCCACTTCGACGACCGCGAACACGCCCGCGCCGCACTCCTGCTCCGCAGCGATATCCACCGCGATCCACACCCCGCCGCCAACGACGACTCGAGCGCGCCGGGCTCGGTCAACATCGTCACCCCCACCCCAAGAACACGCAGCGCCGCGCTGAAGACCCACGCCTCACCCCCGGGCAGCACCTCGCCCGCAAAGGTCCTCCGCCACGGCTCATCACCCGCGCACGAGCCACCCGCCAAGGGCAAGTCCAAGCCGTCCAACCCCGCCCCCCCGCCGACAGACGAAGACAACGACAAAGGTCATCAACCGTGAGCTTCTGGTCCTCCCGTTCGATCATCCACGCCCTGCACCAGGCCGACACCAACCTTCGGCCGCTCATCACCCACGCGCCAACCGACGACCACCCCGTCCTCTCCGTCAGCACCGACTCCCGCACCATCACGCCCGGTCAGTGCTTCATCGCCCTTCGAGGCGAAGCCTTCGACGCCCACGCCTTCCTCAGCAAAGCCATCGACGCCGCCGCTTCGATGATCATCGCCGAGGATTTCTCGTCGCTGCCAACAACCCACCAGCGCCCGCAACACTGCACACTGCTGAAGGTCCGCAGCACCCGCGCCGCGCTGCTCTCGCTCGCGAGCGCGTACCGCCAATCGCTGACCAACACCGCCGTCATCGCCGTCTGCGGGTCCAACGGCAAGACCACCACCGTCCGCATGCTCGAGGGCGTTCTCGCCTCCGTCATGCCCGGCACCGCCAGCAGAAAGAGCTTCAACAACGACGTGGGCGTCCCCGTCACCATCCTCTCGGCCAAACCCACCGACCGATTCCTCATCTGCGAAGTCGGCACCAACGCCCCGGGCGAGATCGCAACCCTCGCACGCGTCGTTCAGCCCGATCTCGCCGTCATCACCTCCATCGGGCGCGAACACCTCGAAAAACTCATCGACCTCCAAGGCGTCGCCAAAGAAGAGTCCGACATCCTCCGCAGCATCAAACCACACGGGCACGCCTTCATCACCAGCGAAAGCCCCGAGCTCAACCACGAACTCGCCTCTTCTCACCTCACCGATCACCTCGCACAGAACAACATCACCCTCAAACGCTTCGGGCGAACCCCCGACGCCGACATCCACCTGCTCCGCTTCGCGCACCACCGCTTCGACGACGGCGCCGTGGGCTCGCGCTTCACCGCCGAGACACGTCAATCATCGGGCGAGACAACCCAGCACACCTTCGAGCTCCCCATCGCCGGCGAGCACAACGCCGCCAACGCCCTCTCGGTCATCGCCATCGCCCGCACGCTGGGCCTGACCGACGCGCAGATCGAGCACGCCCTGCGCCAAGTCCGCGGCGCCGAGATGCGTTGGCAAACCCACCGCCTCACCCTGCCCTCTTCAGCCGCGAGTGCCGGCACCGTCGAACTCGTCAACGACGCCTACAACGCCAACCCCGACTCCATGCTCGCCAGCCTCCGCGCCTTCGCGGGGCTCTTCGCCCACGCACCACGCCGCGTCTTCATCATGGGCGAGATGTTCGAGCTCGGCCCGAACACCCAGTCCCTCCACGAATCCGTCGGCGTCGCCCTCGCCACCGACCGCAGCGCCGACCTCTTCATCACCGTGGGCCCGATGGCCCGCAAGGCCGCCGAGCGCGCCGTCATCATCAACCCGAATCTCGCCCGCCTGAGCGTCGAAGCGCTCACCGACGAAGCCGCCGTGACCATTCTCGGCGTTCTGCGTCCAAGCGACGCCGTGCTGCTGAAAGGCTCGCGCCGCGCGGGGCTCGAACGGCTGCTCGCACGCTTCACCGCACCCGCGCCCGCCGCCGCGACAACAACCACGACCAACACCACGATCACCACACACCCCGCGCCGGTCACAGTCGCATAGCCCACCACGCGCGTCATTCTCTTCAGCGTTCGTACGCCGCCTTCGCGATCAATCGCACCCCACCCCACCCCGCCGATCCGCACCACGCCCAACCGCCGATCAAGGACCCGCATGTACGTCTTCTACGACCTGTTCCTCCGCAAAGCGCTGCTCGACACCTGGATCGACGCGCCCTTCGCGCTCCTCGATCAGCTCACCTTCCGCGTCCTCGCCGCCGCGATTGTCTCATTCCTCTTCGTCCTCATCTTCGGCAAACGCACCATCGCCTGGCTCCGAATGAAAAAGATCGGCGACGCCGGCATCACCGACGCCGCCGCCCTCGAATCCGTCGCAACCGAGAAAAAGCACGTCCCCACCATGGGCGGCATCCTCATCGTCGGCTCCATCGTCTTCAGCACCCTCCTCCTCTCAGACTTCCGCATCAACTACGTCGTCCTCGCGCTGGTCACCCTCCTCTGGATGGCCGCCCTCGGAGGCGTCGACGACTGGCTCAAACTCACCGCCGCCTCACGCGCCACAGGCAGCCGCCAGGGCCTCTTCGCCTGGGAAAAACTCATCGGGCAGTTCGGCGGCGCCGTCCTCGTCGCCTTCTTCGCCTACCGCTACGGCATGCTCCCCGATGCGCCCCTCGAATCCCTCGTTTCTTCCGCTTCCGCCGCCGCCGACTCCGCCGCCAGCAGCATGTCCCACGTCCTGAACATCCCCTTCCAGAAAACCTACATCGCCGAAAACACCCGCGGCATCTCCTACATCGTCAACCCCTCACTCATCTACCTCTCCCTCCCCGTCTTCGTCATCATCGGCATGCTCGTCATCGCCGGCACCTCCAACGCCGTCAACATCGCCGACGGGATGGACGGCCTCGCCGCCGGCACCTCCGCCGCCGTCGCCATCGGTGTCACCATCCTCGCCCTCATCGCCGGACAAAAAGCCTGGGCCGAATGGCTCCTCGTCCCATACGTCGCTCAGAGCGCCGAGCTCGCCATCATGGCCGGTGCCATGGCCGGTGCCTGCCTCGGCTTCCTCTGGTTCAACTGCTCCCCCGCCTCCGTCTTCATGGGCGACACCGGCGCGCTCGCCCTCGGCGGGCTCATCGGCTTCATCGCCATGGTCGTCCGCCAAGAGTTCGTCATCCTCTTCATGTGCGGCATCTTCCTCATCGAGATCGGCTCCGTCGTCCTTCAGGTCGGCTACTTCCGATTCACCGGCGGCAAACGCATCTTCAAAGTCGCCCCCTATCACCACCACCTCCACCTCTCAGGCTGGCGCGAACAACAGGTCGTCGCACGCTTCTGGATCATCACCGTCCTTCTCGTCGCAGCCGGCCTCGTCTCCATCAAAATCCGCTGAACCCCGCCCCCCACGCCAGGCAGCGTCCGAGAATCTCCCGCTTCGCGCCAATCCGGCCGCACACTTTCGCACCACAGTCGCCCGCGACGTCTGTGCGGATTCTGCGGGCACCCCCTCCATAGGGGTTTTCCCGCTTTTCGCCTCGCTGAATGCCGATGATGATGAACATCCCGCGCGTGGACACGTTTGAAAACACCCATCGCGCGGGACTCCATCGGTTTCGGAGATCTGCACCATGCCCCTGGTCGATCAAAGCCGCGAAAAACTCCTCGCCAGTCGGCTCGAAGCCATCGCCGACCAGATGGAAATGCGCGAGGACAAATCCTGCTCGGGCGGCGCCGGTTCACGCCCCGGCATGCACCGCTACCGCAGCAAGGGCCTCATGCTCCTCGCTCAACACCCAGGCGGCGGTATCGCCCGCTTCCCCGCCGCCGTCCGTCACCTCAGCGCCTCACACGTCACCGTCCTCTCCACCTGCTTCCTCTACAACCGCACCCCCTGCTCGATGGTCCTGCGCGAGCTTTTCGGCGCACCCGCGCCCATCAAGGGCGAGGTCGTCACCTGCCGCCACATCCAACACGCCATCCACGAAACCACCCTCAAGCTCGACGCCGAGCTTGATATCTCCGTCTTCATCGACCTCGACAAGAAATCTCCCGCCTCTTCCGCCGCACCCGCGAACAACCACGACGCCGCACCCACCCCGGCGCCCGCCGCCGAGTCCAAGCCCGCGCCCGAGGTTCACGCCTCCGTCCTGCTCGTTGAAGACAACGACGCCGAACGCCGCCTCTACGAGTTCCTGCTCGCCAAGGCCAAGGCCAAAGTCACCGCCGTCGCCACCGCGCAAGAGGCCATCGACACCTGCAAGAAGGGCGGCTTCGATCTCATCCTCACCGATCTCAACCTCGCCACCGGCTCGGGCGAAGACGTCGTGAAAACCGTCCGCGAGCAGGGCTTCGCCGGGCCCATCCTCGTCATCACGGGCGAACTCAGCGGCAAGCGCCTCGCCGCCCTCTCGCAGCTCGGCGTCAGCGACGTGGTTTGCAAACCCGCCACACCGCCCGTCATGCTCCGCGCCATCGTCGACGCCCTGGCCGAGGGCCGTAACAAGGGCCAGCCCCTGCCCATCCGCAGCGTCATGCACGACGACGCCGAGGCCCACGCCTTCATCCGCGAGTACGTCGAGCAAGTCCCGGGCCTGCTCAGCGAGCTCACCTCCGCCACGCAGGCCAACGACGTCGCCCGCGTCGCCAGCGCCCTCATCCAGCTCAAAGACGGCGCCGAGGCCCACGGCTTCGAACGCATCCACCGCGCCGTGCAGCTCGCCATGGTCAACGTCGAAACCGCCGAGCTCGCCAACGTGAAAGACGTCCTCACCAGACTCGACGCTCTCTGCCGACGCATCACCGTCGCTCCTGACGCCGGTACCGGCGACGCCGCGCCGCCGCTCAAGGCCGCCGCCTGAGCCAGCCTTCGTCTTCAGCAGCAAACACAACAACCAATCCGAGAACTACGGCTTAACGCCCGGCTCCTTCAGCGCGCTCTCCATCAGCACCACCCCGCGCCGGATGAACAGCTTCGAGTGCACCATTCCCGGCGCATCCGACTTCGTCGTCACACGCACGCTCTTCGCCTCGCCCGTCAGCGGCAAGCGAACCTCCGCCGCCGGCGAACCCCCGCTGAGCTTCGCCCGTACCGCCGCCCCCACCACCTCGCCCCGCTCGTTGAGCGCTTCGAGCGAAACCGAAAGATCCGCGAACGCCCGCGAATCGTCTGGAAGCACCAGCGTGCAGCTCAGCCGCCGAGCGCCCGGCGGCATCGCGAACCGCACGCTCATCGCCCCGGGCAGATAGACATCATCAACACCCAACACCCCGCCCAGGGGCCACACCCGCGCAGGCTCAAACCACGCCCGCCCCGGCGCGCTCTGCTCCACCATCGCGCACGCGCTCAGCGGTCGCGCACGGTCCAACCCGAACATCACGCCCCACACCTGCGCCGCGGGAATCACAACCGCCTTGCCCTCTCCGCCAGCCCCCGCGGGGCGAACCCGCACCATCTCGGCGTTCTCCTGCTCGAACGTCTCGCACACCACGCTGCTGCCGTCGATCAGCCACACCCGCGCCGCGCCCGCCGGCTTCTCGCCCATCGGGTTCGAGAGCACCACGCTCCGCACGCGCGACATCGGGATCGTCGCGGGCGCTTTGTCCACCTCGATCCGCACCCCCGCGCTCATCGTCCGCCCGTCCTTCACCGCCTGAAAGCCCGCGACAAACCCGCGCATCACCTCGCCGCTGCGCAGCACCAGCGCATCGCCGTCCCGCGCCGTGGTCTTCTCCGCCAGCGCTTCCACACCCGCCGCATCCCCCGGACGCACGCCCATATCCAGCCGAACAATCTCTTCCAGCTTCAGCCGCCGAATCCCCAGCGAAGCGTGGATCCACCCGATCTCCTCGTCGACCTTCTCATCGCCCGGCCCCGAGATCACCGTGTCCAGATCACCCACGATCACCGATCCGTCCGCCGTCAAAACCCTCGGCCGCATCGCCTGCTCACTATCCACCATCGCCGTGGGAGGCGACGCCCCGCCCGCCCACTCCGTCGGTGCGATCGCCAGCACCTCGTCCCGCGCAACCGCCTCCGACTTGCCGTCAACCCCGATGTACCGCACCTCCGCCGCACTGATCGACCGGATCTCCCGCGCCGCCAGCGTCCGCAGCCCCTTCAACAGCACCAACGCCCCGGGCCGCGCACCGTCCATCGCCGCGGGCGCACTTCCACCGGGCACCACCGGATCGTCCGCCACGCCGGGCTGCACACCCATCGCCGTCGCCGCGAGCGTGATCATCGCCGCCAGCACGCCGCCGAGCGCAAAGCGCCGCCGAAACCCGCCGCGAAGATCACGCGCCGCGTTGTCAATCCCGCTCCGGTTCATCATCACACCTTCGCTCACTTCTGAAAAATCGGCAGATAGCGATTGGGCATCTGCAAGACGATCAGCGCCATCGACGTCCCATACGCCGAGCCGATCGATTGATCCGACCACGCACCATTGCTGAGCTGCCGATCCAGCAGCTCGCGCCGAACCGCCGGCCACCACGTCTCCCAGTGCCGCCCACCCGCCAGAAACATCGCCTGCGCACAGTAATACTGCCCGTACCAATAGTGCGGCTCAAGCCGGTTCGGATTCCCCGGCATCGCGTTGTCCAGCAGATACTGCAACCCCGGCTCCAGCGCCTTGTCGTCGTACACGCCCGCGTAATAAAAACTCGCCACCCCCGCCGCCGACCGCGGCCAGAGCGACACACCCGCCGGAAGCTGGTACATGAACCCGCCGTCAGGGTTCTGACACTTCCGCACATACTCCACCGCGCGGTCGATCGTCGCCTTGGGGATCTCGATCCCCGCGTTGCGCGCCGAGCGCAGGGCCATGATCTGACAGATCGTCACCGAAACATCCGCGTCGTTCGGCACCGGGTTGTAGCGCCAGCCGCCCTCCTCGTTCTGCGTCCGCTCGATCAATCGGCACGCCCGCACGAGGGCCGCGTGTACGCGCTTGCTCTGCGCCGTCTCACCGCCCGAGGCCGTCATGCCATAGATCTCGCCCAGGAAGAGCGCCGCGAACCCGTGCCCGTACATGGGCGAGCTCGTCGAATCACCCGCCACCAGCCCCGTCTCGTTGGATGAAGCCAGGACCGACTCCAGCCCGCGCTCGACGATGCTGCCGTACCGCCCGCGCCCCGGCAGGTTTCCGTCGGCCATGAACGCCAAACACGCCAAACTCGTCACCGCCACGTTCCGCCCGAACCGACCCGTCCCGAACGATCCGTCGGCGTTCTGCATCGTCGCAAGCTGCGCCAAGCCGCGGTCGATCGCCTTGCGCATCTCCGGGGTGATCTCATCGCGCAAAGCGTTGTTCGCCGCCGAGGGCGCAAGCCCCACAGGCCGGGCCGGCGATTCCTCGATCACCGCCCGGGGCAGATTCGCCCCCGGAACACCGGGCTTCTCATCACCCGCGCCGCCGCCGACCGGGGCACCGCTCGGCGCCGGCGTCGTCGTCGCCGCGGGCGCACTGGTGCCACTCACCGCCGGCACATCCACACCCGTCGGCGGCTCAACAGGCTGTGAGAGCCGGGCCGCCGCAGTGATGACCAAGATCATCGGAACCATCGCCATACACACTCCAGCCCGTTCGTCTCACCACACACAGACACAACTGACCACTCACAACTCGCGACTCGCGACTTCTTACCGGTTCTGTTCCGCCAAGCGACGGTAATACTCCTCGGTCAGGCGTTGGTACGTGGTTGAGAACTTCTCGCCCGAGCCCTGCATGAGCGCTTCGCGGGCCCGTGCCGGCAGGCGTCCCCACGCCGCCCGCGCCGCGTCGAGCGCCGGGTTCAGCCGTGCATCCTGCGCGCCGGGCAGATCGGCCTTCTCGTTGCTGTCGTTCGCCCGCTGCTCGCGACTTGTGGACTGTTGCTGCTGTTGCTGCTGCTGTTGTTGGTCCTGCTGCTGCTGATCCTGTTGCTGCTGTTGTTGTTGCTGTTGCTGCTGATCCTGCTGCTGTTGCTGCTGCTTCTGCTGGTTCCGCTTTTTGCGGGCCTTGGAAATTTCCTGATCCAGCAAACGGATCGCCTCTTCCTGCAAGCGCTGCGTCTCCAGCGAGCTGTCGCGCGAGTCCTTCAACCGGTCCGCCGCCCGCCCCATCAGCGTCGCCGCGGCATCAAGCCCCGAGCCCTCTTCCTTCCCCGCCAGCTTGTCCTTCAAGTCCTGCGCGCTGGCACTCTCGGGCTTCGTGCCTTCAGCAGCCGCGGGCTTCGCCTCGGGCTTGAGCCCAAGCAACTCGTCGAGCGAGGGCTCGCCGGGCTTCGCTGCGGGCTTCTCGGCTTTCTCAGGCTTCGCAGGCTCGGGCTTCGCAGGCTCGGGCGACTTCGTCGCCGGCGCACCAGGAACCGGCGCGGGTGCCGGCGCCGGCGCTTGCGCAAACGTACTCGCCCCGCCGCCAACCAAGCCAACCAAGCCACCGGCCCAAACCACCAGCACCCAAGCCCTCTTCAGTTTCATGTTCACGTTCCCGTTCATGTTCATCTCACCCACCCCTCCCGCCGCCACCCGGCCCTTGCTGTTGCTGCTGGTTCATCTGTTCGATGATCTTCGTCGCTTCCTGCGAAAGCCGTTTCTGGATTTCCGCCGCCTGATCGGTCAGCAGCTTCGCCAGTTCGGGCGTCTCCGCCGCCGCCGCGGCTTTCCGCGTCAGGTTCAGTGCGCTCTGCTGCATCTGGCGAAGGCCCCGTAGCTGCGCCAGCGGCGGGATCAGCGGCTGCTGCCCGCCCTGCTGATTGCCACCGCCCTGATTCTGCTGGTTGTCGCCCTCCTCGGGCGTGCGGAACTCATCGGGCGAAGACGCCTCGTCGAGGGCTTCGATCAAAGCGGTGAGCGTGTCGCTGACCGTCTCCTGCCGCAGCGAAAGCGCCCCGGCGAGCTTGTCCTCGCGCAGCAGCTCCGCCGCACCGGCGCTCGCCTCGTCCATCACCTGGTGCGCCAGTGAAAAAGGCGAAGTCTCGCCCAACCCCTCGTTGGCCTTGAGCAGATCGGACAACGCCGAGCGCACGCGGTCCTGCTCCTGCGCGATCTCGCGCGAGAGCGCTCGCCTGCGACGATCCGCGGGCGATTCGCCCGCCGCCTCGCTCCGCGTAGTGACGGCCTTCTGCTTCTCCAGCGTCTCCTGATACGCCTTGCGCAGCTCCGCCGCCTTGCGCTGCTGCTCACGAGACTGGGCCTTCTTCGATTGTTCCTCCGCGAGCTTCAGCGCCCGCTGCAGGTTCGTCAGCGCGTCGCGCTGGGCGTTCAGGGCCGCGGGCGCATCGACCGGATCGGTCCGCAGCAGCGTGATCGAAGCGACCTGGCGTGAGCCCGCCGTCTGAAGCGCCTGCTCGATCTCGCTTCCTTCTTCGCCCATCGCACCGGCTTCCTGTGCCGTTGCGAGCGTTGAGGTGTGCAGCGTGATCATCGCCGCCGCGAGCGTTTCGCCCGACGGCGCATCGATCTTCTCCTCGGCCTTCTGCAGCGCTTCGATCTGCGTGGTCTGCCCCGCGATCAACGTGCGGATCGATTGCACGAGACTGTCGAGTTTGCGCTTGAGCACCGCGTCGCGGTTCCTCTGCGCGTCGTTCAGCTCCTGCAGCATCTGCTTGAGCGTCTCCGCGGCTTGCTGCTGCTGCTCCTGCGCCGACTGCTGCTGATTTCGACGCAGCGACGAGGACGCGCGGCGCATCTGCTCGCTCAGGCCTTGGCGCTCGCCCTCGCCGGCGGCTTGCTTGAGCGCTTCGCTCGACGCGGGGTCGTCCTTCTTGAGCTGCTCGCCCTTCTCGCGGAGCGTGCGGAGCAGTTCTTCGGCGCGGGCCGCGAGATTCTCCTGCTCCTGCGCCGCCTGTTCCGCCGCCGCCCGCTGCTGGGGTGAGAGCTGATCGAGCGACTTGCCCGCGGTCTCGCGCGCACGCTGGGCGGCCTGCTCGCGCAGGGCGTTCTGCTCTTCCATCAGCCGCTGCACGCGCAGACGCTGAGCGAAGGCGCCCTGCCCGCGGTCGAGCATGGCGCTCAGATCGTCGAGCCGATCCTTCGCGCGCTGCTGGGCCTGCTGGGCCGCCTCTTGCGCTGCTTGTTGACCGGCCTGCTGGTTGGCCTGTTGGCCCGCCTGGCCTTGGTTTTGTGCGGCCTGCGCGAGCTGCTTCTGCGCCTCCGCCGAGGCTTCGCTCGCGTCCTTCGCCGCCGCCTCGGCTTCTTTCAGCACCCGCGCCAGCTCGCTATCGAGCGACTTGATGGCTTCCTCGGCTTCGCGTTCACGCTGCGAGGCGATTTGGTTCTCGCCCTCGTTTGCGCCGGCCTTTGAGGCGTTCTGAGCCGCCCGCTCGCGCACTTCGCGGAGTTGTTGGCGGAGCTGCGCGACTTGCTCGCCGACTTGTGACTGCTGCTCGCTCGCGCTTCTGCTCTGCGACTTGGTCGATTCACCGGCCCGCTGCTGCTGGGTTGAGGCCCGCTGCGCACCGCGGCGCACGCCTTCGAGCTGGTTGTACAGCCGCTCGACGAGCTGATCGCTGGAGATCACCCGCATCTTGCGGATCGTTGAGACCGTCGGCGGCCGGGGCTTGCCCGTCTCCGCGTCGGCGTAGATGTCGCTGGCGAGGCCCCAGATCCACACCTCATCGCCCGCCACGGCACCGAGGTCCTTCAGGCTCACGCGGGCCTTGGCGCTCATGCGCGTCTGCACGGCGTCGGCCTGTTCGTTCAGTGTTGCGAGCGTGGTGTGCTCGCCGACGGGTTCGGGCACGCCGCTGGTTGTGCCGGCCGGACGGCGCGCGAGCTGGGTGAGCAGGCTTGTCTCGCGGAGGGCGACGTCGTCGCGGGCTTCGATCTCGGCGTTGATGGTGCTGTTGATCAGGACTTCATCGTCGCGCGCGGGGGAGACGACCGCGACCTCGGCGGGTTTGTCGGGTGTGACGGCAACGCGGAAGACGGCTTCTTCGCTGGAGAGCACGCCGCGCTCGTCACGCGGCATGACGGCGAAGCGGGCCGAGTCGAGCGCGGTGCCGCGGATGGTCCACTGGTTGTCGAGGTACGTCGCGCCGCCGCCGGGGGATTGCAGGAGTTTGACCGCGTCATCGCCCAGGAGCTTCGCGGTGGTGGCCTCGGTGGGCTTGGGGACGGGCTTGTTGAAGCGGACGGTGAGTTCGAGGGCGCTCCCCGCCAGCACGCCGGTGTAGGTGGCGCGCTGGTCGAGCCCGTTGCCCAGGTCGATGGACGCGAGGGGCTTGAAACCGCGGCTGAGGGCGTACTTGGGCGGTGTGATCTTCAGCGAGGCGTCTTCGACCGCGGGCGGGGTGATCAGCGCGATGCGGGCGGGGGCGGTCTCGTCGTCGCCGCTGATGAGCCAGTATTCGAGCTGGGCCGAGTCGGGGGGCAGA
>Ga0209985_10000819_pt1 | contig 32553 bp, 50 predicted proteins | sample NOAtaG_FD_187305 | JGI IMG/M metagenome (GOLD analysis project Ga0209985, IMG submission 187305) | Freshwater lake microbial communities from Lake Erie, under a cyanobacterial bloom - NOAA_Erie_Diel6S_1000h metaG (SPAdes) (version 2) | ecosystem: Environmental > Aquatic > Freshwater > Lake ...
TCCCTGCCACGGCTTCTGCTTCAAGCGATGCTAATACTTTGGATGATTATGAGGAAGGGACTTTTACACCAACTTATGTTGGTGAAGGAACTGCCGGAACAACAACTTATTCGGCTCAATACGGCAAATATACAAAAATAGGAAATACAGTAACAATTTGGGCTGATATTACTTTTAGTGCCGCTACTGGGTCTGGTTCCACAGTTTTAGGTGGTTTACCATTTGCGGTTGGTATAAATCCAAAACCTGTTGGATCATGTCAGACCAACAATATCAACTGGTCTGGTGGAACAAGTATAGCGGTTTTTGGAGGAGATAGTGGAACTACAACATTGAAATTTTATTCATCCGCAGATGATGCCGGTTGGACTGAAAATCAAATCTCAAATGAATCTGGTCGAATTGCTTACACGATGACATATTGGGTTTAACTTATCTACGCCAGACTAGCGTAGACGGATTTTTATAAAGGAGCATTAAAATGGCAATCACTAAAGAAACAGTAGTGGATCAAGTTACAGTTACTGAGAACGGTATCGTTCTGTATCGTGAGGCAACAAGGATTATTGAGGATGGCAAGGTTCTGACTCAGACCTACCACCGTACTTCTCTGACACCGGGACAAGACCTTGCGGGTCAGCCTGCCAATGTAGCGGCTATCTGTAACCTTACTTGGACACCAGAAGTCATTAGTGCTTATCAGGCTCAACAGGCGGCTAATCGCATATGACTTTTGTCTGGAAAATTCTTGAAGTGTTGGCCAAAGACAATCGGGTCACAGGTGTCCGCTATCAATGTGACTGCCAAGATGTGCGTACCGAGGGCTATTACACGTTCAAGAAAGACCAGCAGGGTTGCGAATACAAAGACATTAACGAGACCCTGTTAGTCCATTGGCTGCACCTCGACATGGGTGACCAAAAGGCACTAATTGAGGCAAACTTAGAGCGCCAGCTAAACCCAGAAAACCCAACAAAACCGCCTTGGCACGTTGAAACCTTTAAGGTGACCTTATGACCCAGCCGATTGACATTATTAGCCGCGCCATGAAGGACATCGGAGCCTTGGCGGCGGGTGAGACCCCAGCGCCTGCGGAATCTCAAGACGCATTCGATATGCTCAATGACATGATCGACCAATGGTCTAACGAGCAGATGATGGTCTACTACAAGACCGAGATTATCTTTACCCTGACCGCAGGCCAGACCCAATACACCATTGGCCCCGGTGGTCAGGTGGACTCAAGTTTTACGGGCTCTATCTCGGGAACGACCCTGACGGTTACCAATATCCTCTCAGGGGGTATTGCTCTAGGGATGACGCTCTCAGGCTCTGGGATCACCCCGGGAACCAAGATTACCGGGTTTGGAACGGGAGCTGGTGGGAACGTGAACTACGCCGGGACGTATACCGTAAATACTTCACAGTCTGCGGCCAGCACCACGATTACTGCGTACTACGAGCGCCCGCTAGGTGTTAATTCAGCGTTTGTAAGGGTAAACACTAACTCTAATGGACAGCCGATTATCAACGGCGGTCTGGACTACCCGGTTGCGATCCTAAACCTTGAGAACTATGAGCTGATCGGACTAAAGACCCAAAATGGCCCGTGGCCCAAAGCGATGTATTACCAGCCATCTGAGGTCATGGGTACGTTCTACTTCTGGCCGAACCCATCTCAAGGCGAGATGCACATATTCTGCGACACAATTTTCCAGAGATTTAACTCGATTAACGACAACATCGTGATCCCACAGGGCTACATCATGGCCTTGCGGTGGTGTCTAGCTGAGAGGCTTATGCCCATGTACGGAAAGTCTAACCCTCAGCAGATTGCGATGATCAACGCCTACGCTTCTCAAGCTAAAGCTACGATCAAGCGAACCAACATGAGACCCATGCAGTCCTCGCGGTATGACGATGTGCTGGTCGTTGGTAAGCGGGCTGATGCCGGGTGGATATTGACCGGAGGCTTCCAGTAATGCCGGACTTTGGGTTCGTAGGAGCTGCTTACGAGGCACCCTCTCTTACTCAGGATGCCCAAGAGTGCATCAACTTTTTCCCCGAAATCGACCCTACCAAGGCGCAGGGCGAGCGGGGAATAGTCGCTCTATATCCCACCCCGGGCCTAGATACCGTAGCCATCTTCCCTAATCAGGAAGAGGTGAGGGGCATCAGAACCCTCTCTGGCGGTCAGCAGGTGGTCGCGGTATGCGGAGACTTTGTGTACGTCTTGGAGGACGATTTAACCCCCAAGATGATTGGCCAGATGAACACCGCTACCGGGGTCGTTGGGATAGTCGATAATGGGGTCAACGTCTACATCGTAGATACGACCAATCGATACACTTGGTACATCAGCACCCCGTCTGCGGCTACTTTTACCGGCTCAATATCAGGCACGACCCTGACCGTATCGACCATGTTAAGCGGTACGATTGCGGTCGGTCAGGCCATTTTTGGCTCTGGAATCCAGCAAAATACCGTTATCACAGCTCTAGGAACTGGATCAGGAGGCACAGGGACTTACACGGTAAGTGACTCACAGACCGTAAGTAGCACATCGATCAATTCAACTTCAGCACCGGCTATCGTGACCGGATCTATTTCTGGCACGACTTTGACCGTTAGCGCGGTGACCAGCGGCACCCTACGATTAGGGCAGACCATTGAAGGCACAGGCATTACCGATGGGACGATTATTACGGCCTTTGGGACGGGTACTGGAGGTGCGGGAACGTACACCGTCAGCGCCTCCCAGACGGTCTCCAGCACCACGGTATATGCGATTAACTGGTCGGTCTTACCGGCCAATGACGGGCCTTTTGAGGGCGGTGTAACGGTAGATATTTCGGACAACTACTTTGTCTACAATAAACCTGAGAGCCAACAATGGGCCGCAAGCGACCTCTTATCCCCAATTACTGACCCCCTGTCTTTTGCCTCAAAGGATGGCTCACCAGATGACCTAGTGGCCATTATTGTCGATAGGCGCGAGGTCTATCTCTTGGGTGAGATGTCATCAGAAGCGTGGCTAAACGTAGGCTCGACCCCGTTTCCGTTCCAAAGGATTCAGGGTTCCAGCACCCAGCAGGGGATTGCGGCAAAGTTTTCCTGCGCCCGGATGGGCAACTCATTTGCCTATGTTTCCAAGAACAACCGGGGCGAGGCTACCATCGTCCGCATGAACGGCTACTTCCCCGAAAGAATCTCGACCCATGCGGTAGAAAACACCCTAGTCGGTCAGAATGTCGCAAACGCGGTCGCGTGGACTTACCAGCTAAATGGCCATGAGACCTATGTCGTGAGCTTTCCTGACATCGGAGAAAACGGCCTGACTTGGGCCTACGACAACACCACGGGTCTCTGGCATAAGTGGCTCTACACCAACGACCAAGGAAACTACGAACGTCACAGGGGCAACTGTTGCTGTTTCTTTAACCAACAGGTCTTAGTCGGAGACTATGAAAACGGCAAACTCTATAAATTAGACCTATCGCAATACACCGATGACGGTCAATTGGTGCGGCGCGTCAGACGTTGCCCCCACATTACGACCGACCTCCAGAGGCAGTATTTTGCGGAGCTTCAGATCCAGTTTCAGCCCGGAGTAGGTCTACCCTCGGGTCAGGGCGAGAACCCCCAAGCGATGCTTAGATTCTCCGATGACGGTGGGTTTACTTGGTCTAACGAGAACTGGGTGTCCATCGGGGTGCAAGGAAATTATTACGCCCGGGCCATGTGGCGGCGGCTAGGTTGGGCGCGGGATCGGATCTTTGAGGTTGTGATCACCGACCCGATTAAGGCGGTTATTGTCTCTGCGAACCTAAAAGCAGAGGCCGGGGATAACTGATGGCTCAACTACCCCAGAATCAGGTAATACCTACAAGTCCTCTAGCAAATGAGGCCGGACGCCCGACCCCGGCATGGCAGCTCTTTTTCCTAAACCTTTTGAATTTTACAAGCAGCTCTACGGCGACCGCCGGGTCTGCGACCCTGCCCGCGAATCCCCGGGGGTTTATCAATATCACCGTGAACGGGGAAGTTAAAAAGGTTCCCTACTACGATGTATGAAGCCTGAACACTTTGCCCCGCTAAATCTTCCAGAGGCCACGGTACGGTGGCTTTTAGACTTTTGGGACGTCATACAAGGTCTTGATGATTGGCGCGATAACCAAGAAATTACCGCGCAAGAAAAGGAAGCGGTTATCTACAAGGTCATGTTTTTATTGCCCAATAACGTGTTCTTTCAATATCATTCCAAAGAACTGTTGCCGATAGTTAGCAACTTGGTTCTAAAGTGGATTGGGGCTAATAGGTTGGAGGATAATAGGGAACATCTGCACAAGGCTTATATGTGGCGCGCCGCGTACTACGACTTGATTTTGGAGGTTGTCCGGCTAGTCCACGGGTTCGAAGCTGCGGCAAATGCGTCTGATTTTGTAGCCAAACTTTATGGCGAAACTTTTGAAGATTATGTAAAGGAGTTCCAAAATGCCTGATCCAGTATCGGCAACCCTAGCGGTAGCGGGGTCGAGCTTAGTTAGTGGCGCTATGGGCGCAAGTGCCGCAAAGAGCGCGGCAAGAACTCAAGCTGCGGCTGCGGATCGTGCGGCGCAACAACAGCGAGAAATGTTTGATATTGGTAGGGAAGATTTAGCCCCCTACCGTGAGCGCGGCTATCAGGCGCTGGGAGAAATCGGACAACGACTGCCGTATTTTACCCAACAGTTTACAACCGAAGAAGCTCTAGCCCCTTACTTAGATCCATCAATGGCGTTCCGTATGAAGTACGGAACACAGGCCACCGAGCGATTAGCGAACGTAGGAGGTGGAGCTTTATCAGGAAATACTTTGCGTGGACTTACAGAATTTGGTCAAGGTCTAGCGTCTAGCGAATATGCTAATGCTTTTAATCGCGCTCAAACCGAACGAACAAATATCTATAACACCCTTGCAAACATAGCTGGTATGGGTCAAGGCGCAACAAATGTCGGGGTGCAAGCTGGTCAAGCATTAGGTCAAAACCTTGCCGGTTTAACTACTGGGGCTGGCGCAGCTCAAGCGGCTGGTCAGGTCGGTGCTGCAAATGCAATAAGTCAGGCTCTACAAGGCCCAACAAATTATCTTCAGTTAGCTACTTTGATGGGTAAAAATCCTTTTGGCGCAGTCACCCCAGCAGGCGGCGGCGGTGGAACATTTATGGGAATTGGTGGCGGTGGAGGCGGCGGTGGAAGTAGCATTTATTCTCTAACTCAAAACTAAGCTGAAATTATGGCTAACAACATAAAACCTGAAATTTCGCTGGGCGTAAAAGGCCCGCAGACTATGTCGCTAGGCGAACTGGCGGGAACCGCTACCAAGCTGGTTGAGTTTCAACGCCTATCAGAACTGTATCCTGAGCTGATCAAAAAAACCCAGCAAGAAGTTAGGGCTCAAGAGCTAGCCATAGCGAACACGGAATACAACCAGATTACCAACAGTCTGGTGGCTACGGCCAATCATCCATTAGTGATTGCTGCGGAGCAAGATCCAAATTCAGTTAATCAGCAGGAGTTAATTGGTTACCTAACCAAAGCTGGTATGGATCATGCCCGGGCGATGAAGATTCCTGAGTCGCGGGCGCGGGAACTGATTGCCCCGGTGTTGCGGGTAGCGCAAGAAAACCCCGGTAACGTCAGGACTCTACTAAAAGAGTATGTAATGACCTCGCTGGACGCAAGCACAAGAGCGTCTACGATTGGATCGGTCGGAGCAACGACTATCCCTACTGGACGTCCAGAGTTTCGCCCGCAAGGTGTCCGTCCGCAAGATATGACCGCACCGATGCGCGGGCCAATACCGGGACAAAACCTAATGGTTGCGCCGGTCACAGAAAATCGCGTAGACGTAAGTCCAATTCAAGCTGGGCCACAGGTTGCTTCAAGCGCACCGGCTGGAGTGCCCGCTGGAGCACCAGCAGGCGCACCGATGGGAGCACCAATGGGAGCACCGGTAGGTTTGATGACAGAACCAACAGCCGGAATCCCGCCGTTACGTTATAAGCCTCCGGTGGCTGGCGTACCACACGCTAAACTTGCCGGTGAGGATGAAGCTATGCGGTTTGGGCAAGATTTTAGAAATACTCTTGGCCGCAGAGCTTTAGATTTAACTCGATCAGACGAAAATCTTGATCAAGTAGTTCGTAGCGCAACAAAAATTATGAAAGAAGCTACGTTGCCGGAAACCGGAGCTATTGGTGGAATCAAACGTAAATTTGCGGAATTTACTGGTGACCCAACATATCAAAAACTTAAAAAAGATATTGCACAAGCCCAACAGGCTAACTTAAATGCTTTGTCAGCCGGTGGCAATAGCGTGGCCGGTCTTGAATTAAATCGAGATGCGATGGGTGATATTAACTATTCGCCTGACGTTTTAATTGATATTGCAAGGCGTACCAAAGCGGATAACACCAATTTGCGCCTGATGTATCAAGGCTTAGATAAACATTCTCTAAAATTTGGCGATGCTAACGCCGACCGTTATGCTCAAATGTGGATTCAAAACGCTGATAGTAAAATTTTTCAGCTTATGAACATTGACAAAGACATCACCAATCCGCAGGAAAAAAAGGCGGCTGCGGCCAAAGTTTTAGAGGGTATGAGCCCACAACAACGGCAAATTCTGAACGACAAATACCAGAGGATTAATCGTCTGGTGCAGACCGGGGATTTAAGACAATGAACGCCCGCGACCCGTATCTCCATAAAAATCTGACCCCAGATCAGATTGGCATGATCGAACAGGCCATGCGTAATACCGTCATTGATGGCATTCCGCTAGACCCACGCGATACGGTGAGCAATCCGGAAAAATTTAATGCTTATCCTTTAGAGCTGAGAAAAAAGCTATTTAGTAAGCTGCCTCAACTTACGCCTGAAAAATCTCAATTTGTGGACATGGGTACAGGCCAAGACGTACCTATGATGCAGACCGCCTCATACCGAGGAACAACAGAAGAGCAACCGGCCATGCAGAATGTGTCGGCTGGCGGTGACTCAATCAGTAACCTTATTTTAGGCGCAGATACGACAGAACCGTCTGCACCGGCTCGGCCAACTGATTCGGTCAGCAGTTTGATTTTAGGCACGGAAATCCAAGAACCTACTAAAAAAGCAAAGTCTTTTAAGGACTTTTTGCAGGCCGCTAAACCTGAAATTGGTCTAGCCAAAGACGTTGCGGGTCAGTTTATTTATCAGCCAGCGGTCGAGGTTGCGGGTCGAGTCAAGGGTTTGGTTGAGAGCGTTACGACACCCGGAGTCTATACGTCCGGACAGGCTCCAAAGGTTGCTGAACGTAGCGCGGCTGAGTTCATTAAGAAATACGGCTATGAGCCCTCAACCCCGCAAGGTCAAGCTATTGCTGAAGGTCTAGCGACCGTGGCTGAAGCGGCCAAGGTTCCACCGGCTGTAACCCCAGAAATAGCGGCTTTAGGCCCAGCGATGCGCGGCGTGGGAACCCAACTAGCTACCCGAGGCAGAGGCGGTGTAGCGGGAGTGCCAAGCGCAGCAGAAGTACCGCCTGCGGCTACTACATTGACTACCCCAGAGGCGCGGGTCGAACCCACGATGGGCAAACCTAGGGTTAGTTATGCTGAGTTTCAAAAGACGCTAGAAGAAAGAAAAACCGGCGGCGGTACGACAACTATGCCTACCGGAACTATTTATCAGCCATATAGAGAAATTCAGTTTTCAGACAAAGGGCCGGTAAATCTTAGCGAACAACAAGAAAGAGCAAATGTTTTGCAACGTGTAGGGTTCAATGAGGCCCGTGAAAGCGCCGTAACTGGCGATAAAAAATCTGCCGGTAATGAATATCAAACCAGCAGAACTGATACTTTGGTTGGCAAACTGTATGACGAAACACTTAAAAATGAACGCAATCAGCTAGTGCAATTTGGTAACGATATTATCAATCGCACCGGAGGCACAATCGGCTTAGACGAACAAACACTAAGATTGCGCGGAGAGAAAATTGTTGCGCCGTTTGATGCTTTTAAGCAAGAACTTCAGGGCCAAATGACCCGGGCATACGATCAAGCAAAACAAATAGCTGCCGGACAACCAGTAGTAAATCCAGCAAACTTACAAAAATTTTTAGATACAGAATCTAATTTTACGGTCAATGATAGTTTTATGTCATTACGCCGTGGAATTCAGGCTCATCTAAAAGAAAGCGGATTACTTGATAAAAACGGGCGAGTTTTGCCAATGACTGTTGAGCAAGCAGAAAACTTGCGCCAATACATCAATTCCAATTGGAATAATGAACGATCAAGATTGGTGGGTCGGTTAAAAGACAAAATTGATAATGATGTAACAAAAGTAGCCGGTGAAGATGTTTATAAAAATGCAAGAGAAATTCGCACCAAAATAGGCCGATTGTTAGATGACCCCAAGGGCGTAGCCAAAATTATGGACTACGACCCTCAAAACCCAATCAATCGAGCTGTGCCATTCGAAAAAATTGCAAATTCTATTGAAAGTATGAGTGTTGATCAGGCCCGGCATTTAATTAGATTGTTACAAGAAATGCCAGAAAATTTGCGGCCATTAGCGCAACAATCTATTGCCGAAATCAAAGGACATTTTGCAAACCGAATACTAGAACAGGGATCAAAGAATCAAGGTCAATGGAATGCTAAAGCTGTGACCAAATACCTAAATGATCATAACGACCGGCTACGATTGCTAACTGAAGATAAAGAATTAGGTCAGATGGTGCGCGACTTAAACGATGCTGGCCATATCTTGCACTACGATTCGTCTTATCCGGGTGCGGCTATACAAGGCCATAATTTAATTAAATTTGGCGTGTTGCCTGCATTTACATCAATAGGTGGGGCTCTAGGAACGGCGGTAGGATCAACCTTTGGCGTAGGCGGCGCAGCTATTGGTGGCCCTGCCGGTGCAACATTTGGCGCAAAACGAGCTTTGGCCATGCAAGAAAAGTCAGCTCTAAAGCGTGGACAAAAGAAAATGATTCGTCTGAAAGACATAGGCAAAGGACAATAAAATGGCAGTCAATCTTGCGCCAATAGGCAACGGTTTTCAGTTCTTTACCAATAACGGTGCGCCGTTAAACGCCGGTAAGATTTACACCTATCAGGCCGGGTCGAGCACCCCGCTTGCAACCTATACCAGCAACACGGGTCTGGTAGCTAACGCTAACCCGATCATCTTAGGTACGGACGGACGGCCTGCCAATCAAATCTGGCTGACCGATGGGTTCTTTTATAAGTTCATTCTAAAAGACTCAGATGACGTAACGATCCAGACCTATGACAACCTGTATGGAATTATCGGTACTGCGCCCACCCCGCCGACACCCTTGCCGAGCGGTGCAATTATTCTCTGGTCGGGTTCTATCGGATCGATTCCTGCTGGTTACTATCTGTGTAACGGCTCTAACGGGACACCTGACCTCAGGAACAGGTTTATTGTAGGTGCGGGCTCGACTTATGCGGTGGACGCTACCGGCGGTTCTACTGACTCAATTGTTGTGTCGCATACGCATACTTTTAGTGGAACCACAGCAAATAACGGAACTCACAATCATTACGTTTTTGAGGGCGCTGGGTATGCATATAGTTATGCTGACGTAAACGTACCTAATCAGTCGATAAGCAACGGTCTGAATGATGGTGGCGCATCGTCATATTTAATGAGCGGGCCAAACACAACAACTAGCCAGCCTAAAGCAAATATGGGTTTATCAAGTAATGCCGGTGATCACAACCACACTTATAGCGGCACAACAGCATCGTCTGGATCATCAGGAACTAACGCTAATCTGCCCCCGTATTACGCGCTGTGCTACATAATGAAAGCGTAAGATGGATTGGCAAACTGTTATCAATATCGGCCTTGGCGCAATACTGACCGGCCTTGGCTGGTTTGCCCGCGAGCTGTGGGACGCCATAAAGGAACTGCGTAGGGACATCCGCAGTATTGAAAAAGCGTTGCCCGAGGATTATGCTCGCCGGGACGAATTTAGGGACGCCATCAAGGAAGTGCGAACAGAAATGAATGGCCGTTTTGACAAACTGGAAAGCCTAATAAGTTTACTGTACGACAGATTAAACGATAAGGCAGACAAATGAATCATGGCAGAACTAGACCCAGCAGCAACGGCGAGGGCCGCACTAGGGGGAATTAAGGAAGCAATTAAGGTAGGCCGTGAAATCAAAGACACGGCCAAGGAAGTCAACGCATTTTTAGATGAAGAGGCGAAGGCTCGCGTAAGCTGGAGAAAAAAACAACAAGAAGTCCAGAGGCGCGGGGACATGATGTATATCGATGCCATACACGAATATAGAATCCTGTATGACATCAAACGAGCTAAAGATGAAGCATTCAAACAAATAGAAAAAGAATTCGGTAAAAAAGCAGTCGGTGAGGTGCAGAGCCTAGAAGATAGGCTACGGCGGGAACGCAGGGAGCTTCAAAAAGAATATGACTCAGACCGCAAACAGACTAGAAACGAATGGCTGATCATCGGATTATTAGGTCTACTGATCTACGGAATCCTTAAATTTGCGAAAGTCTGGTAATGGCCGAAGAAAAACTTAACGCTAATGACACGCTCTCTAAGGTGTTGGCGTATGTTGACTCGCCGTTTAAGCTCTTTGCCCTAATCCTGATGGCGGTCTTAGCCTTTTCTGGTTGGATGTTTTACGACAATAAAGAGTTATTGGTGGGTGCTTATAAGGAACAACAAAAGTTACCGCAGATTGCAGAGGGTCGTGTTGATGATGCTGCTAGTCACCTGTTTAAGCACACCGGCGCTCAGGTCGTAGCGATATTTAAGGTTAACCCCATCCTTGGGAATCGGGTGCTGTATCGGGCCTACACCAAAGAAGGTCGGGACAAGACAATGGAAGGGTTAGATGTTGGCCTTTTTACAAACAACCCAAACAACAACCGGGATGTTGTGGCGCTGATGGCTAACGAGATACCCTGCGGAGAATACAAGACCGCTCAGTCTGAGGTGGGGCTTTGGTACATAGAAAAAGGTATGACTTACGGCTGTCGAATTAGTGTGCCGCCAGAACAGGATCGGTTTATTGGGCAACTTACAGTCGGTTGGGCTACACCCCCGGCTAATTTAGAGCATACAAGGGCGATGCTTATGATTGCCTCAACTATGTTAGCAAAGGAGAGAAAATGATCCCTTTAGCAGCGATTATGTCGATTGGGGAGAAGGTGCTTGATAAGGTTCTCCCAGACCCAGCCGCCAAGGCCGCAGCACTTGCTGAGCTGGAAAAGATTAAGTCTGAGGGTCGTCTCGCAGAACTGAATGCAGACAACATCGAGGCCCAAGAACTGACCAAACGGCAGGAAGCCGATATGAAGTCGGACTCTTGGTTATCCAAGAATATCCGGCCCATGACCCTCATCTTCATATTAGGCGCTTATTTCACCTTTGCAATGATGAGCGCATTTGGATCAAACGCAAATGAGAAGTATGTAGAACTGCTGGCCCAGTGGGGCATGCTGGTGATGTCGTTTTATTTTGGTGGTCGGACGTTGGAAAAGATTATGGATATGAAAGCAAAAAGTGCAATTAAGTCCTAATTTCACCCTTGAAGAGCTGACCCGCTCGGATGCCGCCTCGCGTAACGGCTGGGACAACACCCCCAACGAGGCTGAGATAGAGAACCTAAAACGCCTTGCGGAGCTACTTCAGGCGGTTAAAACTGCCTTGGGTGGTAAGCCGGTGATGATTAACTCTGGGTTTCGGTCTAAGCAAGTAAACGACTCGGTGGGGTCTAAGGACAGCTCCCAGCACCGGATCGGGTGCGCGGCTGACATTCGAGTCCCGGGCATGACCCCCCGGCAAGTCGTAGAGGCGTGTATTGCGGCCTCTGTGCCGTTTGATCAGATCATCCTAGAGTTCGATAGCTGGACGCACATCAGCGTCCCTAACACCCCAGAATTAGCTCCCCGAGGGTCAAAATTGATCATTGACCGACAGGGAACCCGAGCTTTCGCGTAGTCTCCTCTCCTGCTTCGGCAGGCTTGAACACCCCCCGGCCTAAAAACCGGGGGTCTTTTTCTAATAAAGCGGGGCGCAAGTGACATCGATTACAACGTCCCTACTGACGCCCCCTACGATCCGTCTGCCGTAGACCACGATGGCCCTAGTCTTAGCTGCCTGACAGTCTTGGATGGCGTTGGCGGTCTCCAAACGACTTAGGGCTACAACCTCCTTATCTACGATCAAGGACTGCGCTGGCGGGTTATAGGTCGTGGGTATCGTTGTGGCGCACCCTGCTAATAGGGCGGTGCTTAGTACGAGTAGTCTCATTTTTTCTCTCCGATTTAATTTGATACAGACAAGTTACTGCGATTAAAACAATCATGGCCAAGAGGAACGCCCAGACGTCACCGGCGGCTAGGTGGGGGACGTAGTTCATAGGACTTCTTTCACCGTGATAGTCACCGCGATGGGAGTAGCTTTCTGACGCCAGTATTGGCTCGCCATGACCCACTCGGTAGCTTCCCTACGGGTTCTAAAGACGTAAGTCCTAAACGGGTGTCGGGGGTCATCGTGGGTCTGCACGAATCGCCCGTATTTGTCCCGTAGCGCCCAAGCTCTAGTCTTTGACATCTTTGCCAATCGCAGTCAGGGCGCGAGCTAACTGCCAACGCATATCTAGGATGATGTTTGTGATCCGATCCTTGTCCGCATCCATCATGGATCGGGTCGCACGTTTAAGTTCTAGCATCAGGCTATCGACCTTAACGATGATGGTAGAAATATCGTCTTTTTCCATGTCACCCCCCTAAAAAGGTATGTCGCTAATCAAGCCCGTGGAATCGTAGTTTTCTACTGCCTCTGTCTTGGTCTTGGATTCTCCGGCAAATTCCAGCTCATTAAGACGGGCTCTTAAAGACATACCCTCGGTTCCGTCTTTGCGTTTGTATTCCTCAATATGAGGCTCCCCAAGGGTTACAAAGAGCTGCTGGCCCTTGATCAGGTGCTGACTTAACTTCTCTACCCGATCCCCCCACATGGTCGCGGAGACCCATTGTGTCGGTCTCTTACCGTCCGGGCCTTTCTTCCCGTAAGAGAAGGCTAGGGATAGATCCATGACGGGTTTGTTGTCCGGGGTGTATCGGACTACTGGGTCGTTACCCAGACGAGCTAAACCTACTAATAACATCGTTACTCTCCTTTATCGAAATAGACTGCTTTGGTGTTGTAGAAATCAAAGAGCTGGTCGCATTCCTCTAAGAATGTTTCCGCAGCGCTCTCAATAGCTTTGATTTCTTCCGGCGTGGGTTTGAACTTCCGGATAAATAGGCGCTTACCCTCTTCCATGCGCGGGTCATAAGATACAAACCATACGTCCCTGCCGGTGCAAGCTGCCTGCAAAATCATCTGTGGTTTGTAGTCATCAGGAACGACCTGATTCCGTATGTATTCCATGTGTGTCCGGGTCTTTGGGCATTTAATTTCGATCAGGCATCCGTCAGACGTAAACCCGTCCGGTGAGCAACCTAGAAAACCTATGGTCGGGTGATCAATAAAACCTACGTCCTCGACCTTAATGCCGGTCATAGCCTCAAAAGCCTCTTTAGCCGATGCCTCTTGCTCAACACCCCACGCCATTTCTGTGGTGACGTATTTATCGGCAAAGGTCTGGTTGATCCGTTCGGCCACAATCTCATAGCGCAGATTTTTGCGCTCGGTGGATTCCTTGCCAGACTTTAAGAAGTTCATGGCCGCGCTCATACGCGAACCGGTGAGCTTACCAAGTCTGTCGTTCCACCAGTTACCGTCTTGCTGGAAGGGATTGGGTTCACGCATTTTGGGTCTCCTTTAGCTTTTTGCCGTAGGTCGCTACTTCGTCACGCATAAGTTCGCGTTCATCTTCTTTTAGTGCGCCCCAGAAGATAGCCAGCATCTGCGGGGTTGACGCATCGTTCATAGCTTTGAGCAGCTCTTCTTTTGACCGGCTTTTTCGTTCTTCAGCTTTAGCTTTTGGTTTGGCCTGCTGATGGATGGCGTTTTGGACTTCGTTGGCCGAGGCAAACTCAGTACCGCCCCAGCCTGCCGCAGCTAACGCACGACCAATAGCAGAGGTCTCAGCGTTCTCTAAAGCAGAGGTGGAGTTAATTTGGCCGTTGGCGCGGAACTCTTCGGCGTGGCCGGTAGAGATACATTTGCCATCTTCTTTATAGATCCGGGCCTGCATGATCACCACTACGTCATCGGCCTTGATGATTTCTGTGGACAGCTCCCAATCAGGGTGAGCCTCGCGGAACTTCTGAACCCGTAGGGCTACGGTCTGATACTCCTTACCACGGATATTTACAACACCTGTATTCATGACTATTCTCCAGTTAGAAAGATACGAACAACACAACGACATACAACATTACAAGCGTAGCAGTAAAGACTGCGTATTCTAGGTACTCGATCAATTTATTTTTATCCATGTTTGGGCTCCCGCAGTAATACATAACGTGCGTAGCGGACACCGTCTTTACCGTCCATCATGTGAGTGCTGATCAGCCATCCGCGACCCTTGAGCTTAAAGATAACGTCAGCAAGTCGAGTGGCGCGATACTTAGTAATTGCCTCCCAGCTAGTGATGTGTTTGTGTTTGCGTAGGTGTGCTGCCACATTAGCAATCTTAGTCATTTCTAGTCTCCTTATCGTGAATGATCAAATAAATCTTTAGCAATCTGACGGGCTGCTTCTTTTGTCAGCGTGATGCCAGCTTTGACGTTATCGGTGTTGATGTGCATCCATACAAAGTCGACATCAGAATGAATGTGGGTCTCAAACCGAGAGTCGCCAAACGGGCCGGTAAACTTGCGAACCTTAGATTCTGTTTCTTCTTGCTGTTCAAGCTGTTGCTGGTGGTGTAGTGCTTGGCTCATTTATTCTCTCCGCAGTTAATATGGTCGGCTAGGAACTTCTCGATGTCTTGAAACGTAGATACCCACGCCCGCAGACCGCAGACGCATTTGTAGCTGGGTATGTTGTTCTCGATGATTTTCACCACATGATTGATCGGCTGATCGTGGTGCTGTGAGTAGACTGTCATTTATTCTCTCCGATAGTGGGGGCCGAAGCCCCGTTGATATTTACTGCATCTGGATGGTGAGGTTCTCACCGAGGATTGCTTTGACCGCAGAACCGAAGTGCTGGCGATCAAGACTAAATCCAACTGCGCCAGCGCCCATACGGGTTGCTGTAAATTGTTTAGCTGCGTCCGACAGCGCAACGAATTGGAATTCGCCGTTAAGGCATTTGGGGGTTTCGTAAACTTGAAAGTCCATGGTGAAGCTCCTTTAGGTATCCGGTCTGAGCGTTGACCGTGATATGAATAGTAAACTGTTTATAGGCCATGTCAACAGGTTTTTTAACTTTTTTTACAAAAATAGGGTAATCCCCTACAAAATGTGGGGTAATTGGCAAGAACAGGTTATTGCCCTATAATCGGGGTGTCAGCAGGGTGGCACCTGTTGGAAGAATGAAGATCATCAGGAACCCCCGTTTGTTTAGGTGGGTATGTGTAGCGCGGGAAATGTGGCTCTCCAGCCTGATGATCCGGTCATTTTTCCTCCGCTGCCCATGCCAAGGGCCATACCCACCTAAGTATTCGGGGGTTTTTCTTTTGGTGCTGGCTGCGCGAAACGCCAGCTAAGTAAAAGGCGGGGATGGGATAGAGGCCGGGGAATAAGTAGCCCCGGAGCCGGGGTCGACACCCGCTATATCCGTCTAGTAGTGGGCATGGCTACCTAGAGTACCGTTGTTACGGGATACATCTCCATGTAAGTCTGGCAAAAACTTGTTTTTGCTAGTTGGTCGGTCTATGGTTTTAAGGACAAAGGACAGCTTGCAAACAGTTTGCAGTTCGGATACTGTAATTCCATGCAAAACGAAATCGACCAGCTAAAGAAGGTCATCCCGTGGGCCAAAAGACTCTGGGCGCAAAGCCTTGGGATAGTGCTTTCCCTGCTAATCGGGTTTGGTCTAGGGGTCTTACATACCGAGGGCCAAATCATTGATGACTGCCGGTACTCCAGCGTCTTTAGGATCGGATTACAGGCCTACAACTGCCAGAGGCGAAATTGACCAAAGATGACCTACATAACCTAGCTTCTGGGGTTGGAATGATCCGCACCGAGAGCGACCTCATAAAACCCCTTTGGACGGCCTCGGATAGCCAGTTAACCCGGATGCTTGAGATAGTGATCAGGGACGTTAAGCAGAGCGCCTCAGAGGTCATGGTGGGCGCAATTAAGAAGGCTGTCGCGTATGAAAGGGCTGAGTGCGCCAAAATTGCCGGGTACTCAAGCTCTGAGGCAGCTAAAGCTATACGGGAGAGGGAAGATGATTAGGTTTCTAGTCCTACTTTTGGTTGCAACCCCGGCTTTTGCTCAGGTTTTTGTCATGCCCAACAAAGGCGGGGGAGAAATCACCCTGACCTCAAGACCCTGCGTGGTTAACAGCCAGACGGTAGAGGGACTAAGGGAAGGATACACATGGAGCCCATCGACCCCGTACCAGAAAGCCTGCTGGACGATTGTTGATGGTATGGTTCACGTTTTGTATCTTGATTCAAACACCCGTAGAGTGTATGCAATAGAGGACTTCCAGAGGAAACAATGACCAACGTGGCCGTGGTGACCTCAACAATCGGAAGAAAGACCCTGAAAGACTGTATCGAGAGCGTAAGAGCCCAGACCCGCAAGGCTACGCACTACGTCTTTATCCACGGTAAAAGATTTATTAACGCCAAAAATGAGGTCATCGAGATAGCTACCGATCCCGAGCCAGATGTGGTTTTTGTGCAGCTACCCTTTAATAACGGGGGTAACGGGTTTGGGATGGCTCCCGTCTATGCGGCGGCTCCATACATAGTGAGTGAGGAAGTCATCTGCTATCTGGATGATGACAACCTATACGACCCGCAACACATAGAAAAGAACGTAGGGTTTCTAGAGGAAGAGGGGCTAGATTGGTGTTATTCCCTACGCAGAATCATTGACCAAAAAGGTTACTATGTGTGCGATGATTTAACCGAGAGCCTTGGGATTTACAACAACTGCCACGCGACAAGACTTGTGGATAACTCATGTTTCATAGTGAAAACTAAGGTCGCTCAGAAACATGGCCACGGCTGGATGCAACCGATTATTTCTGATCGCGGGTTTTTATTGGAGCTGATGACAAACGGACTGAAGTGCGGGGGGCTGGGGGAGACAACCGTCAGCTATCGAATAAGTGAAGATGGGTCAAACCCAGACGGTGCGAAATACTTTTTACATTGGAACGAAGTGCAGAAAAATAAATATCAGGGGTCATACCCTTGGATGAAGAGGACGGTGTTTCAGACATGACTGAATTTGATACGTTTTGGAAAGCCTACCCAAAAAAGGTAGCAAAAGGCGATGCTCGCAAGGCGTGGACTACGACTGCGCGGATTCGCCCGCCAATGGAAGAGCTACTGAAAGCGGTAGAAAACCATTGTCAGAGCGATCAATGGCGCAAAAACGATGGCGAATTTATCCCATATCCTGCGACCTATTTGCGTCAGGAACGCTGGTCGGATGAGCTAAAAGTTACCTTACCCGGAGTCGTAAATTCTCAGCCGTGGCATGAGAGCTGGCCCGGGATACAGGCCAAGGGTGCGGAGCTGGGGATATTTGAGTTCAATTTTTCTGGCCCGCAGGAATTCAGAGCTGCGGTGATCAAGGCCGCGAAAGAAGGTCTGAAGGCTGCATGACTTGTGAGCTTTGCCAGCAAAACTCTCCAATCTTTGAACTCAAGTGTTCAGGGTGTCGAGACCGGATGGTCATGGTGGAGGACTGTAAGCTCATCAGGAAGTGGACTGCCCAGCAGATTGAAAAGGATCTGGGGTTTTTACCGGACTACAACAGGGAACCGAACTGCGGTTGCACCGAGTTCTGTATTAGAAAATCCCGCATCAAGAATGAACAACAAACTGACATCTTCCCAGAGAAAGCACCTCGCCGCCGTTAAGTCGTTGGAGTGCGGGGTCTGCGGAGCTACTGGCCCGTCAGACGCCCACCACATCGAGCAGGGGCTTCAATTTACCTGTATCCCTCTGTGTAAGGACTGCCATCAAGGGTCGTTTAACGGTATCCACGGCCAGAAAAGGATATGGAACGTAATGAAAAAGACGGAAATGACGGTACTGAATGACACCATCGAAAAGCTCTTACGATAGGCTGACGCTCCCGTGGCCACCGAAAGAACTCAGCCTGAACTACTCTGGGCATTGGGCTCCGAGGGCCGCTGCGGTCAAAAAATACAGGTTTGCGGTCAAGATTTTGGCGTTGCAGGCCAAGTGGCAGATCCCCGAGGAAGGAAAAATCTATTTGGAGGTGGAGTTCTACCCACCAGACAGGCGACCGAGGGATAAGGACAACATGGTTGGTGCTTTCAAAGCTGGGCAGGATGGTCTTGCGGATGCTTGGAAGATCAACGATAAAAGGATTGATTGCTCATACAAGGTGAGTAGTCAGTTAGGCGGTATGGTGAAGGTCAAACTTTTAGGAGAAAAACCATGAAAAAGGTAATTGCAGCAGGTCTATTTATTTTCGCTAACGTAGCTTTCGCAGCTTGCCCACCGTATGCACCGTATGGATGTCAGCAGACTGCGAGCGGCAAGATGCTCTGCGGTTGCGGGCGATAGAATAGGGTCGGGGGCGGCACGAAATGAATGCAAGTGAGATTCAGGTTGTGGTACACCCGCCCCCACAAGAAACCGTTTATAATAAGGCGATGGAACGCAAACCGCTTACACGCCGACCCTATCTCTCAAGGGATATCCTGAGGGTATTGAAAAGATTTCCTAACCTTACGCGCAGGGAAATCGCAGTTAAAGTCCATGCAAAGAATCACTCGGTCAAAGCAGTTTTATTTAAGCTGGTAGCTGCGGGCAAAATCGATTGCGCCAAGGGTAAGAACACCACCGCAAAAACAGGCCCACGGATGGTCAACGTCTATTGCCTGAATCAACAACCAGAGGCAGAATTACATCATGGGTGACATGGAAGCATTCGCGCAGACGTTGCTACATTCAGCGACTTGCGCTCATATTCAGCATTGGCAGACCAAGAGTTATGCCCAGCACAAGGCTTTGCAGAAGTATTACGAGGCCATGCCCGGGCTGGTGGATGACTTGGTCGAGACCTACATGGGCAAAAACGGCATCGTGGGGAACTTTGAGCCAGAGTTTGAGATAGAAAAAGACCCCCTGAAATACATGAAGGCTATGCAGGAGTATGTCGAGGAGACCCGTACCGACTTACCTAAAGACTCAGAGATCCAGAACCTAGTCGACACCATCATGGATCTAATTAACGCCACGATTTACAAGCTAGAGAACCTAAAGTGAATTGTGAGACCTGTAAGTTTTTTCAGGCGTCAGGAAAGTTTGGTATGTGCCAGCGTTACCCCGAATACGTTATGAAGCAGGCTGGTATGTGGTGCGGGGAGTATCAAAATAAGCAGGAAGCAGTCGTGGACATAGAACCTAAAAAAAGAGGGAGACCACCGAGTGATAAAGCCGTTGCGTGACCGGATCGTTGTAAAACCTTTTGAGCGCCAAAAGAGTGCGGTGCTAGAGGTAATCATGCGGGAAAACCCGAACATGGGCGAGGTGGTTGCGGTAGGGCCGGGAGAGTACGACAAGAAAGGTCGGCTGGTTCCTAACCCTGCGAAGGTCGGTGACAAGATCCGCTACGGGACGACAGGCGAATATCTTACGTTTCAGCAGTATGAGGAAAACGGCGAGAATTACCTGATAATGAGCTGGAAGGACGTTTGCTGGGTGGACGAAAATGGCAAAAACTACCAATAAACCCATTCCCAAGACGACTGTCGGTAAGGGAAAGAACTACAAACCTACCGAGCAGGGTGCGGGAATGACCGCAAAAGGAAGGGCCGAATACAATGCAAAAAATAATTCAAACCTTAAAGCTCCAGCTCCAAACCCTAAAACAAAAGCTGACGCAGCTCGCAAAAAAAGTTTTTGCGCGAGGATGAGCGGGATGCCCGGGCCGATGAAGGACGAAAAAGGTCGCCCGACTAGGAAAGCCGCGAGCCTTAAAAACTGGAACTGCTAATGAATGAGCAAGCTATACAAGCACGAATTGCGGAACTTAATCAGGAACGTGCGAAGGCCATCACAGCTATTCAGACTCTGGATGGAGCGATTGCGGACTGCCATTGGTGGCTCCAAAGAATCCAAGCAGATACCGTCAAACTTAACGAAGGGAGCGAATGATGGCTACCAAACCCGGTCTCTACGCCAACATCCACGCAAAACGCGAGCGGATCGAGCGCCAGAAGGCGGCAGGCAAGACCCCAGAGAAGATGCGAACCCCCGGGTCAAAGGGAGCGCCGACCGCAAAGTCGTTCAAAGAGTCAGCCAAAACCGCAAAGAAGAGGTAAAAATGCTCAAGAAATCTACGTCTGAGAAGGCATTTAAGTCCAACATCAAGACCGAAATGAAGTCTGGCAAACCTCAGAAGCAGGCCGTTGCGATTGCATACGCAGTTAAGCGCGAAGCTGCTAAAAAGGGTAGCAAAGGCAAGAAATAATGCCGACTCTTGCGGATCTTTTTAATTTAGATCCAAACGTAGAGCGGCTAACCCTACTGCCCCGCCTGCGGGGTTCTCTGCCATCTGACCCGGGCTCAGAGCTAAAGGGCTCTGTAATGCTCAAGGGTACAGGCATGGAGAGCCGGTATATGCCGGACGTCATAGCCCCGAAGGTTCTGTACGACTTTATCCGAGCTGTGAAGGCTCCGGGCCGAGCTGCGCGGGGTGAGGCGTTGGACGAAGAAGAGGCGCTGAACACGGCCCTAAATATATTTGGCGGCGGTCTGGCCACAAGCGGTGGGACGCCGTTAGGGTCGCTTGGGATGGGCGCTCGGGTAGGTGGGAAAACCATCCGCGAACTTTTATACGGGGATAAGCCAAATCTGACGCCTGCGGAAAAGTCAGCCATTACTAAATTTGAGAAAGAACTTAAAGTTCCGGCGGTTAGGCGGCGCGAGGAAATGCGGGCTGGAGGCCAGACAGTAGCCGTCCCAACACCCGGACTTACCACAATTAGTGAGATTGCGTTCAATCCTGAAAAGCTGGTTGGCAAAGTTTTAGTTCCCGTATTTGGGGATACGTCTGCCATAGGAAAAGATGTCTCACAAATCAGGGGCGTACCCCTCACAAAACCCGTAACCCAACAGGGTGGCTTTCATTACCCTCTTGTTAAATCTAACGTAGCTGAAGAAATAGCCTATGCGTCTGAGCCAACCGCAGCGGTAAACAAAATTAGAAATTTTGAAAAGTTTGCAGATGACGATGTCTTAGGGGTGTTTTTGGCTGGGGGGCCACGATCAATAGACTTTAGCCACCATCAAGCCCAAGGGCTAGTGCGGCAACTAGAGGCTTTGCAGCCCTCCGCTGGAGCGGTGAAAGATTTTGATCGCAGTCTGCGCGAATTTTCGGTGATTAAAAAAGATTCCGAAGGGAAAAGCATCAAGACTTACCCTTTTAAGAACCTATCGACCAGCATTATTTCGCCAGAAATGGAAATTTTGATGTCGGAAAGAACGACCAAGGATTTCACTCCCGGCCAACTGCGGACAGCAATCTCCCAACTTATGTATAAAGACAGGTTTCAAAAACAAGGTTTTCCGGTCTATGACGATGCGTTAGAGGCTTTTGTAGATCCGAGGCTTCAAAAAGGATTTATGGGGCAAACGATTTTTCAAGCACTTCCCGGTAGAGGGATTCAGACCCCCTCTTATACGCACCAATCATATTCAGCCGGTATCCCCGGTAGGTATTTAGGCGGTTTACAGAGCCAAAGTGGCAACCTCGGCGTTCCTGCGGATTTATTGTTTTCCCAGTTATTTGCCAAAAACCGAGCTGCGGGCAAATCGGATGACGCTACGTTTACCTCCATGATGAAGTCCCACCAAGGCGAAAAGTTTACTGAGCAAGCCCTTGACCCGCTGATGAGGTTTTTAGGTTACTGACCACGCGGACTAAGAACTGATGCTCGCGCATAAGCTCATTGATGGTATCGGTAACGAACTCCAGCTTCTGTGCGTCAGTCAGACCAAGATAGTCTCGATCCCATTTAACGTAGCCAGAACGAGAATCAGGATTAAAGCCGCAGTATGCAATTATCTTTTTTGACATGGTAAGCCTCCGAAAGAATAGATAAACAGGTTACTACGAAAAGGTTGCAGACTCAAGACAAACAGTTCACAATTCCACGCTACACAAGGAAGTTATAGATTGAGCTAATCGATATGGGCGCACCGATAGGAAACACCAATGGAGCAAAGGGCAAGATGTTCTATGACGCCCTGCGGAAAGCTCTAGTCCAAAACCCCACAAGACTGCCTCGGATAGTAGAGCAGCTCTTGGCTCAGGCTGAGGCTGGAGAGCCTTGGGCGGTGAAGGAAGTGATAGACCGCTTAGACGGGAAGGCCATCCAGATCAACCAGATGGAGAACGCCGATGGGTCTCCAATCCTGAATGCGATACAGGTCACGTTTGTTAAGCCTGAAGTCATAGATGTCTGAGGTCGTAGAGGATCGTGAGCTACTAGCTCAGGCGGTTGCCAAGGCTGAGTTTCCGGTAAAACTTGCGTGTCTCTTTGAGCCCAAGCGATATAAGGTTCTCTATGGCGGTCGAGGCGGGGCGAAGTCTTGGGGAGTCGCTAGAGCTTTACTGATCAAGGGCGCCAAAGACCCCCTAAGAATCCTATGCGCCCGAGAGTTTCAGGTATCGATTAAGGATTCAGTCCACAAGCTCTTGGCCGATCAGATCGAGCAGCTAGGTCTAGCGGAGTTCTACGAGATAACCAACACCGCGATCCGAGGCCGCAACGGGACAGAGTTTTCATTTGTGGGCCTAAAAAACAACATCATGTCCATTAAGTCCTTTGAGGGCGTGGACATCTGCTGGTGCGAAGAGGCCCAGACCATATCCAAGACAAGCTGGAACGTCCTGATCCCAACGATCCGTAAGGACAACTCCGAGATATGGGTGACCTTTAACCCTGAGCTTGAGACCGATGACACCTACCAGCGGTTTGTGATCAGCCCGCCGGATAACGCGTTTGTCCAGAAGATTACATGGCGGGATAACCCGTGGTTCCCCCAGACCCTGCGGGAAGAGAAAGAGAACCTTGAGGTCAGGGATCACGATGCCTACCTAAACGTCTGGGAAGGTCTATGCCGCAGGACGGTAGACGGGGCGGTCTTTGCCCAAGAGCTGACGATGGCCGAGATGGACGGACGGATCACCAAAGTCCCGTATGACGCCGTAAAGCCTGTCCATGCGGTCTTTGACCTCGGTTGGGCAGATAACACCGCGATATGGTTCGTTCAGTTTGTGGGCTTTGAGATCCGGTTGATCCGCTACATCGAGGACAACCAAAAGACCATGAGCTACTACTTGGCCCAGATGCAGTCCTTGGGTTATGTGTACGACACCATTTGGCTACCCCATGACGCCGAGAACACGACCCTAGCTGCGGCTGGCCGGTCGATTGCGGACATCGTCAGGCAGGCCAACTACAAGGTTCAGGTGATCCCGAGAGTCCCGGTGGCTGACTCGATCAACGCGGCTCGGACTATGTTTTCCAAGTGCTTTTTTGATAAGGAAAACTGCTATCAGGGGCTACAATGCTTGAGACACTATCGGTATGATGTAGATCCAGATACCAAGCAGTTCTCTAAATCGCCCCTGCACGACATTTATTCGCATGGTGCGGATGCGTTTAGGTACATTGGTTTGGTGGTGAACGAACCCCGGAAGTCTGGGCCAAAGAAGCCGGTCTACCAGATCCCGGGATCATGGATGGGCTAAAACATGGCAAAAGTAGACGTACCCAGCGCAATCCCAGCAGACTCGCGGATTCAGGAGGCAATCGACTTCCTGAAGTTTTCCAACGAGGCCGACACCGAGAACAGGCAACAGGGTCTTGATGACCTAAGATTTTCAGCCGGTAACCAATGGCCGATTGAGGTTCAGAACTCCCGCCACCTTGAGGCTAGGCCGTGTCTGACGATCAATAAGCTGGACGCCTACGTCAGGCAGATTGTCAACGGGATGAGACAGTCTAGACCCCGGATGCGGGCGCATTCCATGAATTCCGAGGCGAACGCGAAGGTTGCGGACATCCTGACGGGGATCTTTAAGCACATCGAGGTTAATTCCGATGCGGATACAGCCTATGACACCGCCGGTGAGTATGCGGTCAGGATCGGCTGGGGCTACTGGCGGGTCGTTACCGATTATGTACGCGAGGACAGTTTTGATCAGGAAATCTACCTAAGACCCATCGATAACCCGTTTTCGGTCTACTTTGACCCCAACTCAGTCCAGCCGGACGGATCAGACGCTGAGAAAGTTTTGATCACCCAGCTTATGAGCAAGGCCGACTTTGAGAAGCAGTACCCCAATGCGGACTCGGGTGGCGACTTTAACCAGCGCGGGACGGGCGACTTTGACCCCGATTGGGTTCAGAAAGAGGACATCCGGGTAGCGGAATACTTCTACGTTGAGCGCAAAAAGACTAAGTTACTACTGCTGTCCGATGGGACAAAGGTCTACAAGGACGAGGCGCCCAGCCCGGAAATCATGGCTGCGGCAGGCATTATGGTCGTTGGAGAGCGCGACACCATGCGCCGGGAGATCAAGTGGTGCAAGCTGACAGGTCTTGAGATCCTAGAGGAAAGAACTTGGGCTGGACGCTACATCCCGGTCGTCCCGGTCTATGGCCAGATGCTGACCGTTGAGGATAAGCGCAAGAAGTATGGGTTAGTGCGAAACGCCAAGGACGCCCAGCGGATGTATAACTACTGGCAGACCAGCCTGACCGAGAGCATAGCCTTGGCTCCGAAGGCTAAGTGGCTCATGGCCGAAGGTCAGGACGAAGGACATGAAAATGAGTGGGCGCAGGCCAATATCAAGTCGATGCCAGTTCTGCGCTACAAGCAGACGGACATCAACGGTAAAGAGGCTCCCGCGCCTCAAAGACTTCAGCCGGAGCCGCCGCCAGCCGGGGTTATTTCTGCGGCGATGTCAATCGATAGGGATTTACAGTCGGTCGTAGGCATTTACGACCCATCTCAACTTCCACAGGGGAATCAGTCTGGGAAGGCTATTCGCGGTCAGCAGATGCAAGTCGATATGACCAACTTCCATTTTTTTGACAACCTGACCCGATCCATGAAGCACACCGGACGGATCATTCTGGATCTGATTCCGAAGATTTACGACCGCGAGCGGGTCATGCGAATCATTGGCTACGATGGCAAGCCAGAAATGGTAACAATTAACCAGCGAGTCCCTGATGAGATGGGCGTTGAGAAGATTCTGAATGACGTTACTGTCGGTGAGTATGACGTCTACATGGACACCGGCCCGGGCTATCAGTCCAAGCGTCAGGAGGCTGTCGAGGCCATGATGCCGATGATTGCCACCAATCAGGAGCTTTTTAATCTTGCAGGCGACCTAGTCTTTAGGAACATGGACTTCCCGGGTGCTGAGGTGATTGCAGACCGTCTAGCTGCGATCAATCCTTTGGCTCAGATTGACGAGAAGAGCGAAATCCCGCCAGAGGTTCAGATGAAGCTCATGCAGGCCGAGAAGCAGATTGCGGATATGCAACAGATGATTGCCGCGATGCAACTAGAGAAACAGTACCGCGGGGACGTTGAGGCCATCCGTCAGGAAGGCGAGACCAAGCGTAAGCTCATGGATGTGACCTCTAGGGCGTACAACACCGACACGATCAACGAAGCCAAGGTCAACCAGCAGATCCTTGCGACCAAGACCTCGCAGGACAAGGCCGAGCTGGACGCCATCACGAAGATGCTCTTAAAACGCATGGACACCGGCCAGCTCCAGCAGGCCATCAGGGAAAAGGACATGGAGCAGGCTCAAGTGGCGAGCTTTGCCGAGCGTGAGGTAAATCAGACCGAGAACCCGTTTATCCAACAGCAAAAACAAATCGCCGGATTGGGATAATTGACACCTATCAAGAAACAGTTTTTAATAGATATTACCTACCGATGGGTTCATCGGGTTTATTCTTGGAGTGATCCATGTCCGAAGTAGCGCAAGAAGTAGCGCAAGAGCCAGCCCGGAAACAGGCTGCGATGGTAGTAACGAGTGAAAATTTAGCCGAGTTTTCGTTAAAGAAAATTGGTTTAGCGCCCAACGGGGCTCCTACTGAGGCCGCAGAAGCGGAGCCGGTAGTCGAGCAAGAGGCGAGTGAACCGACTAACGAGGGTGAGGCTGCGACAGGTGAAAAGAAGCAAAACCCGAAGCTAGAAAAGCGGTTTTCGGAACTGACTAAGCAGCGTGAACTGGCCCGCCAAGAAGCGGATCGGGAGCGCCAAGCGCGGTTAGAGCTGGAGAATCGGCTAAAGGAAATGGAGTCCAAGGTCTCCCCTCAAAAGGAACCTAGCGACCCTGATCCCAAACCCGATCCAAGCCAGTTCAATGACGCCTTGGAGTACGCTGAAGCTCTGGCCGAATGGACGACTGACAAGAAGTTAAGAGAACGTGAAGTAGCAGAGATGGCTCGCAGGGCTCAGGAGGAACAGGCTAGGAAGTATTCCGAGTTCCAAAAGAGAATGGAATCTGCGAAGTCAGAGCTGCCGGATTTTGAGGAAACGATTGCCTCTGGTGGGGACATTCCTGTGAGTGCCTCGGTCAGCGAAGCAATCATTGAGAGCGACTACGGGCCACAGATCCTGTATTACCTCGCCGACAATCCAGAGTTCACTAAAGGACTTCAAGACAGGTCGTTGACCGCACAAATTAGAGCTATCGGGCGACTTGAGGCCAAGTTTGAAAAAGCCCCTCAAGACAGCAAGAAGGAACCTGTGGCGAAAAAATCGAATGCTCCGGCTCCGATTTCGCCTATCAAGGCAAGCAGTTCTACGGTGGACGTAGGTCTAAGCGCTGATCGTCAATGGCACGGGACTTACGAACAATGGAGAGCGGCTCGCCTTGCGGGAAAGATCAAGTAGGGGCAAATTGAAACCTTTTTTGGAGTGATAAAAAATGGCAAATAATTTGCTAACCATCTCCATGATCACCAACGAGGCGTTGATGGTCTTGGAAAACGAACTTACGTTCACGGCCCGCGTTGACCGTTCTTATGACGATCAGTTTGCGGTTGTTGGCGCTAAGATTGGTAACACCGTAAACGTCCGGCGTCCCGGTCGTTTTATTGGTACTACCGGCCCTGCGCTTAACGTAGAGGACTTCAACGAGACTTCCGTCCCGGTGACCCTCTCAACCCAGTTCCACGTTGACACCCAGTTCACTACTCAGGATCTGGCCCTGTCGTTGGATATGTTCTCGGATCGCGTTCTGAAGCCTGCTATCGCCGCCATCGCTAACAAGATGGACTTTGATGGCACGACTATGGCCGTTCTGAACACCGCCAACACCGTTGGTACTGCTGGTGTAGTTCCCTCTGACATCGCTACGTTCCTGACTGCACAGGCTTATCTGGACGGTGAGGCAGCACCCCGCGATGGCAAGCGTTCCTGCGTGGTTGATCCGTTTACCGGCGCATCCATCGTTGGCTCGCTCAAGGGTCTCTTTAACCCGCAGGGCACGATTTCTGGCCAGTACGAGAAGGGCATGATGGGTAAGGACACCATCGGCATGAACTGGTACATGGATCAGAACGTGGTAACCCATACCTACGGTTCGTACTCGACCGCAACAATGGCCACCAACACCAGCACCTTTACCGGCTCGCTGACAACTGGCTGGGCAGCTACCTCGACCATCACGATTTCTGCGGCTACGGCCAACGCAGTCCTGAAGGCTGGCGATACCATCCAGATCGATGGCGTGTTTGCGGTCAACCCGCAGAACCGTCAGCCCTATGGTGGCAACGTCAAGCGGTCGTTTGTTGTGACCTCGGCAGTTACGATTACCTCTGGCGGCTCCGCATCGGTGACGGTCTCCCCGGCCATCATCACAGGCGGTCAGTTCCAGAACGTAAACGTGGCTACCACCAGCGCAACAGCCGCTGTCACGCCGTTTAACAAGACCGGCGCAGTTAGCCCGCAGAATCTGGTGTTCCACAAGAACGCCTACACTCTGGCTACCGCTGATCTGGAACTGCCTGACGGTGTTCATTTCGCTGGCCGCGCCTCAGACAAGCAGCTTGGTCTGTCGATTCGCGTTGTTCGTCAATACACGATCAACAACGACTCGATCCCGACCCGTCTGGATGTCCTGTACGGCTGGGCTCCCCTCTACCCCGAACTCGGTTGCCGTGTTGCAGCCTAATTAACTGAGAAAGGAACTTAGAAATGAGCAATCCCGGCCCAGCAAGTACCCAAACCTCTAACTACCTATTCAACGGTAACGCCTCTGACGGTGTTGCCCTTGGCGTGGCGGGTGGTGAGATTGGTTTTTATGGCGAGACCCCGGTAGTCCAAGCAGCCGCAATCACCACGATTGCAGATGCCGCTACTGGTACTCAAATCGCCACAGCAGTAAACGCCATCATCACGGCGCTTAAAGACATCGGCATTACCGCCTAAGATGTTTTGATGACCGAGAAAGCCGCCCCCAAAAGGGGTGGCTTTTTCTTTATCGGAGACTAGATGAAACACATAATGATTGCGCTCCCAACGTACACGGGGGTTGTGCATATAGGGACTGTCCACAGTCTTATTGATGACCTGATCCAACTGGTTCTACGGGGGGATAGGTTTACCCTAGTAGATGACGTAGGCAACTCGGCCATAGCTGACTGTCGCGGGGTAATAGCGTCAAATTTTTACAAATCTGACTGCGATATGCTGGTCTTTGTAGACAATGATGTCTGCTGGGAGCGCGGCGCTTTACTGAAACTTATTGACCATCCGGTTGACCTAGTGGCTGGAATCTACCCCCATCGGGTTGATCCCCTGATGTGGACAGTCCGCTGGGATCAAAGTAAGAAAGAGCTTTGGGCCGACCCCGAGACCGGGCTCTTGGAGGTCGAGTGCGTCCCAACGGGATTTATGAAGATTTCTCGGAACTGTATCGCCAAGATGATTGAGGCCCACCCAAATACTTGGGTGCATGAAAAGGCCGAGGGCGGTGAGTTTTGGCCATTATTTGAACCCCACCTAGATGTCAGAAAAAAGCATCGTTACGGGGAAGATTATTCGTTCTGCATGAAGTGGAGAGAACTGGGCGAAAAGGTCTGGATTGATCCTGAAATCGGTATGGGTCATGCGGGACTAAAAGTTTTTCAAGGACATATTGGAAATTGGCTCAAAAGTAGGATAATTTCACAATCAACAACTGAGGTGTCTCAATGAACTCTATCAAGATTCTTTCCCCCACCTACGCCCTAGACCTCACGACTTCAGCCTCTAGTGCGCTTCAAATTGTTCCCAACACCCCGACCAGAGCCTTTAGGATTGCGCTCCTAAATACTGGCTCGGGTAGAGCTGCGATCAATTTTGGAACCACAGCGGCTGGAACGGTAGATCCGACTATCGCCTCAACAGGTAGTAGCGGGTCTTTTGTGCTTCCGGGTGGCATGATTTTCCCGATTTACATTGATTGCCCAGCCCCTAACATATTTATCAAGGGCATTTCGTCTGCTACTAATACGCTTTATATGACGCTGGTGGCCACCGAGTAAGGGGTTTTTTATGGCAAACGATACTGCCAAGACGCAAACAGTAAACTTTCTCCCCGTTCAGGGGACGTTTGAGCCCCTACCGCCCTACGACATTATTACGTTCATTGGGCCTGCCGGAGAGCCGTTTTATGCCCCTGTAAACCCTGTTTTAGACGGGGTAAGCATCACCAACAGCACAATCAACAGCACCACCATCGGGGCAACAACCCCGTCCACGGCGGCTTTTACGACCGCCACGATGTCGAACCAGCCCGCAAGCGACACCGACCTCTGCAATAAGCTCTACGTTGACACCGTTGCCCTTGGGATTGCATGGAAGCAACCCGTTTTAACAGCGACATCAGGGCCGATTACCCTGTCAGGAGCCCAGACCGTTGACACCGTTCCGGTCGTTGCGGGTGACCGAGTCCTAGTTAAGAACCAATCATCAGCCTACCAAAACGGTATCTATATCGTTGGGACGCCTTGGACACGCTCGCCAGACGCTAATTCTTGGGACGAGCTGATCTCCGCGATGGTGTTCGTAGAGGAAGGCGCTCAAGCTGGATCTGCTTGGTATTGCTCTGCACAACAGGGTGGAACGCTTGGGGTGACTGCGGTCAACTGGTCAAACTTTTCCCTGACAGGCGTTTACAGCGCAGGAACCGGACTAACTCTAGTAGCAAACACGTTCAGTATTACCAACACCGGGGTCTCAGCGGCGACTTACGGCTCTGCGACAACCACGCCAGCGATTGTGGTCAACGCTCAGGGTCAGATTACATCCGCAACTAACACGACAATCACCCCTGCGATAGGTTCGATTACCGGTCTAGGGACGGGCGTAGCGACAGCTTTGGCTATCAATACCGGTTCGGTCGGGTCTGTCCTTGTAAACGGTGGCCCGCTAGGAACCCCGGCATCGGGAAACTTCAGTACGGGCTCCTTTACATGGCCTACGTTTAACCAAAACACCACAGGAACCGCCGCTGGCTTATCGACTACGTTAGCCATAGGTAGCGGTGGAACGGGCCAAACAACGGCCTCTGCCGCGTTTAACGCCCTATCCCCAATCACAACGACCGGTGACTTGATCATTGGTAACGGGGCAAATAGTGCTACGAGACTAGGAATCGGTGCGAATAACACGGTTCTGACTTCTAACGGAACGACCGCGTCTTGGGTGTCAAGCTCTGGATTTATGGTCTATCCGGGCGCTGGGATACCTAACTCGACCGGTTCCGCGTGGGGTACGAGCTACTCGACCACGGGTACAGGGACGGTGGTTGCGTTAGCAACTGCTCCTACACTAAATAACCCAGTAATTAGTAACTACATGGACTTCAGTAACGGCGTTGCGACAACGCTGGCGGCTGGTCGTATGTGGTACAACGGCACGACAGGCTCTTGGAACCTTGGAATGGGTAACGGCAACATTACCCAACAGGTTGGCGAGGAACTCTACCGTTACGGTAAAGCAAGCGGAGCAATTACGGATTCACCCCTCCAGTTAGTTTACAAAACTGGCGTGGTTGGGGCCTCTGGGGTGATCACCTTTGCCCCCGCAGTTGCCGGTATTACACGCGGTGATGACATCCTCGGTTGCGCCACAGAGTCTATTGCGTTAAACGGCTTTGGTCGGATTACGACCTACGGCATTGTTAACAACATCACGACTGACGGTGCGGCCTACGGCGAGACATGGGCAGATAACGATGACATCTACTACAACCCAACCACGGGTGGATTGACTAAAAACTTCCCAACGGCCCCCGGCTTAAAGCTGCTGGTAGGAACCGTTATCAATGCGGGTAGCGGTGGATCAGGCTCATTTATTGTCAAGTTGGGCGTTGCAACATATCTGAGTGCGCTGTCAGACGTTCAGTTAAGCAGTTCCACGGGCGGTCAGTTACTGAGCTACAACCAAACGGGCGGCTACTGGAAGAACACAAGTATTACAGCCGGTACAGGTATTACGGTCACGCCTACCGCTGGTGGAGATGTCACGATTGCGAGTACGGTGACAAGCGGGGTCACGATTACAGACGATACGACCACCAACGCCACGCGGTACATTACGTTTTCAAACGTCACGACCGGCAACGAAACCACGTTAGACGTATCGTCTACCAAACTGCAATTTAATCCCTCAAACGGGTTATTCGTTCTAGGTGGGACGTCAGCCATCCAGATCCCAACGGGGACGGACGGCGATAGACCGACAGCAGCTACGGGGATGTTGCGATTTAACACCACATCATCGACATTTGAGGGCTATAACGGATCAGCTTGGGGTGCGATTGGTGGCGGTAGCAACATCACGACATACGGACTGTGGGAGAACGCCAACGCGATTAGTGCGAATTACACCATCGGCACAAACAACAATGGTCTGTCGGCTGGCCCGGTCACCGTAAATTCTGGTGTAACCGTAACAGTACCGAGCGGTTCAGTATGGACTGTGGTCTAGGAGAAAAACATGGCAGTAACGATTAACGGAACGACAGGTATAGCAGGCGTAGACGGGTCTGCATCTACCCCAGCAGTTCAAGGAACAGATACAAATACTGGGGTATTTTTTGGTACGGATACCGTCACTATCGCCACGGGTGGAACAGCCGCAGTCACCGTAGATTCAGGTCAGCGAACTAAGTTTCCAACCACTATTGGTGTAGGTAATGCTACACCATCAACTTCAGGCTCAGGAATTTCTTTTCCTGCTTCTCAATCCGCATCAACTGACGCAAATACATTAGATGACTATGAGGAAGGAACTTGGACACCGACATTTTTTGGTTCCTCAAGTGCGGGAACAACTACATACAATAGTCGGGCAGG
>Ga0209985_10000830_pt1 | contig 32371 bp, 24 predicted proteins | sample NOAtaG_FD_187305 | JGI IMG/M metagenome (GOLD analysis project Ga0209985, IMG submission 187305) | Freshwater lake microbial communities from Lake Erie, under a cyanobacterial bloom - NOAA_Erie_Diel6S_1000h metaG (SPAdes) (version 2) | ecosystem: Environmental > Aquatic > Freshwater > Lake ...
CTACGATGCCATCGTCATAGGCAGCGGAATCAGCGGGGGCTGGGCAGCTAAAGAACTCACGCAAAAAGGCCTCAAAGTATTGCTCCTGGAGCGTGGTGGTGCCTATGAACATATCAAAGATTACAAGACAGCTTCCATGAACCCCTGGGAACTGGCTAACCGGGGTGCCACAACAGTACAACAGCGGCAGGAATATCCCGTTATACACCGTGGCTGGGCAGCCAGCGAAGTCGTCATGGATGCATGGGCAAACGAAAAAGATTGCCCCTACACGGAAATCAAACCATTCACCTGGTGGCGTAGCTATCGCATGGGGGGAAGGAGTATCCTCTGGGGCAGACAAAGCTACCGGCTCAGCGACCTCGATTTTGAGGCCAACCTCAAAGATGGTTATGGTACCGACTGGCCGATCCGTTATAAAGATATCGCGCCATGGTACGACTATGTGGAGCGCTTTGCAGGGATTAGCGGCAGTAAAGAAGGCCTCCCACACCTGCCCGATGGCGAATTTCTGCCACCGATGGACCTTAACTGTGTTGAAAAGGATGCCGCTGCAAAAATCAAGGAACGGTTCAAGGGCCAGCGACACCTCATCATCGGACGGGTGGCAAACCTGACCGCACCGATAGAGGGCAGAACCAACTGCCAGTTCAGAAACCGGTGCTGGGAAGGGTGTCCCTTCGGGGGGTATTTCAGTACCCAGTCCTCTACCCTACCCGCTGCCCTCGCTACCGGCAACCTGACGGTGCGCCCGGATTCCATTGTGACCCAAATCCTCTACGATAAAGACAGTGGAAAGGCAAAAGGGGTCGAAGTCCTGGATGCCAATTCCATGCAAACCTATACTTTTTCTTCGAAAATCGTCTTCCTTTGCGCATCAGCCCTCAACTCCACCTGGATCCTCTTCAACTCTGCAACCGATATCTGGCCAGGTGGCCTCGGCAGCAGCAGCGGACAGCTCGGCCACAACGTCATGGACCACCACTATAACCTGGGCGCTTCCGGACGTATCGAAGGCTATGAGGATAAATATGTCTATGGTCGTCGCCCCAATGGCTTCTATATTCCTCGTTTTGTCAATCTGAACGGCGACAAAAGGGACTATCTTCGGGGATTCGGCTACCAGGGCGGCGCAGGCCGCGAAGGTTGGAGCAGGGAAATTGCAGAGCTCAATATCGGCGCCGGGTTTAAAGAAGCCATCACCGAACCCGGCTCCTGGACGATTGGCGCTACGGGCTTCGGGGAAATCCTCCCCTATCACGAAAATAAAATTTCCCTCGACCAGCAACGCAAGGATAAATGGGGGCTCCCTATCCTGGCTATGGATGCAGAACTCAAAGAAAATGAACTCAATATGCGTCGGGACATCGTCCTGGAACTGAAGGCCATGCTGGAGGCCGCTGGAGCAAAAGATATTAAGACCTGGGACAACGGTCATGCAATCGGCCATGGCATCCATGAAATGGGTACCGCCCGTATGGGCCGCGACCCCAAATCCTCCGTCCTCAATGGCTTTAACCAGGTATGGGATGCCCCAAATGTGTTCGTCACCGACGGGGCTTGTATGACTTCCTCCGCTTGCCAAAACCCCTCGCTGACTTATATGGCAATTACCGCCAGAGCGGTAAATTTTTCTGTTGAGACATTTAAGAATATTTAGTAAAAAGCCAAGGTTTTAGACGGACAGGGGTTGTGTAAAAAGGCCGGAGGCCGTTATTTGGCTGACGCCGCCAAATAATATTTCGAACGAACACTTTCTTTCGCCGCCTTCGGCAGCGGAATAATATTTACATAACCCATACTTCTCGGACAGCCTCACCGCAAAACCTTTTACCCAACCCCATGCTTAGGATACAGCCTTATTCAAAACTTTGAGGCTATCCCAACAGTATTTCTGAAAAATACTTTTGGGATAGCCTCACAAAAAACAGGATTCATGAAAGAACAATCAGGAAAAGGCAGAAGGAATTTTATCAAAAGCGCGGCAGCATCCCTGGCAGGGTTCTCTATCGTACCGCGCCATGTGCTCGGCGGTACGGGATACACCCCGCCCAGCGATCAGCTCACCAAAGGGATTATTGGCGTGGGCGGGATGGGCCTCGGGCATTTTGAATATGAAGGCACCAAATTACTGGCCGTCTGCGATGTGGACCGCAACCACCTGAAAAGGGCCCTGGAGCTGGCAGGTCCTGATGTGAAAGGGTACCACGATTTCAGGGACCTTCTCGCCCGGCCGGATATTGACGTCGTACACATCGCCACACCGCCACATTGGCACGGTCTGATGGCTGTTGCTGCTGCGGAGGCGGGTAAAGATATCTGGTGCGAAAAACCCATGACCCGGACAATCGGTGAAGGAAAAAAAGTCGTGGATGCTGTTAACAAACACGGCAGGATGTTCCGGCTCAATACCTGGTTCAGGTTCAAAGATACGTTTTATGGATTAGGAACTGATGTAAAACCGTTGAAGAAAGTGATTGATAGCGGCATCCTGGGCTGGCCGCTCAAAGTGACGGTCAGCGGAGTTACCGGCTATGACTGGAAATTTTTCTGGAGCGGAAAAACCAATCTTAAACCCATGCCGGTCCCCGAACACCTGGATTACGACTTCTGGCTGGGACCAGCACCTTATAAACCTTATAATCCCGAACGTGTGCACGGGGTATTCAGGGGGTATTGGGATTACGACGGGGGCGGACTCGGGGATATGGGGCAGCACTATCTCGATCCCGTCCAATATATGCTGGGGAAAGACGACACCAGTCCCATCCGCGTCGAAGTTGATGCACCCCAGCAAGACCCCGATGCCGTGGGCTCCTGGAGGAGGGTCACCTACACGTATGCCGATGGCTGCCAGATTGTCCTGGATGGAGAGAACCGCGAAAAAGACGCAGCCTACATCGAGGGGCCCAGCGGAAAAATTTATAAAGGATTTCGTTCGACCATCCCGGATTTACAGGCTTTCATCGCAACCCTGCCCGACCCACCTGTCCAAATCGGCATATTCTCCGAATCAGTACGCAGCCGGCAGAAATTCGCATTGAACGAAATGAACGGCCACCGCTCCTGTACGCTGGTCAATATGGGGATTATCGCCGTTCGACTCGGCAGAACCCTTCATTTCGACCCTATTGCCCAGGAATTTATTGGCGATGAGGCGGCCAACCGACTGGTCTCGCAGCCGATGCGCGCACCCTGGATTATTTAATAAGCGTATTGCCCATTTGATTTAAATCTTCTAATACAATGAAATACAGTCTATTTTTTCTCTTCATGACTACGCTGTTTTCCACAAAACTGTCTGGCCAGGATATGCGCTCCCTGAGCACTAAAATCGCAGATATCCTCAATCAGATTCCTGCACGGGATGCTGCACACCGCAATCAACTTGCCGTTGCAACAGTCAATTTAGGCCCTTCCGGACTTGATCAACTCACCGGAATGGTTGTCCCCGATGGAAGCAGCGATGATTCCCGCGTGCGGACCGCACTGAATGGTCTCGTCTTTTATGCAAACCAGCCCGGCAAATACGAAGAAAGGGTACTTGTGGCGAACAGCCTTCTCAGAGCCCTGAAAACGACTGATCACCTCCTGGTCAAGCGCTTTTTCCTTTATCACCTGGCCTTTATCGGAGAACAGGAAATTATTCAACCAGTAGCTGAATACCTGACAAACCCGGAATTAGTGAAAGATGCCGTCCAGGCACTCCTGGCGGTGCGTTCACCAATTGCTGAAACGGCCATGCGCCTCGCTTTCCCCAATGCCCCTGCTACCCTTAAACCCGATATCTTGCAGGGAATAGCAGAATATGCCCTGCCGACCTCAGCAGCTTTCCTGCGGCCGCTTTGCCTCAGCCCGGAAACCAACATCCGCCAACAGGCGCTACGGGGACTGGCAAAAATTGGCGATCCGGCAGATGAGAAAACCCTCGTGGCTGCAGCAAAATCCACAGGCTATAGTTATGACCCATCTGAGGCTACCCGTTCGTTAATCATCTACCTGGAGTCCCTTGCCGATAATAAACACCTCGCAATATGTCGCAGAATTGCCACCCAGATAATCACCGCTACTTCCAAAGCAACCCAACCAACTGCCGGAATTGCCGCTTTAAAGGTTCTGTCAGATCAATTCGGCATGGATGCGTTTGATCAAATCCTTACCGCACTCGATCATGAACGCGCTGATTACAGGGCTGGGGTACTGAATGCTGCTGCCAGTATTCAGGATATTGCCGCAGTCAGAAAACTAATCGCAAAAGCAGAGGGTGCAAAACCAGCACTCAAAGCCCAGATCCTGCTGCATCTGGCGAATCAGGGACACGCCCTCGCCAAACCTTTCGCCGCAGGATTGGTCAATGCTGCAGACCCTGACGTCAGGGCAGCAGCACTGCAGGCGTTAACCAAATTATCGGGCAACGGTAGCCTCCCTATCCTCCTCGATGCAGTTAGGCAAACCCGTAGCCCGGAGGACAAAATCCTTTTACAGCAGCTTTTATTGCAGGTAGCAGGTAGCCACGATGCCCCTGCCCTGCTGGAAAACCTCAAGACAGCCAATCCGGCCGGGAAATCTATTCTCCTGGATATTCTTGCACAACGCCACGTCCATCAGGCCTTTGCACCAGCACGCGCCTACTGCGCAGATGCAAATACGGAGATCGCCACCGCCGCCTATGCGGCACTGCCCAATTTGGCACAGCCCGACCATTTACAGGACCTGGTGAACTTACTCTCCCGCACCCAGAATCCTGGCTATATCAGCAATGTACAAGCTGCTATCATCGCCATAGCTGTAGAGGATACTGATGAACAACTCTCAGTAATATGGCAGTCAAATCCAGCTTTACGCCCCAGGCTACTGGGTTGTTTTCCGCCCATCGGCGGCAAAAGACTGCTCGCCCTGGTCGAAGCAGCCTATACCGACCCCAACCTAAAATCAGTTGCTTTACAGGCGCTTACGCAATGGAAAGATGCCGACGCAGCAGATTTACTCTTTCAGATCGCGCTTTCAGACGATAAAACTGCTGGGCAGGAAGCCTTCAAGGCATTTCTGCGGATAGTGAGTGCCTCCTCCATGACCCCGGAGCAGAAAGTCCTCCAGCTCCGAAAAGGCCTGGATGCAACGGCAGGACAAAACACCCTGCAAGCGCTCGCCCTTACGCATTTGAGCCGCGTAAAAACGTTTCCCGCTTTCATCGCCGCTGCACCTTATCTCAAGCATCCCGCTCTGGCTTCCGATGCTGCATGGGCTATTTATCGGATCGCGCTGCCCACTTCAGACGGCAGCAGCGGCCTCTACGGGGAAACTGTCCGCTCAGTGCTGGAACTGGCCATAACAGCGATTTCAGGACCTGAAAGCACCTATGCCGCAGAGAATATGCGTGTTTGGCTCCAAAAAATGCCTGCCGAAAATGGCTTCGTTAGTATCTTCAATGGCAAAGACCTCACGGGATGGCAGGGCCTGGTCGGAAACCCCATCTCCCGTACTACAATGAAGCCGGAACAACTTGCGAAAGCACAGCAGGAAGCCGATGCCCGACTCCCCCAAAACTGGTCGGTCAGGGATGGTGAAATCCGCTTCACCGGTACAGGTTTCGAAAACCTTTGTACCGTCAAAGGGTATGGTGACTTCGAAATGTGGGTGGAATGGCTGATTACCCGGGACGGCGACAGCGGGATTTATCTGCGCGGCACGCCCCAGGTACAGATTTGGGATACCTCCCTCGTAAAGGTCGGTGCACAGGTGGGCTCCGGTGGACTCTATAACAACCAGAAAAACCCATCCAAACCACTTATGGTGGCGGATAACCCTGTGGGGGAATGGAATATCTTCTACATCCGCATGATCGGGGATAAGGTCACTGTTGAACTCAACGGCCAACGCGTGACCGATGAAGTGGTACTGGAAAACTACTGGGACCGCAACCGCCCTATTTTTCCGGTTGGCCCGATCGAACTCCAGGCCCATGGTACCAACCTTGCTTTCCGCAATATCTTCGTCCGTGAAATTACCGCAGCTAACTACCAGCTCAGCCCGGAAGAAATCGCAGAGGGCTATGTACCACTCTTCAATGGTAAAGATCTGAACAACTGGCAGGGAAATAAAGTGGACTACAAGGTTGTGGACCAAACGATTACTATTGACCCTGCCTCGGGAGGGAATGGCAATCTTTATACCGAAAAGGAATACGCTGATTTTAGCTTCAGGTTTGATTTCCAGCTAACTCCCGGAGCCAACAATGGCATCGGGATCCGTACCCCTCTCGAAGGCGACGCAGCGTACGTCGGCATGGAAATCCAGGTACTGGACAATACCTCCCCAATCTATGCCAAATTGCAGCCTTATCAATACCACGGCTCGGTATATGGCGTCATCCCAGCCAAAAGGGAGTATCTCAAACCTGTCGGAGAATGGAATACAGAAGAAATCCGCATCCAGGGCAACTACATCCGCGTTACCCTTAACGGTACGGTAATCGTGGACGGAGACTTATTGGAGGCCAGCAAAAATGGGACCATAGATAAAAACCCCCACCCGGGGCTTCAACGAAAATCGGGGTATATCGGCTTTTTGGGTCATGGGTCGGAAGTACGCTTTCGGAACATCAGGATAAAAGAATTATAGGGATTTTACCAGCGCACGTCCGGGGTTTTTGAATATGAAAGGGCAGAAGACAGGTAGTTGGTTATCCCCTTCTGTTGAAAGAGAAGGGCAGCAAAAGCGGTGTTCGCTGTCGGTATTCCGCATACGCGGGATACCGCAGCGACATGCGCTTCTCCTTCATCGGCATCGTGATCAGCAAGAACATCAACCACAGAGCTACTACCCCGCCGAGGGTGTACCACGGTGCGCCGTAACCCTGTCCAATCAATGCAATACCTAACCAAAACAACATCTCTCCTGCATAATTCGGATGACGACAAAAAGCCCACAGGCCTTTGTCCAGTACCTCACCGGATCTATCTAAGCTTGTGTCAGACCATTGGCAGTTTCCAGCCATTGTAATACCTCGCTTTCATCAAGGTATTCGCTGCTTTGCTGGTAAACTCCCCTTTTGCTGCGTCCCAAAAGACTTTTTCACCGGTTTTATAGGCGATATTCCCCATTTGGGCATTTATTGCCGCGACGCTCCCCGTTTTAATCCCACACGCGAGCAGGGACGCATCATTGCGTTCTATTGCCTTGATGAAACTCTCGGCGTGCAATTCCAGTGCCGATTTTTCGGAAGGTTTCACCCGCGCCATGTCTTCGATTTTAGCCTTTCCGCCCGGTTTTTCGGAAATGATCTCCCATCCGCCCCGGTTGACGATGAGTGTGGCGTTGTTCCCGATGAAGGCAATTCCCTCGTTATAGCCATAATTCCCCCCGTCAATACCGGTCGCGTGCTCCCAAAGCATGTTAAAACCATCAAAAGCATATACCGTTTGCAGGGTATCGGGTGTTTCGGAAGCATCGTCGGAATAAGCCAGCTTGCCTCCAGAGGCCATCACGGATTTGGGGGCACTCACGTTCATCGCGAATAAAGCGATATCAATTTCGTGTACGCCCCAATCGGTCATCAGGCCCCCGGCATAGTCCCAAAACCAGCGGAAGTTGAAATGAAAGCGGTTTCGGTTGAAAGGGCGCATCGGCGCAGGGCCTAACCACATCTTGTAATCAACACCCGCAGGCACTGGCTCATCGGGCAAAACAGGTACGGGTTTCATCCATCCCTGATAAGCCCAGCATTTTACCAGACGGATATTACCGAGCTGCCCCGAGCGCACAAATTTAATCGCATCCGCATATTGCGATCCACTGCGCTGCCACTGGCCGACCTGTACCATCTTCCCGTATTTTTCCTGCGCTTTCACCATCAGGTTGCATTCTTCGATGGTATTCGCAATCGGTTTTTCTACATAAACATGCTTCCCCGCCTCCAGGCTATGAATCATGTTCAGGCAGTGCCAATGATCTGGCGTCCCCACGATAATAACATCTATGTCTTTATCCTCCAGCATTTTTCGGTAATCGTTGTACACCGCAGGCCGCCTGCCCCGTAGCTTCTCTACTTCTGCAGCCCTCTGGTTGCGAACACCCTCATCAATGTCTGCGATACCGATACAATTGACCTGTGGCATTTTTAAAAAAACCGACATATTGCTCCAGCCCATCCCCTTTGCCCCGATGACGCCAAAATTAATCTGATCACCAGGGCTAACGCTTCTTATGTGCTGCGCAAAATGCTCCGCAGATACAAATGCCGGCATGGACATACCGGCTGCCGCCAATACGGAATTCCGAAGGAACCTTCTTCTGTTTTGCATTGATATTTTGTGTTTTAGGTGTTTGACATCCGAAGCTTTCACAGTTTGCGTACCCAAATATTCCTGAAACTGACAAGGTCGCCATGATCCTGCAACATGATGGGCAATTCAGAGGCATGCGACTGATATTGCGGGATCCCGATATACTCGGTGTTACCTTTCAATTCAACGTTATTCTGGACAAGGATGCCGTTATGAAAAACAGTCACACGTGCCGGTACGATCATCAACCCATCGGCATTAAACCTTGGCGCAGTAAATACCACGTCATAGGTATTCCATTCAGAAGGAGGCCGCATCGCATTCACCAGGGGGATATATTGCTTATAGACACTCGCCGCCTGGCCATTGGAATAAGTCCGGTTGTTATAGGAATCCAGAATCTGTACCTCATATCTGCCGCCCATGAAAAAAAGCCCGCTGTTGCCCCGGCCTTGCCCGGTGCCTTTGATTTCGGATGGAGCTTTCCATTCGATATGGAGCTGTACATCGCCAAAAGACGCTTTGGTCTGTATGCCCCCCGTCTTTGGTACTACCTGAAAATATCCATTTTCGACTTTCCATGGTGCAGGGGCATCTTTCTCTGCACTTTTCCATTGGTCCAGGCTCGTGCCACCAAAAAGGACGACCGCATCTGAGGGCGGCTGGTGGTTGAGTGTACCAGGCGTCACCACCCGTGGTTCCGGAACCCATACCTCGGTGGCCTCAGGCGGGAGTTGAGCTTTCTTTTCCTGGGTAAATGCTGGAGAAACGGTAAAAAAGTAAATCGAAATCCCCAAACCTGTTAACATTGCCGTTTTCATATCCGATGTTTTTTATGCAATAATGCGGTTTTTCCAATAAATCATCCTTAAATATTTCGTTTTTTTACAGAAAAACATCAATTATTTTAAAATCGGGGTATTTGAAAAGACAACCCACTCCCTGAAAAAACCCATGAACATTTTTTCATAATTGTATATATTTGCCAATGGAAAAACATTTTATTCAATCAAATTTTAAGCAGATATGAAAAAAGGAATTTGGATCGCACTTCTGGTGATGGTAGCTTCAGTTGCCGTTTACGCTGGCAATGGTACCAATGGCGGCGGGAAAGAAAAAGGTAAAAAGGCCTGCTGCGAACAAAAGAAATCTGATGGTGCAGAGGCTTCCGCAACGGCAACCATGGAAAAAGGCAAGAAAAATGCAAAGGGCAAAAAAGCTTGCTGCGCTGAAAAAGCCGGTACTGCCGCTGCACCCGCCCCTGCAGAGGGCCAAGCTACTGCCCAGGCTGCCGCAAATGCAGCACCTAAGGCTGCCTGCTGTGCAAAAGGACAAAGTGCAGGGACGGCTGCCTGTGCCGAGAAAAAAAGTGCCAACTAAGCATAATTTTTAGGGGTTGTGTAAAAGCCCCTTTTACCACTGTATCCAGCTTACGCTTATAAATAATATTTCGCGCAAGGCTGTATCTCAGTCCTTTGGCGGGGTTCGCCGCCAAAAAATGTTTTTTTGAAACGCCGGTTTTATTGATTTTGCTTCGCAAAATCAATAAAACCGGCGTTTCAAAAAAGTTTATGAGGCTGTCCTAAAAGTATTCTGTCGCCGTCGGCGCCAAAGAACTTATGAGACAGCCTCATAACTTATTAAGCCCCCTCCAAAAAAAATTATTTTGTCGCTGAAGGCGGCAAATACATTACCACGCACACCGCGCCCATTTTGTATGCCTATAGGTATATTTCGCCGCTTCCCTGCATTTTTCCTCATAATGGCCATTGCTTCCAGGGCTCATGCAGTTCCTGCTGCAAATCTTGGCAATCCGGGAATCCTGTCCGATCCTGAGTGCTGCATCCTGTTCAGGCCAACTTCGGATTCCTTGCCCAATATTATTCCCCAAAAAGAAAATTTGATATGGCCGCATCGCCGGATTACAGTCGAGCAGTTTAATAATGGGGTTATCCATCAACCCATTCAACTGGTCCAGGGCCTGCTCCCCGGCTTGCTGATTGCCAGGGCAGGAGCTAACCACCACGAATCGTTTACATCGCGCTATCGGGGGATTTCGACTTTTTACGGAAACCCGGACCCCCTGATTGTTATTGACGGCGTACCCGCTGCTTTCTTGGAAAGTCTGGACCCGGGTGATCTGGAAACACTATCTATCATTGCCGACCCGGTTGGGCAATCCGCGCTTTACGGTGCGCGTGCTGCTGCCGGGGTAATCCTCCTCGAAAGCCGAAAACAGGAAAACGATAGTGCGCGGGTCGTCTATTCCGGAAGCTTTGCGATTGAAGCACCCCTGTTTCGTTTAAACCCGTTGGATGCCGGGGAATTCCGCAAGTTTGCCGGGGCAACCGATTTAGGTACTGCGACAGACTGGCCTGCCGAAGTGGCAAAAAATGGCAGGGCGCATATCCACCGCCTGGCTTTTTCCGGGCAGGCAGGACAGGGGGCCTACCGCGTTTCCCTGAACCTACGGGATGTGGAAGGAATTGCCCATAACGACCGCTTCAGACAGCTCAACGGGCGTTTATATATGGACCAAAAGTTCTTCAAGGAAAAAATCCAACTCGGCATACATCTTTTTTCTACAGCAAGGGAGGGCTCGCCCGGCGATCCCAATACATTCCGCTATGCAGTCTCCACCAATCCGACCATGCCGGTATTGGACCCCTCGGCCACGGCTTTTGGAGGTTTTGCCGAACGGGATATTTTTGATGCCTTTAACCCTGTGGCTATTTATGCCCAGAATATACGAAAAGACAGGGTAAAAGTACTCGGGGGAACCCTGCGCAGCCAAATCACCCTCGCCAAAAATCTGCATGCAGACGTGCTGTGGTCCGGTCAAAAACTCGAAAGAGCGACTGGCAGATACGCTTTTAAATCCGCACGCTATGGTGGTGGATTTTACCGGAACGGGTTGGCAGACCTGACGGGAGCTCAAAATACTTCCAATACCTTTATGGCCGGGATGGAATTTCAACAAAATACCGGTCGCGTCAATATGGTTTTTACCAGTAATTTTTTCCGTCAGCAATTCCGGTTTGCCTCATCCGAAATCCAGGCCGGGGATTTTCTTACCGATGCGTTTAGCTTCCACAACCTTGGGGCCGCTTTAGATATCGCAAATGGTAAGGCACAGGTAGCTTCGTATAAAAGCCTACAGGCCCTGAGTGCGTTTGCTCTAAAAAGCGAGCTTAAAATATGGGAAATCTGGGGATTTTCTGCTGCGGCCCGCTTCGAAGGGGCTTCGCAATCAGGTAAGGATGCCAGATGGGCATTTTATCCGGCTTTTTCCAGTACCCTCGCCCTTGCCCCACTTTTAGGTGAAGATGAGACTGCCCGTCTCAACCTGCGGACGGGTTTTTCCATCACCGGCAACCTGCCCCGGCAAACACACCTGTCGCAGGGGCGTTATGGGCCTTCCACCCCGTTTTTTTTCAACGGCAATTATTCGCCTTCCTACACGCTTTTGACTAATCCAAATCCTGGCCTAAGTGCCGAGCGCACCACGACCTTCGACCTCGCCCTCGATTTTGCGCTTTTTCGAAACCGCATTGCCGGTTACCTAACCTATTACCGCAGAAATACAGATCGCCTGATCCTGCCGACTACCGTTGCGGTTCCCCCAAACCAGGCCCCGGTGACCTGGCAGAATACGGCAGGGCTCACAAATTCAGGGATAGAAGCCGCCTTAGACCTGGCAATCGCCGTTAAAAGAAATTTTTCCTGGAAAAGCACCCTCAATTTTTCCACTTTCAATACCATTGCCGTGAAAGTCCCCGACCCGCCATTCAGCGGGTTGCCTTATATCTACAGCGCTGCGATCGGAGGGCCGGGCCAGGGTGAATCGCAAGCTGTTGCCCCGATTATCCGTGGCGAGCGCCTGGGACTGCTTTGGGGACCCTTGAGGGCGGGCATCCAACCCAATGGAAGCCCTGCTTTCAAAGACCTCAACGGAGATGGCCGCTACTGCTTTTGCAATGACGACCATACCATCATCGGAAACGGGCTTCCCCGCTTTGCTGCAGGCCTGCAAAATACCCTATCTATCGGGAAGGTGCAGTTGTCGGTGCGCTTACGGGCAGTACTCGGCCACGATATGCTGAATACTTTTCGCCTGTTTTATGAAAATACCGCACCCTATACCCTTTCCAATTACAATATCGTCAAAACAAAGTACTTCGATCCCGCACTCAAACTCCCGGGACTGAGCGACTTTTTCATCGAAAATGCAGGGTTCCTGGAGATTGATAATGTACACCTCAGTTACCGGCTCCCTACACAGAAAAAACAGTATTTCCGGGAAGTTTCCCTTTTCATTACCGCACAAAAACCGGCATTTCTGAGCGCCTATACCGGTATATCGCCGGAGCCGCGCTTTCCCGGAAACGACCTGCTCGCCCCAGGGATCGAACGAAGGGACACATTCTGGCCGGCCCGCACTTTTTCTATGGGCATAATCGCTGGTATGAATTAGCCCCGTCGCACAAAAGGCCCGATGCAAAAAGTCTGATGTCAGCTCTGCGTGCGCCCCTTTCCCTACTGTGTGAAAACTTCAAAAAACAGATGGAAAGGGATTTATTTTTGTTCATTAACTTTGTCCTGCTACTGCAGAACGCGGTGTATTTCCAGAAATGCGAACGCTGCTTCTGCAATGGTGGCACCTATTCTTTCGACACCTATATAAAATCTATGTTAATCAACACATTATGAATAAAATTTATTCCATAACTTTTTTAGCTGCGATACTGGTGCTGCCAGTGATGGCACAAAAGAACAAGAAAGTGCTACCTGCGGCAGCAGAAAGCGCAGCATCCCCTGCGCAATCCACTCCGGATTACAACGCCGTTTTCCAGCCTGTAAAATGGAGGAGCATCGGGCCATTCCGGGGTGGCAGGTCTGTTGCCGTTGCGGGCGTGCCAGGAGATATCGCTACATATTACATGGGTACCACGGGTGGCGGTGTCTGGAAAACCGATGATTTGGGCAATACCTGGAACAACATCTCGGATGGGTTTTTCACCACCGGATCCGTAGGGGCAATCGCCGTATCGGAGAGCGACCCCAATGTAGTTTTTGTCGGTATGGGGGAGCATGCCCCCAGAGGGGTAATGACCCATCACGGGGATGGAGTCTATAAATCCACGGATGCCGGTAAGACCTGGAAGAAAATAGGGCTGGAATTGACCCAGCATATCTCCCGAATCGTTATTCACCCCAAAGACCCGGAAACTGTTTTTGTCGCCGCACAAGGCCCCCTGTACAGCAATTCCGCAGAACGCGGGATATTTAAGTCCTCAGACGGTGGGCTTACCTGGAAAAAAGTATTATTCGTTGACGATAAGACCGGTTGCGTCGAACTTTCTATGGACATGAACAACCCCCGCATCCTCTATGCGGCAATGTGGGAACACGGACGTCTTCCCTGGAAAGTTATTAGCGGGGGGCCGGGAAGCGGTTTGTATAAATCGTACGACAGCGGCGAAACGTGGGAAAAAATTCATAATGGCCTGCCCAAAGAACTGGGTAAAATGGCAATCGCTGTCTCCCGTGCCAATAGTGAAAAGGTATATGCGCTCATCGAAAGTGACTCTGATAAGGAGCAGGGCGGATTATTCGTCTCCGAAAATGGCGGTAAAAACTGGAGCCGTATTTCCGATGACCACCGATTAGTCCAAAGGGCCTGGTACTATATCGAGGTATTTGCAGATCCCAAAAACGAAAATACGGTATATGTGCTCAGCGCACCCGCCCTGCGGTCCACCGATGGCGGGAAATCCTGGCAATATCTCGATGGCCCGCATGGCGATTATCACGACCTTTGGATCAACCCCAACAATCCAAAGAACCTCGCGATTGCCGATGATGGCGGGGTCGGTATCAGCCTGAATGGCGGCAACACCTGGTCTTCCCAGGCTAATATGCCTACAGCACAGCTCTATCGGATTAATGTGGACAATAGCTTCCCCTACCGGATTTATGCCGGACAACAGGATAATACCTCCCTTTCCATCGCCTCCCAGGAACTGGCCTCCAGTGGGATTACCACCGCAAGTTGGTCGGCTTCTGCCGGCGGCGAAAGCGCTTTCCTCGCTTTCGATCCCGATAACCCCCGTTTCGTCATGGGCGGAAGCTACCTCGGAACAATCGAAGTGTTAGATAACCAGGCCAACGCGTCAACAAATATTATGGCAGCCCCCATCCAGTACCTCGCACGGGATGCCAGCGATATGAAGTACCGCTTCAACTGGAATGCCCCGATTATCTGGTCAAAACACGAGCCTGGTACGTTCTACCACGCCGCACAGGTCCTCCTCCGTACCAAAGATATGGGGCAGTCCTGGGAAGAAGTATCCCCGGACCTGACACGTAATGAAAAAGAAAAACAAGGGAAAGGGGGCGGCCCCTATACCAATGAGGCTGTCGGTGCTGAAAACTACGGCACCATTAGCTACGTCCTGGAGTCGCCTCACGAAAAAGGCGTTTTGTGGGTCGGCAGCGACGATGGTCTGGTACATCTGACAAAAGATGGGGGCAAAACCTGGCAGAATGCCACCCCGCAAGGCCTTAAAGAATGCCTGGTCAACGCAATCGAAGTATCCCCGCACGACCCCGCAACGGTCTATATCGCAACTACCCGGTACAAATTCAACGACCATACCCCTGCACTCTATAAAAGCACGGATTATGGCAAGACCTGGGTCAATATCTCTGCCGGGATCCCAATGGGCGCCTTTACCAGGGTCGTGCGCGAAGACCAGGTACGCAAAGACCTGCTCTTCGCCGGAACGGAGACGGGCCTCTATATCTCCTGGAACGGCGGCAAGTCCTGGTCAAATTTTCAGCTCAACCTGCCCGTCACTCCAATCACCGATCTACGGGTTCACCAGGGGGACCTCATCGCCGCAACCTCCGGGCGTTCCTTCTGGATTCTCGATGATCTCAACCTCCTTCGCCAGTATGCACCGGATACTTCAAAAATGGTACTATACCAGCCATCCGCCGCCGTACTGGGTAATGCACGAAGCGAAATGGACAGAAACAACCCGGGGTTCGATGGGACAAACCCCACCCGTGGTGTAAACCCTGCTTCTGGAGTGGTATTTTATTATTATCTGCCGGAACTTCCCGGCGAACAGGAGTTGCGACTCGAAATAAGGGATGAAAAAGGCATTTTGGTGCGTTCTTTTACTTCGAAAAAAGACCGTGGCTTCCAAAGCTATGATGGAGGCCCTCCCGCTGAACCGACCCTGCCTGCCCAAAAGGGGCTGAACCGCTTTGTCTGGGACCTGCGCTACCCCACAATGCCGGGCGTTCCAGGGGTCTATATCGAAAGCAGCTATCGCGGCCATAAGGCCAGCCCGGGAAAATACCAGGCTGTATTGGTCATGGGTGAAAAAAGCATCCCAACAACCGTCGAAATCCTTCCCAACCCCCGCTACCCTACTACCACAGATGCCTATAAAGAATACCATCAGTTTATGAATCAGGTGGAAGGCATGCTCGCCAATATGCACCAAACCGTAAATGCCTTGTATAAAAAACAGCAGCAACTTACCCAGGTTCTGGAGACTCTTTCAGGAAAAGAGGGGCTGGACGGACTTCATAAAGACGGGCAATCGCTGTTGGAACGGATGAAATCATGGGATGGGAAAATGGTGCAGCGAAAATCCAAAGCGTATGACGATGTAGAGAATTTCCCCAATGGCTTTACCGCTAATTATATGTTTATGCTCAACCACGCTGAAAGCGATATCCCACGCGTGACCCGGCCAGGCGTGATACGCCGTCAGGAGCTCGAGACAGAGTGGTCTGCACTCGAAGCAGAGGCAAAAGAATTACTGGATAAAGCGGTCCCGGAATTCAACAAACGCCTTTGGGAGGCAGGCTTCGGGGCGCTGTGGAAAAATTAAACCTTGAAAAGACGGTCGCATAAGGCGTCTGGTAGCTGATGCCGCTAAAGAATACTTTTTTTAAGCGTCGATTTTATTCATTTTGCTTCGCAAAATGAATAAAATCGACGCTTAAAAAAATTTATCACCTGCGTACAATTTTTGCCGTGCCGATTACCCCCCTTCCCTGTTCGACTTTCAAGAAATAGACCCCGGGGGGGGACAATGGAAGTTCCCACTGTAATTTATGCTCGCCCGTTTGCAGCCATTCACCTTTCTGCCAGTAAGTTTTCCCTTCGATGCCCAGCAGGGAGAACTGATACCGCCCGGATTCCGGAATATTAAGCGCGATATTCAGATCCTGCCCGATTGGATTGCCCAGGATTTTCAGCCCGAGCTTGCTGGCCAGGGATTCCCGCGTCGAAGTCACCATAGGGTTGATCTGCAGCGGTTGGGAAAGATGTGCCGAACCATCGCCCGAGGAGCTGCCGTTGTTGTTAGCCGCAATTCCCGAAACATAGAAACGAACACTTTCCCCGCTTGAAGCAGGGGCAGTCCATTGAATTTCAAGGGTATTCCCTGAGCGGGGGGAGCTGTGCTCTACATACTCCCTTTCCTGTAAGACCGTCTTGCGAAATCCGGTGGGGGCCGTTCCGAAAGTCCCGGCCTTGACATTATTCGTACCCGACAGGGCAACGGCCTGAAATCCGTAGCGCGCAGGAGTACCGGAGGCATTTACGCGTACGCGCAAGGTGTAGGATTTACCAGGTTGATATTGGGAAACCGCCACCCCTGCATCTAACAACTCCGCAGAGATGGAGGGCGAAAAATTACCGCTGGAATGGCACCCACTGCAAAATCCGCTGCCCAGCGGAGAGCCCGTCAGATCGGCCCCCTGCACATTGGCAACCCCGCCCGTACTGGACATCCAGATGAACGCGCCTAAAATCGTGCAAAAAGAGATTATAATGTATTGATTGCGCATGAGGGATTTTTTTTGAACAGTTTTTCAATTAAATGTATATTTCATTTCTATAAATCAATCGTTTGCAGATGCACATTTTTAAACCATTACCAGTCATTTCTGTTTAAAATTTGGTTAAAAGATTTACAAGGTGAAAGAAATTTCCAACATTATCCAGGTTTATGAATCCCTGGATCATTCCCGGGAGAAAGTCGCCCTTGCTTCGGTTGTGAGCGTCGAAGAATCTTCCTATCGCCGTATAGGTGCACGTATGCTGGTTCAAAGTACAGGTATCTGGGTCGGAGGGATTAGTGGTGGATGCCTGGAGGGCGATGCACTGCGCCGTTCACAGGCTGTCATCTATAAGAACCAACCCTCGCTGGTGGTTTATGATACAATGGAAGATGACCGCAACCAGATTGGCGTGGGATTGGGCTGCAATGGACGTATTGAAGTACTCCTTACGCCGATTGACCCCGGGGATCCGAATAACGAGATTGAATTGCTGAAAAAAATACAGCATGCCAATAAACCCAATATCCTGCTGAAAGTAATTGACGCGCCGGCAACTGCAGGTATCCTGGGGCAGCTTCAACTGATTTCGATGGATACGGCGGTACTGGACTTCGCCGGAATTGACAGGGATGAACTTGCCGGTTATATCGAAGAGGTCACCACAAGGAAAACCCCTAAAACCTTTTCCTGTGAATCTTCCGTTCATGGCCAGTTGAAAATCCTTATCGAGTTCATCCGCCCCGAAACAAAGCTGGTCATTTCAGGCGACAACTACGATGTCAATGCCCTCGCCAGTGTCGCTACGGCGCTCGGCTGGGAAATCTATGTTATCGGCAAGGCTAAAAAACTCTCGCGACAAATCTTTGAACAGGCAAAAAAGGTATTGGATTATAGCCAGGCGGATCAAATTGAGGTCAATGAATATACGGCGGTTGTCCTTATGACCCACGATTATCAGAAAGACCTGGAACTGTTGCCGCTGTTTTACGCCAAACAACCCGCCTATCTCGGTCTCCTCGGTCCTAAGAAACGGTTCCTGAAAATGAAAAACGAATTGCCGGATGTCTGTTTCGATGAGTCGGGATTCCTCTTCACGCCCACCGGACTGGAAATCGGTGCCGAATCGCCTCAGGAGATTGCACTTTCCATCGCCGCAGAAATCGTGGCCGCACTGCGCAATAAGCCGGGGTTTTCACTACGCCTCAAAGAAGGAACAATCCACGAGCGTGGATGATTGCAAATTTACCATCCGATATGATTGAAGTAAACCAGGCCGTTAATATCATCGCAGCCAATGCCGCAGGGTTTGGCACCGAAACGATAGACCTTTCTGCCAGTCTCAACCGCATCCTGAAAGAGAATTGGGTTGTTGACCGCGACCTGCCTCCCTTCGACAGGGTCACCATGGATGGGATCGCAATCCGTTTTTCCGCCTTCGATAAAGGGCTTCGGACTTTTACCATAGAAGGAGTAGTGGCCGCCGGAACCCCTCAATGCACCCTTCGCGAAGAGGAGGGCTGTCTGGAGGTAATGACCGGAGCGGTGATGCCGCTCGATGCAGATACCGTAATCCGCTACGAAGACCTGGATATCCGGGAGGGAAAAGCGCATATTTTAGTGCCAGACATCGTCAAAAGCCAAAATATACACTTTCAGGGGAGCGACCGCAATGCAGGGGAAATTATCGTTGCGGCAAATACCAGGATCGGTGCGCCGGAAATCGGGATCGGGTCGAGCATCGGAAAGGCCAGGGTCACTGTGGCCGCACTGCCCAGGGTAATGATCATTTCCACAGGGGACGAACTCGTAGGAATCAACGAAGTCCCCGCGCCGTATCAGATCAGGCGTTCTAATGAATACCGGATGCTCACCACCTTGCAGGCTCAGGGAATACAGGCAGATGCTGACCATCTCCCCGACGACCCGGCAATACTTCGGGAAAAACTGGCCAGTTATCTGGCGCATTACGATGTACTCATCCTAAGCGGAGGCGTTTCACAGGGAAAATTCGATTTCCTGCCGGAAACGCTCGAAATACTCGGCGTCAGGAAATTATTCCATCAAATCCGGCAGCGTCCGGGCAAGCCGTTTTGGTTCGGGCAGTATGCGGATCGCTGTACCATATTTGCGCTGCCGGGCAATCCGGTATCCTCCTTTATGTGCCTCCAGCGGTACTTCGTAGATTGGCTCAACCAGTGTCTTGGAGCCCCTCCAATCCCCCGTCCTATGGCCGTACTGACCCGCGATGTGCCCTTCAAGTCCGACCTGACCTATTTCCCCGAGGTCCGACTGAGCTACAGCGAACAGGGGCAAATCCTTGCAACCCCCGTAATCGGCAATGGCTCAGGGGACTTCTCCAACCTCGCAGAAGCAGAAGCGTTTATCGAGCTGCCCAGAGGAAAAAATCTATATCGGGCCGGAGAAGTGTATCCTGTTTATCTTTATCGTTGAAAAATCTTGAGGATGATGTCGCTCAAGTAAACACTGGGACTTGTGAGGCAGCCGCTTCAAAAAATTTTATGGCGGCATTTTCAGCCAAAGAATATTTCTTGAGGTTGTGTGAAAAGTATTCCTATTCTGCCGCCTACGCCGCCAAATGACAAATGAAGGCCTCCAGCCTTTTTACACAACCCCGACAGTGATTTGGCGGCAGTAACCGCCAAATCGCTATCGCCCTGTCGCTGTGATATATTTTTGAGGATCTTTCTCGAAACTCACTTTGCAGCCATCGCAGCAGAAATATACATTTTCATTGTTATACATAAGCACATGCCGGGCCGTACTTTTTTGAATCGGTATCTTGCAGACCGGGTTGAGGTAGTAATCCTCATTAGGAAGCACTTCCAGGGGATTCTCTGGTTGCTGGTGTTCCAGCTCGGCCTGTTTAGCGCGAAAAACCATAATAATCTGAGCTAAAATACTGATAGCCACTTCCTCGGGCAGCTTTGCCCCAATATCCAGCCCCGCAGGAGTGTGGATACCTTTGAGCTGGTCGAAGCTAACCCCCTTCAGACGGAGTTCCTGGAAAATACCATTCGCTTTCTTCCTGCTGGCGACGAATGCAGTATAACCGGCATTCAGGGAAAGGGCCTGAAAAAGACCTTCGGTATCGCCCTTGCCCTGTGTGCAAACCACGACATAGCTGTTTTTGAAAGCTTCACCCCCGGGAAAGTCGTTATTGGAGAATACCTGATCGGCAGTTGGGAAAACCCCTGTTTCCAGCTCCGGTACCACGGCAACGACGCGGTAATCCATTGTCCGGGCAATACGGGCCAGTGCCATAGCGATATGGGATTTCCCAAAAATCAGGACCTGGGGTTTCGGGATCACCGGTTCGATATAAACTTCCACTTCTCCCCCACTTTGACAAGTCATGGTATAACGTTTAGTTTGGCCCGAGGCACTTTCCAGTGCATCCGGGCTGATATGTACGATCCGCGGTTTGTGGTCGCGCAGGGATTCCAGGGCTTCCTTGAGTACGATTCCGTAGGTACATCCCCCACCGATCCAGCCATGTATTTTGCCGTCCGGGGTGATAATCGCCCGATCCCCGGGCTTTCCGGAAGAAGGGATTTGGCGGCGTACGATCGTCGCCGTGGCATAAGGCTCCCCACTGCGGTTGAGGGTCAGCGCCTTTTCCAAAAATGAATCAAGCATCGGTTAGGATATTTTCTAGTTGCATCAAACTTTCAAAATTATGGGCAGCACCGAAGTGGTGAATCGCCGGCAGGGCAGCCTGCATGCCCCGTTGTATAGGTTCATACCCCTGCATTCCTTTTAAAGGGTTGAGCCAGACGAGCTTTCGGGAGCGCAGCCTGATTTTTTGGACGGCTGCTTCCAGTACTTCCGGCGCGCCGGTATCCAACCCATCGCTTAATACAATCGTAAGCGTATTGCCGTTCAGATATCGCTTGGCATACTGGTCGTTAAAAGCTTTCAGGCATTCACCGATTTGTGTGCCGCCCGACCAGTGATTGGCAGCAAGGGAGACATTACGCAGTGCGGCAGCCATATCTTTTTCCGATAGCTCTTCCGTAATGCGTAGCAGTAAAGTACTGAAGACGAAGGCTTCGATGTGTTTGAAATGGGATTTCAGCGCCCAGAGGAATTTCAACAAATAAAAAGAATACTTATCCATTGATCCGCTGACATCCAGCAGGACCAGGAGACGGTAGCGTTGTCTTTTGCGTTTCAAGCGGGAAAGATTAATCAGGGTTCCACCGTTTTGAATATTCTTTCGGATGGAGGCTCCCATATTTATGGAGCCTTTTTTAGCTTTTTTTCGTTTACGCCTGATGCGCAGGCTCATTTCTCTGACCAACTTTTCGGCAAGCTCATCCAGCAAGGAAGATTGATCTGTTGTCAGGTGGGCGAAATCAGTCCTTTTGAGCGCCTCTTTGGCATTGGCACCGGAGGTATTCTTGGAAGCCTCCATATTTTCGCTTTCAGCCGTTTTTCCTGTACCGACCATAACAGCAATGCGGTTCTGCTGCTGAAAAACCCGCTTTTGGTTTTTGTATTCAGTCTTTTGCTTAACCCTTGAGCCTTTGGGCTTCCAAAAGCGATTAAAAACAACCTGGAACCGCTCCCGTTCATCTTTATCCGTACAATACAACGCTGCCAGGGCATATTCAAATTGCTGTAAATCCCACCACAGGCCGTGTAATGCCGTTGCAACGGTATCGTGACCGCATTGAATCCCTGCATTGAATCCGTGGCGACGTGCTTCTTGTACAAAGCCGATCAAAGCACCGGAAAAAGAAGCGTAGTCGGTATAATGATCCACCTCCCGGGAGATATTAAACCAGTAGCGACGGGCCAGCGGATTGAGAAAGTAACACTTACCAACTCCCGTTGATCCGTCGCGACAAGTCAATTGATTAATCGTGGTTAGGCAGTGCTTTCACCTTTTTCATTTCTTCCACGTGTTTCCGGATTTCTTCGATATTTACTGCGAAGGTCCGGTTACCGGGCAGGTTGACGCGCTTGTAATGCGCTGCAGCTTCCTTAGCTGCTTCCTGCCGGGTTTCTTCTTGTTCTTTGTAAGCTTTTAATAAGGATGCCATGGCAAGATGTTTTTTTTATTTAAAAAATTTCTTCCATCACGCGTTTAATGTCGTGGTCGGATTTGAGCAGGCAGGCCAGGCTTTGCACCATCGCTTCCGAGGAACCATTGAGTAGTGTGATACCACGGGCCCAATCGATTGTTTCCGCAATTCCAGGGGATTTATCCAGCTTGAGGCGCCGGATCCGATCAACGTAAGCGACAATTTCTCCGGAAAGGCGTGCTTCGATATCTGGCAAATGCTTATGAATAATCCTGACCTCTTTATCCATCGAGGGATAATTGACCCAATGATACAGGCACCGGCGCTTCAGCGCATCGCCCATCTCCCTTGTACGGTTAGAGGTAAGTACTACCAAAGGCTTGAAGGCCGACCGGATAGTGCCCAGCTCCGGGATGCTGATTTGAAAATCCGAGAGTAGTTCCAAAAGAAATGCTTCGAATTCCTCATCTGCACGGTCAATTTCATCAATGAGCAGCACACAGGGGCGATCTGAACTGATCGCCTTCAGCAGCGGCCTTTTGAGAAGGTACTCCTCGCCAAAAATCAGGTCCTCTTTCTCGCGCACTGATTTGGTGCTATGCTCGTGCAACTTGATAGCCAGAAGTTGTTTCTGGTAATTCCATTCGTAAATGGCATTGTTCACATCCAGCCCTTCATAGCACTGCAGGCGCACCAGCTCGTACCCCAGCAAGTCGGAGAGGATATAGGCGATTCGGGTTTTACCTACACCAGGATTTCCTTCCAGCAGCAGGGGCTTTTCCAGCTTTAGCATTAGGAACAGCACTGTTGCCAGTTCTTCTTCGATGACATACCCCAGCGCATCAATGATGGGGATTAATTCTTTCGGATTGCTGACCACAGGCGTTTACTTTTTGCCAAATAAGCTTTTTGCCATTGCGCCCAGCATAGACCCTGCCGAGAGGTCGTTTTCGACAGTCTCGCCAGCGAGCTTGGCCTTGAAATTATCCACAAACTGGTTGAGTAATTGTTCAGAAACATCGTTGATCAGTCGCGAGCCAAATTGGGCGAGCATTCCGACGATAGCGATATTCATAGAAAATTTCACATGGGTCTTGCCATCTATTTCACTCAGTGCACCGTTCATGAGCATATCGGCACTGCCTTTGCCCTTACTGTCGAGCCCCCTTCCCTTGAGGACCATTCTGCGGTTGGCCTCATCCAGTTCCTGGATTTCGATATCGCCGCTGTAAGCTGCTTTGATTGGTCCGAATTTGGCCACTACTTCACCTTTAAAGTTGCGGTCGTCCACCTTCTGCGTAAGGGAAGCACCGGGCACGCAGGTGACGATATATTCCGGATCAGCGAGGGCTTTCCAGACGATACCGATCGGTTGTTCGATATCGAATTCTTTTTCAATAGTCGTATTCATTCAGGTTATTTCGTTTTAAAAGTGAACAGGGGGGTGCTGCCATATAAGCCTGGGGTTGTGTAAGAAGCTCCAGGGCTTTCCCAAAAGATATTTGGTGGCTTTCGGCGGCAAAACACTTTTTGCTACGCCTCAAGGTTTTTACACAACCCCCGTTTATTCGGCAGCACCCCGATAAAGTATTGTCTATTTCAGTTAAAAATGTCCCACCGCTTTCAACTCTTTGAAAAGCTTATAGGGCGTAACGGGTATCTCCAGGTGCTTAATCCCCAGGTGGGACACTGCATCCACGATAGCGTTAACGATAGCCGGGGGTGCACCTACTGTGGGCGATTCCCCGACACCTTTTGCGCCGATCGGGTGATGTGGGGAAGGCGTTATGGTATGGCCCGTCTCCCAGCTCGGCGATTCGACGGCTGTGGGTACCAGATAATCCATGAACGTGCCGTTCAGGATGTTTCCGGCTTCGTCATAGATCAGCTCTTCGTACATCGCAGGTGCAAGGCCCTGTGTCAAACCACCGTGTACCTGGCCCTGAACGATCATCGGGTTGATGATATTGCCGCAATCGTCTATTGCCACGAACCTGCGGATTTTGATGTGGCAGGTTTCGGGATCAATATCCACTACGCAGATATATGCACCGGAAGGGAAGGTCAGGTTGGGCGGATCGTAATAGTGTGTGGCCTCGAAGCCCGCTTCCATGCCGGCGGGGTGGTTGGTATAGGACGCAAAGACGATCTCCTGGATTGTTTTGGCCTTTTCCGGCGCACCCTTCACGAAGAATTTACCGGGCTCCCATTCAAGATCTTCTTCGCTGACTTCGAGCAGATAAGCGGCAATTTTCTTGGCTTTGTCCCTCAGTTTGCGGGCGGCCATGGCAGCGGCGGCACCTGCCGTCGGCGTACTCCGGCTGGCATAAGTACCCAAGCCGTAAGGAGCGGTATCGGTATCTCCCTCTTCGATCTGAATATGCTCCATCGGGATCCCGAGCTCTTCTGCCACGATTTGCGCATAAGTCGTTTCGTGCCCCTGACCCTGGGATTTTGTTCCGAACCGGGCAATCGCCTTCCCGGTTGGATGCACCCTGATCTCGGCACTATCGAACATTTTTATACCCAGGATATCGAAATCCTTGGACGGGCCGGCGCCGACTACTTCTGTGAAGGTCGAAATCCCGATGCCCATCCATTTGCCCTGTTTGCGCAGCTCGACCTGCTCTTTGCGCAGCTCGTGGTATCCGATAGCATCCATAGCCTTTTGGAGGCCGGCATGGTAGTCTCCGCTATCGTAAGACCAACCTGTAGGCGAAGCCCAGGGGAATTCTTCTTTCTTGATAAAATTTTCCATCCGCAAATCCGCAGGGTCTTTACCAATTTCCCTGGCAAAGATATCGGTGATGCGCTCGATCGCGTGGACGGCCTCCGTTACGCGGAAGGAGCAGCGGTAAGCAACCCCTCCGGGCGGCTTATTGGTATAGACGGCATCAGCTTCCATATAGGCGGTATCGTAATTGTAGGAACCTGTGCCGATGGAGAAAAGGCCTGTCGGGAATTTTGAAGGGTTGGCAGAAGCATCGGTATAGCCGTGGTCTGCCAGCACTTTAAAACGGGTAGCAAGGATTTTGCCCTCTTTGGTACCTGCCATTTCCGCCGTGATGTGATAGTCGCGGGCAAAGGAGTCGGCCTGGAGGTTCTCACTGCGGTCTTCGATCCATTTTACCGGAAGGCCGGTCAGGAAGGACACGGCAATTGCAATTACATAACCCGGGTAAACCGGCACTTTGCCGCCAAAGCCACCGCCGATATCGGGGGAGATTACCCTGACTTTCTCTTCGGTCAGCCCCACATGGCCGGCCACCAGGGCGATTACCGTGCGGATCGCATGGGGCGCCTGTGTGGTCATGTACATCGTGAGGTGGTTTTCCACTTTATTGTAATGGGCAACACAACCGCAGGTTTCGATCGAGGCCACGTGGATGCGGGGGATGTGCATTTGCTGTTTGACCACGACATCTGCCTGGTTGAACACCGCTTCGGTTTTCTCCTTATCCCCAACTTGCCAGTTCCAGATATAGTTATCTGTTTTACCGGGCTTATCCTGGCGGAGTACTGGTGCGCCCGGATCGAGAGATTTGAAAGGGTCCATGACGGGGGTCATGGGCTCGTATTCGACGATCACGGCATCGCGGCCATCGCGGGCGATGTATTTTTCGGTAGCGATCACAGCGGCGACCTCCTGAGCCTGGTACATCACCGTATCCGTGGGCAGCACCATCTGGGTGTCCGACATCAGAGTCGGCATCCAGTGCAGGTTATACTGCTCAAGGTCTTTGCCGGTAACGACTGCGAGGACACCTGGGATAGCCAGTGCTTTGGAGGCATCTATTTTTTTGATTTTGGCATAGGCATAAGGGCTGCGGACGATGTCCATATAGACCATTCCGGGAAGTTTGACGTCATCCACGTAGTTGCCTTTACCCTGGATGAAACGGGCATCTTCCTTTCTTTTCTTGGAATGCCCCATTCCACCAATTTCCTTGGACGTTTTGCATTCTATCATGAAAAATGGATTTCTTCGGTTAAACGAAATAGTGATAATCAAACAAATTCGGGTTCGGTGGAGGGCAGTTCACGGCCTTCCAGCTTTGCGGAAGCGTATTGTATCGCTTTCACAATGTTGTTGTACCCTGTGCAGCGGCATAAGTTGCCGGAGATTCCCCAGCGGATCTCTTCCTCGGTAGGATTAGGATTTTTCTCCAGCAGTTCGACAGCACGCATCATCATGCCGGGTGTACAGAACCCACAATGCAGGGCATGGCTGAGGTGAAAACCTTCCTGGATAGGGTGCAGCCCCTCTGCAGTGGCAAGCCCTTCCACAGTAGTAATGGATCTTCCGTTCGCCTGTACGGCAAGGATGGTACAGGATTTGGCCGATTTGCCATCTATCAGGATCGTACAAGCTCCGCAGCTCGAAGTATCGCAACCGATATGTGTCCCGGTCATATTCAGGATTTCCCGGATAGCGTGTACCAGTAACATCCTCGGCTCGACTTCGATGGTATGAGCGGCCCCGTTGACGCTTAGGGTGATGGATTTTTTCATAGGTTATGCGTTTTGAGCTCTTTCAATTGCTAGTTTCAACATGCGTTTAGTGACCACTTTCACCAGGTGTCTTTTGTACTCCTCGTCGCCCCGGAGGTCTTCCGACGGGTTACAATCTTCGGAGGCGTACTGTGCGGCCAGTTCGATCCGTTCGTCGGAAAGTACATTGCCCACCAGCACCTCTTCAGATCTGGAAGCACGCAACGGCAGAGCGTTGACATTGGTAAGCCCTATCCCGGCTTTTACACATACTCCGCTACTGTCCAACTGCACCATAGCGGCAACACCTGCAGCAGCATAGTCGCCTGCTTTCCGCTCCACCTTATAATAGGCCGAGCCATACTTACCCGATGCAGCAGGTATGCGGATTTCGGTCAAAATCTCCCCCTGCTGAACGGCAGTCGTGTAAAAACCATAGAAGAACTCGTCGATCGGGACTGTACGTTTTCCTTCTTTACTGCTGATTTCCACTTCTGCGCCGAGGGCGAGCATCACCGCAGGATGGTCGTTCGCCGCATCCCCGTGGGCAATATTGCCGCCGATTGTTCCGAAATTGCGGACCTGGGGGTCTGCAATCAGATGGGTAGCATCCTTGAAAATGTGGTACTTCCGCGAGATCAGGCTGGAATCCTCCAGCTCGACTTCCCGGGTCATCGCTCCAAGTTTCAGGTAACCGTCCTCTTCTTTGATGTACGCCAGGCCAGGGATACCATTGATATCCACCAGGTGGGTCGGCGAAGAGAACCTGAGTTTCATCATGGGGATCAGGCTATGCCCGCCCGCCAGGATCTTTGCTTCGTCTCCGTATTCCTCAAGCAAGGCGAATGCCTCGTCGAGGGTCGAAGGAGCATCATAATGGAATGGTTCTGCAATCATCGGTGAATTACATTTTTATTCGCAATTTAAAGTTCGTTAAAAAAGGGAAATAGGTCCGCTTGAAATACGCGTAGCTCCCGTTGTACCAGATACCGAAGAACAGGACCACCACTCCCAGGTAATAGAGCGGCATAGATATCCAGATTAACTGCCCGGCAACAATACAAAATATACCTGCCGTTGCGATAAGCCCTGCCCGGAAAGTCCGGGCACCTTTGTTATTCAGCAGGATGCCCAGAAGTACCACAAGCGCAAAGCCCGCTGTGAGATAGAGGGAAAAATTACCAGCATTAGGATAAATGGTTTCTCCCCCGCATAGCGGAATAGCCCCCGCATACGCCATTATGCAGAACGGGCACTTCGGCAAAACAGCGACAATCACAGCTGGAAGCCAGGTGAAGTGTCGCCACCGCTTTTTTGTACAGGAAGTGCATGCGTGCATACGTTTTCCAATTTAAATTTTATCTAAAAGGAAAAAAAATTAAAAATATTTTGCTGCCTTTTACGCACGGGGAATAAAGATACAATACTAAGCAATAACTCGATTATTGAAGAATGGTTTATAAAAAAAAGATATTTTTTGTGCGCGTGGTAAATCCTGAACGAGCTGTAGGGGAAAGGGCCGATTCGATTGAATGGCGAAGTCTGGAAATCTGGAAATGCGATGTTGTATTATTTGTGGCCCCAACTTTAGGGCAGGCAGGCGGCAAGCATACTCGCAGCGTTCAAATATTATTTGCGAGCAGCTCCATGACCCGGTTGGTCCGTGCCGCCGAGATACCGCTGGAGGGGCAGATATCCGTTCCGAGAAGGTCTCCGGTAACTTTAGCAATCATAGGAGCCTGAATATGTATTTGTGGGGGAAAAGGGAAAATGGTATCTTTTTCGCCCTGCCGGCGGAGCAGGAAGCGCGTCTCGCCGAAAGTCCTGAAAGCGATGGAACCATGACTGCCGATGATTGAAACTTCGTCCTCCTCCGTATCCTGTGCTGCTGTGAAGCACCAGTTACCCGTTCCTATGACGCCATTTTCAAAGACAAAGCTGCCGGCAACCATATCTTCGGCAGGATAGGCGCCCGCCTGATTAGCGGCAAAACCGGCAGCATGTACAATGGGCCCGAAGAAAAAATCCAATAAATCCAACTGATGGGAAGCGAGGTCATAAAAATAGCCTCCGCCGGCAATTTCAGGTAGCACGCGCCAGTTATTTTCGATTTTTGCGACGATATCCGGCAGAAGGACCTGCCGCATGGAGATATGTACAGTCCGTACTGCACCAATATTCCCCTCTGCCAGCAATGCACGGATTTTGACAAAATGCGGGAGGGCACGTCGGTAGTAAGCGACATAGAGCGGTACGCCGGCAGCATTGCAGGCAGCAATCATTTCCCCGCATTCCGCAAAAGTGCGTGCCATAGGTTTTTCCACGTAAACAGGCTTCCCGGCAGCAGCGGCCATTTTGGTATAGTGGAGGTGCATATTCGGTGGGGTCGCGATATACACGGCATTGACCTCGGGATCTCCGATAAGGGATTCGGCTTCTGTGTACCATTTGCCCACACCATGCCTGGACGCATAATCCCTTGCCTTCTCACCGTCCCGCCGCATGACGGCGACCAGCCTGCTCCCTTTGACCTTCTGCATTGCGGGGGCCGATTTCACCTCACAGACATTACCCACCCCAATAATACCCCAGCGGACTTCATCGCCAGCTATTTTCTTTTTGGGTATCTGCAGCGCTTCCATAGCGAAAGGTTACTTATTTCGGTCTTCCCTGACTTCCAGCGGCCCCCCTTTGATATCGAGCCCATTAAGGGCCTTGATCACCGGCTCTTTGAAATCGGGGTCTATTTCGACCAGAGAATAATTCCGGAACAGCTCGATACGGCCGATACGAACAGATTTCCCGCGGGTGTTTCGGTTGATCAGCTCGATCAATTGCTTAGGGGTTACATTCTGATGCTTGCCCAGATTGATGAAAATACGGGCGAACTGACCGGGAGTCTTTTTTTCTTCCCATTGCGCCTTCTTCTCGGCCTTGGTTTTCGGACGGGCATTTTCCACGTTCAGGTCAGGGGCATCCTTGTAATACGCGAGGAAATGGTTGAACTCTATGGACACGAAGCGCTGAATGAGGTCTTCCTTGGTCATCCAGGAGAGGCGCTGGTAGATCGAAGGCAGAAACCCTTGAATCTGATTATCTTTGACCTCGATATTCTCTATCCTGCCAATCATGTGAAAAAGCTGCTTCTCGCACACGTCCCTGCCTGTCGGCACAGACTGTATTTCCAGCTTTTTGCCGATCTTGCGTTCTATGCTTACGATTTTATTTTTTTCCCGGAGATTGGCAATGACCACGGATATTCCTGTTTTTCCTGCCCTACCCGTGCGTCCGCTGCGATGGATATACACCTCGGGGTCATCGGGCAGGTTGAAGTGGATGACGTGGCTGAGATTGTTGACGTCGAGCCCACGGGCGGCTACGTCTGTTGCCACGAGGATCTGAAGCTGCTTTAGCCGGAAACGCTGCATGACATAATCGCGCTGGGCCTGGGATAAGTCGCCGTGCAGCGCATCGGCGTTATAGCCGTCCTGCATCATTTTTTCGGCGATCTCCTTGGTTTCCTGGCGGGTCCTGCAAAAGACAATGCCGTAGATATCCGGGTAAAAATCAGCGATACGCTTGAGTGCCAAATACTTGTCCTTGGCTTGTACCATATAGCAATGATGCTGGACGTTTTCTGCCGCCATATTCTTTTTACCCGCGCTGATCTCCACGGGGTTATGCATATACTTTCGCGAAATGGAGACCATTTCCTCGGGCATTGTGGCGGAGAACAGCAAGGTCTGCTTTTCTTTGGGCGTAGTATCCAGTATCGCATCCAGTTCATCTTTGAAGCCCATGGAGAGCATTTCGTCGGCTTCATCGAGGATGAGCCAGCGGATCGAGCCTACGGCGAGCTTTTTTCGGTTGATGAGGTCGAGGACGCGACCGGGGGTGCCAATAACAATCTGAGGGCCCTGTCGCAGGGCAAGAATTTGTTTCTGGATCTCTACCCCACCATAGACACTGATGATTTGGACATCGGGAAGAAATTTCGCATATAGCGCAAGTTCGTTGGCGATTTGCAGGCAGAGCTCTCTCGTAGGACAGAGCGCGAGCATCTGGATGTGTGCGACGTCCGGATCCACATGTTGCAGCACAGGAAGCCCAAAAGCAGCCGTTTTTCCAGTACCTGTCTGGGCAAAGGCTACAAGGTCATTTTGATTTTCCAGAAGATAAGGGATGGTTTTTTGCTGGATGGGAGTGGGCGTTTCGAAACCCAGTGCCTCGACGGCTCGGAGTAGTTCGGGCTTCAGGCCCAAATCGTGAAATGTTGTTTGCAAGCTTTTCTAATTTTTCAAATATTTCGCAAAGATAACACAAATTGGTCAAAAATGATATATTGTGTGCAAATGATAAAACCTATTCCGATGAAAAAAATCTTCATTGCATTTATCCTGCTGACCTACTCCATCTGCATGACCGCCGGAGAAGATCCTGTACTGCCTCGGGAGGTCGTCCTTGCAGACCTCCCCTTCCTTTTGGATTTTTACAAACAGCTCCATCAGCGTCCTGAAGTCTCGCTGGAAGAAAAGGAGACTTCCAGGACCCTGGCCAACGAACTGCGCAAATCGGGCTTCGAAGTCACGGAAGGTGTGGGGGGCTATGGCATCGTAGGCATTTTGAAAAATGGCGAAGGCCCCATGATTTTATACCGTACGGACATGGATGCGCTGCCAATGGTTGAAAAGACCCAGCTTCCTTATGCGAGCAAAGTAAGCATCCAGTATAACGGGCAGGAAACCGGGGCGATGCACTCCTGCGGTCACGATATGCACATGACTACCTGGTTGGGTACGGCCAGGGCAATGGCCCGATCAAAAGATCAATGGAAGGGTACGCTCATGATGATCGGACAACCGGCAGAGGAAATCGGCATGGGCTCCAAACTAATGCTGGAGGCCGGGTTATATGAGCGTTTCGGCGTGCCGGATATGGGTCTCGCCCTCCATTGCAGCCCAATAATCCCAGCCGGCAAAGTCGGTTTTGGCAAGGGCTTTACCATGGCCAATTCCGAAAGTATCGACATCCGCGTTTTCGGAATCGGCGCCCACGGCGCTTCACCGCACATGTCCGTGGACCCGGTCGTCATCGCCAGTATGATCGTGATGGAGCTCCAGACCATCGTCAGCAGAAGTATGAAGCCGACAGAGCCGGCAGTGGTCACCGTTGGCGCGATAAAAGGTGGTACCAAACATAACATCATCCCCGATGAAGTAACGCTCCAGCTTACCGTGCGCACCTTTACCGAAGAAGTCCGGCAACTGGTACACCGCAGGATCAGAGAGATATGCCGGGGCGTGGCCATCGCCGCAGGACTGCCGGAAGAAAAGACACCCGAAGTCTCGATTCCGAAGGTGTTTACGCCTTCAAATTACAACCACCCCGGACTTACGGACCGTCTGACCGCTTCTGCGCGCAAGACTTTAGGCGCGCAAATGGTGTTGGAAGCCGAACGGCAAATGGTCGGAGAGGATTTCGCGCGTTTTGGGCAAACAGTACACAAGGTGCCGACCGTACTTTATTGGCTGGGAACAGCTCCCGCAGAAAGGATTAAAAATAACGACCTGCCCGGGCTGCATAGCCCCTTCTACTATCCCGACCCGGAAAAATCACTCGAAACGGGGGTCATGGTCACTGCCCAGGCATTAATGGATCTTTTTGGTGGGAAATAACGGG
>Ga0209985_10000837_pt1 | contig 32287 bp, 25 predicted proteins | sample NOAtaG_FD_187305 | JGI IMG/M metagenome (GOLD analysis project Ga0209985, IMG submission 187305) | Freshwater lake microbial communities from Lake Erie, under a cyanobacterial bloom - NOAA_Erie_Diel6S_1000h metaG (SPAdes) (version 2) | ecosystem: Environmental > Aquatic > Freshwater > Lake ...
GGGATCATCGTGCGCAACTCGATCCTGCTGGTGGACTTCACGCGGCTGCAGGTCGCGCGCGGCGTGGCCTTCGAGCAGGCCGTGATCGACGCCGCCGCGGTGCGCGCGCAGCCGATCGCCCTCACCGCGCTGGCGGCGATGACCGGCGCGGTCTTCATCCTCGACGACCCAATCTTCAACGGCCTGGCGATCTCGCTGCTGTTCGGCATCGGCGTGTCCACGCTGCTGACGCTGGTGGTGATCCCCGTCCTTTACCACGCCGCGATGCGCCGCCGCGTCCCGGCGCCCGCGGCGGGCGCGCCCCCTTCCCCCACCGAAAGGAGTTCCCCGTGAACGTCGACCGACTGATCCGCATCTTCGCCGGCACCTTCGTGCTCGTCTCCCTGGCCCTGGGCGTGCCCGGCAGCCCACTGTTCGTCTCGCAGTGGTGGCTCGCGTTCACGGCCTTCGTCGGCGCCAACCTGCTGCAGTACGGCTTCACCGGCTTCTGCCCGCTGGGGTGGGTGCTGGGGCGGCTGGGCGTCCCCTCGGCCCCGCGCTGACCGGGCTGCCGCGCGCCCTCGCCACGACCGCCGCGACCGGCCGGCCGCGGCGGGCAACCCTGGTGCACGCAGGGACGGACGCATACGATGGACACTCCGCACAACTTCGAACGGTCACTCGAACCGCACAGGGAGTGTCTCGAGATGTCTGAACTCGTGGATGCGAAAGCCCGCACCGACCTGCTCAACCGGCTCAAGCGCGCCGAGGGCCAGCTGCGCGGCATCCAGCGGATGATCGAGGAAGGGCAGCCCTGCCTGGACATCGCCGGCCAGATGGCGGCCGTGCGCAAGGCGCTGGACAGCACCTACGTGCGCATGACGGTGTGCTTCATGCAGCAGGAGCTGCTGGGGCGGCTCCAGCTCGACGGCTCGGCCGGCCAGCAGCTCGACGGCGTGCTCGAGGACATGCAGGCGCTGCTGGGCAAGGTGCGCTGAGGCGCCGGTCGAGGCTCAGCGGGGCGCGGCGCGGGGCGTCATCCCGAGCTGCCACATCAGGAACGCGAACTCGTCGGCGCGCTGGTCCAGCACCTGGGCCTGCGTGTCGCCGATGCCGTGGCCGCCGGCCCAGTCCAGCCGCAGCAACACCGGCCTGCCCGACGTGCTGGCCGCCATCAGCCGCGCCGCCATCTTGGTGCTGTTGCTCACCGCCACGCGCGGGTCGTTGACGCCGTGCGTCAGCAGCACCGCCGGATAGGGCACGCCGTCGCGGACCTGGTGGTAGGCGCTCATCGCCAGAAGCGCCCGGAAGCCCGCCTCGTTCGTGCGCGTGCCGAACTCGGGGATGTTGGGCGGCCCGCTCGGCTCGAGCTCGCCGCGCACCATGTCGAGCGCGCCGACGTCGATCAGCACGGCGGCGAACAGGTCGGGCCGCTCGGTCATCGCCATGCCGACCAGCAGCCCGCCGGCGCTGCCGCCCTCGATGGCCAGCCGCGCCGGCCGCGTCCAGCGCTGCGCCACCAGCCACTCGGCACAGGCGATCAGGTCGCGCCAGCTGTTGGGCTTGGTGGCCTCCTTGCCCGCCAGGTGCCACGCGCGCCCGAACACGCCGCTGCCGCGCGGGTTGGCCACCGCGTAGACCCCGCCGGCATCCAGCCACGCCAGCCGGCTGGCGCTGAAGCCCGGCTCCTCGGTGTAGCCGTACGCGGCGTAGCCCGCCAGCAGCACCGGGTTCGTGCCGTCGAGCACCACGTCGGCGCGGTGCACGACGGACAGCGGCACGCGCGCGCCGTCGTGGCTGGGCACCATCACCTCGGTCGTGGCCAGGCCCGCCGGGGCGTCGAAGGGGCCCGCGGGCTGCAGGCCCGTGTCGCGCGCGCGCCCCTGCGCATCGACGGCGTAGATCCGGCGCGCCATCGTCCAGCCCTGCAGGTCGAGCAGCACGCCGGGCAGTCGCGCGTCGGCGTGGCCGGCCTCGAACGCAAAGGCGCCCGCCACCGGCAACGCAACCTCGACCGGCGCCCCGCCTTCGTAGGCCAGGCGCAGCAGCCGCTTGACGTTGCCCTCGCGCGCCTCGATGTACAGCGCGTCCGCTGCGGCCGCGATCTGCACGAGCACGCGCTCGCCCTCGGCGACCCGCACCGCCGCCGTGCCCGCCGCGAAGCCCTCGAGCGGGCCCTCGAGCAGGCGGTAGCGCGGCGCGCCGCGGTGCGACAGCGCGAACACGCGGCCTGCCTGCAGCGCCAGCGCGGTCACACCGTCCTCCCGCGTCACCAGCGGACGCCAGGCCGGCCGGCCGGCGCGCAGCGCGTCGAGCGTGCTCCACCACGCGGCGAACTCCGAGGCCACGCCATCGATGGCCAGCAGCAACACGGTGCCGTCGGCCTGCACCGCGAGCACCGGCGACTCGCGGGCGTCGATCGCCGGCATGCCGGCGGCGCGCTCGGCGGCCGACGGCCCGGCGCGCAGCACGAGGCGGGGCGCCGCATCGACGCCCGGTCGCAAGGCGACGAGCTGGCTGTGCAGGTAGCGCTCGGCCGGCGGCGCGCCGCGGCGCGGAGGCTGCAGACGGTTGAACCACAGCTCGGTGCCGTCGGCCGACCAGGCCGGCGCGGCCTGGTCGGCACGCGACACCGGCATGCCCAGCCGCCGCCCCTGCTCGACGTCGATCACCCACAGCGAAGCGGCCTCGCTGCCGCCGGCGGACACGCCGAGCGCGACGCGCCGGCCGTCGGGCGAGGGCTCGAAGAAGTTGATCGCGTGCGTCTGGGCGCGGCCACGGCCATCGAGCCGCGCCGGATCGAAGACGAGCTGCTCGGCGCCGTCGAAACCGTCGCGCCGCATCAGCCGGAACTGCGGCTCGCCCGCGCCGCGCTTCAGGTAGAACAGCCGCTCGACCGCGCCGCCGCTGAGCGGCCGCCGCACCACCGATGCCACCCGGGCTGGCGGGCCGGCGTCGTAGTGGTCGAGCGCAGCGCGCAGTGCGGCGCGCGCCGGCAGGGCCTGCAGCGTGCGTCGCGCGCGCTCGCCGTGGGCGCGCATCCAGGCCACGACCGCCGGCGACCGGGTGTTCTCGAGCGCCCGATAGGGGTCGTGGACCGTGGTGCCGAAGAAGACCTCGGGCACGTCGCGCACGGGCGCCACCGGCAGCGGCTGCGCGGCGGCCGTCCAGGCGCCCGGCATTGCCAGCAGCGCCAGCACCGCGGCGGCCTGGCGGCGCCACGGCTGCCACGGCTGCCACGGCTGCCACGGCTGCCGCGGCAGCCTGATCAGCCTGATCAGCCCGATCAGCCCGATCAGCCCGATCAGCCCGATCAGCCCGATCAGCCCGACCTGCCCGACCTGCCCAGGCGTCGCAGGCACCGTGGCCGGAACGCGGCCGTGCGCGGCCGCGCCGACGCCATGCGCCGCGCGCTCCCCGTCGCTGCCCACCCTGCCGCGGGCCCCGACCGCCACCCGGCTCACGCCGGCGGCCCTTCCACCGCGACCAGGTCGCCGCGCGAGCAGCGCTGGCGCAGCTCGATCAGCGGCGCGTACTCCGGCGAGCGGTACCAGTCCTGCAGCGCCTGCATCGACGGGAACTCGATGACCACCAGGCGCTGCCACGGCAGGCAGCCCTCGAGCACCGTGGCCTCGCCCCCGCGCACGACCCAGCGCCCGCCGTGGGCGGCGACGGTGGCGGCGACGCGCGCGCGGTACTCCTGGTACAGCCCGGGGTCGGTGACCTCGAGGTGGGCGACGAGGCAGGCGGTCATGCAGGGGCTCCCGTGGCTCCCGTGGCGGTTGCCGGGCCCGGCGCGCAGGCCGGCACGATGGTTCCCCGGGCCGGCGATGCCCCGGCCCGGGCCCCGATCATCGGCCCTCGACGCACCCGTGCACCACCGGGGCGTCCTCGGGGGGCGAGGCGTCGATGCGCACCGCCGCCAGCACCTCGGCCACCGCCTGGGCGGCGGCGGCCTCGTCGGCCGCGTGCACGAAGGCGAGCGGCTCGCCGTGCGCGACCCGGGTCCCGAGGGCCCGGACGGCGTCGAGCCCGACGCGCGGGTCGACCGCATCGCCGCCGCGCCGCCGGCCGCCGCCCAGCGCCACCACGGCCATGCCGAGCGCGCGCGCATCCTGCGCGGCGACGAAGCCGGCCTGCGGCGCCGGCACCGGCCGCACCACCGGCGCGACGGGCAGCCGCGCGTCGCCCAGCGCGTCGCGCGGCCCGCCGAGGGCCGCCACCATGCGCGCGAAGCGCTCGGCCGCGGCGCCCGAGTCCAGTGCGCGCGCCGCCGCGGTGCGCGCCGCGGTGCGGTCGGGCGCGAGGCCCCCCAGGTGCAGCAGCTCGGCGGCAAGCGCCAGCGTGCACTCGAGCAGGCGCGGCTCGCGATCCGTCCCGGTCAGGAAGCCGATCGCCTCGCGCACCTCGAGCGCGTTGCCCGCGGTGCGGCCCAGCACCTGGTCCATGTCGGTGAGCAGCGCGCGCGCCGGCAGCCCGGCCCCCTGCGCCACCTCGACCAGCGAACCCGCCAGCTCGCGCGCGCGCTGCGGCTCGCGCATCACCGCGCCGCTGCCGACCTTGACGTCGAGCACCAGCGCGCCCAGCCCCGCGGCCAGCTTCTTGCTCAGGATGCTGGCGGTGACCAGCGGCACGCTCTCCACCGTGGCGGTCACGTCGCGGATCGCGTACAGGCGCCGGTCGGCCGGCGCCAGCGTGGCCGACGCGCCGACGATCGCGCAGCCCGCATCGAGCAGGCAGGCGTGCAGCCGCCCGCGCGCCGGGTCGGCCTGGTAGCCGGGCAGCGCCTCGAGCTTGTCGAGCGTGCCACCGGTGTGGCCCAGGCCGCGGCCGCTGACCATCGGCACCAGCGCGCCGCACTCGGCGACGATCGGCGCCAGCATCAGGCTGACCTTGTCGCCGACGCCACCGGTGCTGTGCTTGTCGAGCACCGGGCGGTCGCCCAGGCCGCGCCAGCGCAGGATCTCGCCCGAGCGCGTCATGGCCTGCGTCAGCGCCACCGTCTCGGCGCGGTCCATGCCGCGCAGCACGATCGCCATGGCGAGCGCGGCGGCCTGCGCGTCGCTCCACGCGGCCGCGCCGCCCTCGGCCACCAGCCCCGCGACGAAGGCATCGACCTGCACCGCGGACAGCGCATGGCCGTCTCGCTTGGCGGCGATGATCTGCTGCGGCAGCACGGCCATCGCGGGGGACCGGCGGCTACTCGACCAGTGCGATGCGCGGCACCGGGTCCGGCACGGGCGCGCCGGCCAGGTGGGCCACCAGCGCGTCGATGTCGAGTTCGCCGCCCAGGCGGTCGCGCCCGCTGCGCAGCATCGACACGCCGTCGCCGCCCTCGGCCAGGAAGCTGTTGACCGTGAGGCGGTAGTCGCGGCCCGGCTCCACCGGCTGGCCCGCGACGCGCAGGTCGAGCACGCGCGCGCCATGCGGGGCGCGCGCGTCCCAGCGGTAGGTCAGCGACGACGACGGGATCAGGAACAGCGGGGCGGCGCGTCCCGGGCGCTGCTGGTCCTCCAGCAGGCGCTTGATCTCGGCGCCCGACAGCGTCATCACGACCAGGCTGTTGCCGAAGGGCTGCATCGAGAACACCTGGCCGTAGGTCACCCCGCACGGCGGCGCGCCGGCCTCGCAGCGCAGGTCGGTGCGCACGCCGCCCGGGTTCATCAGCGCGAACTGCGCGCCTCCGCGCTCGGGCGCGCGCGTGGCCGCCCACTGCGCATCGGCCACCAGGCGCCCGGCGCTGGCGTCGGTGCGCCCGCTCCGATCGAAGGGGCCGCCGATGCGGCCCACCGGCCGACCGGCCAGCGGCGCGGCCGCGGCCACGTACTGCGCCACGCGAGCGGCCACCGCACCGTCGGGCCGCGCCGCGCGCAGCGCCTCGTTCCAAGGCGCGGGCTCGGCGGCGACGATGGCGGCGCGCAGCGCCGGGTCGCTGCGCTCGTTGAACACCGGCAGGTTGCGGCTCTCGGTGCGCGTGCGGTCGATGTCGCCGGTCTTCGGGTCGATCACCACGTCGGCGACGCTGACGCCACGGCCGAGCGCGGTGGCCTGCATCACCGGACGGCCGTCGACCAGGCAGCGGTAGCCCTGGTGCGTGTGGGCCGAGAACACGATGTCGATCTCGGGCGAGAGCCTGCGGGCGATGTCGAAGATCGGGCCGCGCGGGTTCGGGCAGCCGGCGTCGTTCCACTCCATCGGCTGCCCGGGAGCGCCGGTGTCGCCGCCCTCGTGGATCACGGCCACCAGCGCGCGGACGCCCTGCGCGGCCAGGCGCGCCGCCTCGCGGTTGATGGCCTCGGCTTCGCCGGTGAAGCGCAAGCCGGCCACGCCGGAGGGCACCACGATGCTCGGCGTGGTCCGCGTGACCGCGCCGATGAAGCCGATCCGCACGCCGCCCACCTCGCGCACCACCGAGGCCGGGAACAGCGTGCCGCCGTCGGCCTTCAGCACGTTGGCCGCCACGTGTGGGAACCTGGCACCGGCGTGCCCCTCGGGCAGCGGGCAGGAGCGGGCCAGCGCCTCCGGGCGGTCGGGCCGGCAGCCGCCGCCCATCACGCGCAGCAGCTCGTCCTTGCCGGCGTCGAACTCGTGGTTGCCCGGCGCGGCCAGGTCGACGCCGATCCGGTTGGCGATGTCCACCGTGCTCTCGTGCAGGAACAACGCGCTGACCAGCGGCGTGGCGCCGATCAGGTCGCCGCTGCTGACGACGATGCTGTGCGTCGCGCCGGCGCGCAGCGCCTTGACGAGGCCGGCCAGGTGGGCAGCGCCGCCGGCGTTCAGGCGCGCGACCTTGCCGCGGTCGGCCGGGTCGGGCCAGGGCAGCGTCAGGCCCGGCGCCGCCTCGAGGTTGCCGTGGAAGTCGTTGAAGGCGATCAGGCGCACTCGCACCGGCTCGGCCGACGGCGCGACCGCGGACGGCACCGCGCAACCGCCCAGCAGAGAGGCCAGCAGAGAGGCCGCGACCAGGGAGGGGAGCAAGAGGCGCATGGCGTGGTCTCCGCGCAGGGTGCCGGGGAAGGCGTCAGTACGGTGCCGCACCGGTCACCGAGGCGGGCGCCGGCGGGCCGCCGGGGCCGCCGGCCAGCACGGCCTCGATGTCGTCGAGCAGCGCGCTCGCCCCGATGCGGAAGCGCTGCGGCACCAGCGCCGCCGGGCCGAGGATCTCGGCCACTAGGCGCTGGTACAGGGCAGCATCGGCCACCGAACGAACGCCGCCGGCAGCCTTGAAGCCGACGCGGTCGCGCGCCACGGCGTCGCCGGCGATCGCCTCCAGCATCAGCCGCGCCGCGGCCGGCGTGGCGCCGACACCGGTCTTGCCGGTGCTGGTCTTCAGGAAGTCGGCGCCGGCATCGAGCGCGATGCGGCAGGCGTGGCGGATCGCGTCCGCACCCGGCGCCGAGGCGGCCAGCACGCCGGTCTCGAGGATGACCTTCAGCGTCAGGCCCTCGCAGGCCCGCCGCACGGCGGTCAGCAAGGCCGGCGCCGCGGCCAGGTCGCGGTACGGCAGCACAACGTCGACCTCCTGCGCGCCCGCATCGGCAATGGCCGCCGTGTCGCGCACGGCGCGCCCGACCTCGGCACCGCCGTCGGGGAAGTTGGCCACCGCAGCCACGCGGACCGATGCCGGCAGGCTCGCGCGCGCCCGCGCGGCCAGGCGCGGCCAGACGCAGACGGCGGCCACCGCGCCGCGGCCCGGCGCGCCGGCCGCGCGCAGGCACAGGCGTTCGACGTCGGCCGCGGTGTCGCCATCGTTCAGGCTCGTCAGGTCGAGGCAGGCGAGCGCGACGCGGGCGGCCGCGGCGAGGTCGCTGCCGGCGGCCATCAGACCTCCAGCCCCGCGACGATGGCCTGCAGCAGGTCGGCCGCGCGCGCGCCCGCGGCCGCCGCGGCCGACAGCGTGTGCGCATGCGACAGCGCCTCGTCGGACAGGCCGGCGGCCATGTTCGTCACGAGCGACAGCGCCAGCACGCGCAGGCCGGCGTGCCGTGCGAGGATCGTCTCCGGCACCGTGCTCATCCCCACCGCCTGCGCGCCGAGCGCGCGCAGCATCCGGATCTCGGCCGGCGTCTCGAACTGCGGCCCCAGCACCCAGGCGTAGACGCCCTCGGCCAGCGGCACCTCAGCGCGGGCGGCGAGGGCGCGTGCCTGCGCGCGCAGGCGCGGGCAGTAGGCATCGACCATCGACACGAAGCGATCGTCGCCGGCCGGACCGGCCGGGCCCGCCAGTGGCGAGCGCTGCGGCAGGTTGAGGTGGTCGCTGACCAGCATCGGCGTGCCGGCCGGCATCGCCGGGTCGAGGCTGCCCGCGGCGTTGGTCTGCACCAGCACCTGCACGCCGAGTGCGGCCAGCGTGCGGATGGCCCCGGTCATGCCGTCGGGCGCCCCGGTCTCGTAGGCGTGCGCGCGCCCGGCCAGCACCGCGACCTCGTGCGGCCCGATGCGGCCCAGCAGCACCCGGCCGGCATGCCCGCCGACCGCGGGCGCCGGGAAGGCGGGCAGCTCGGCGTAGGGCAGCGTCACCGCGTCCTGCACGCGCGCGGCGAACGGCCCCCAGCCTGATCCGAGCAGCACCGCGATGCGCGGCGCGTGGCCGCCGGCGCGCAGGCGCGCAACGCTGAGGTTGATGGTGCTGGGCGGGCGGCTCGCGCTCACGGTGCGGCAGATCGTAGTGCAGGCCACGCCGCGGGCCGGCCCGTCTCGGCGGCGGCAGCGGCGGCAGCGGCGGCAGCAGCGGCAGCGACAGCGCGTGACATCGATCGCGCGCCACGCCAGCAGGCCGGCCCGCCGGCGCGGTGGCGGTCGCGCAGCGCGTCTATCCTCGGCGCCTCGCCGTGTTGGACGGCCCGGAGGTCGGATCATGCTGGTGCTTGCCGGCGGCGTGCTCGCCGCGCTCGGGGTGCTCGCCGCGCTGCTGCTGGTGGCGGCGCCGCTCGGCTGGGTCGGTGCCGCACCCGGCTGGGTGATGTGGCTGCTGTTCCCGTTGTTCACGCTGCTGGGCTATGCGCTGCTGGCGGTGGGCAGCCGCGACCCCGCGGTGCGCCGGCCCACGCGCTGGCTGGCGGTGCCGCTGCTGCTGCTGGCACTGGTGGCGGCGGTCGGCCTCGTGGCCGCGGGCGCCGGGCTGGTGCAGGTGGGGTCGAGCGCGCCGCTGTGGTACGTGCTGGCGCTGGGCGGGCTGATGGGCGTGGTGGGCAGCGCGGTTGGAACGCGCCAGCCGGCCTGAGGTCCCGCGAAGAGCCCGCGAAGAGCCCGCGAAGACGCGCGCGAAGAGCCCTTGACGGCGCGGCTCGAGGCCGCGTCGACGCCGTCGGCATGCGCGGCCCGACGCCAGGCGAGCCCGGTTTTCCGCGTTCGCGGATCAACGCAGGCGCAGTCTCCGCGTGGGCCGCTCAACGCCGGCGCAGTGCCGGCGGCCCGAATCCGTGCGGCAGCAGCGCGCCGAGCGAGGTGACGAACTTCAGCGCCCGCGGCGTGCCGACCAGCACCGGGCAGTCGTCGCGCGCGAACTCGGCGATCCTCTGCCGGCAGCCGCCGCAGGGCGTGGTGGGCACCTTGGAGTCGGCCACCACCGCCACCGCACGCACGGCCTTGCCGCCTGCGGCCACCAGCGCGGCGATCGCGGCCGCCTCGGCGCACAACCCCTGCGGGTAGGCGGCGTTCTCGACGTTGCAGCCGGCGTGCACCCGGCCTTGCTCGTCGAGCACCGCGGCGCCGACCTTGAACCTCGAGTACGGGGCGTGCGCGTGCCGGCGCACCGCGCGCGCGGCCTGCAGCAGCGCGGCGGCCTGCGCCGGAGACGGTTCAGCGTTCCTGGACATGGGGTCTCCCGAGAGCCTTGGGTGCGACGGCGCGGCCGATGAAGCCGGCCAGCAGCACCACCGTCAGCACGTAGGGCAGGGCCTGGATCGCCTGCACCGGCACGGTGCCGCCGCCGAGCGCGTCGGGCAGCGGGACGCCCTGCAGCCGGATGCTCGCCGCATCCAGGAAGCCGAACAGCAGGCAGGCCCACATCGCGCCGACCGGATGCCACTTGCCGAAGATCATCGCCGCCAGCGCCATGTAGCCGCGGCCGGCCGTCATGTGCGGCAGGAAGCTGGGGTTCATCGCCAGCACCAGGTAGGCGCCCGCCAGCGCGCACAGCACGCCGTTGAGGGCCAGCGCGCGGTAGCGCAGCCCCTGCACGCTCAGGCCCGCGGCCTCGACCATCGCCGGGTTCTCGCCCGCGGCGCGCAGCCGCAGCCCGAAGCGCGTGCGGTACAGCAGCCACCACACGGCCGCCACCGCCGCGAAGGCGCCATAGACGAAGGCGTCGTGGCCCAGCACCGCCAGCCCCAGCAGCCGGCCCACCAGCGGCACGTCCTGCACGGCCGCCGCGGCGCCGGTGAACCATTTGTCCAGCCGCGCCGCCTCGGGCAGCGGGGGCGTCTGGCCGCCGAGGCCGAACCAGGCGATGCCGAGCACCACCGTCAGGCCGGCCGCGGTCATCGTGATCGCGATGCCGAGCACGACCTGGTCGCCGCGGTGCGTGACGCAGGCAAAGCCGTGCAGCATCGACGCGGCCACGCCCGCCGCCAGCGCGGCGGCCAGCGCCAGCGCCGTCGAGCCGCTCGCGGCGCCGGCCGCGCCGGCGGCGAACGCGGCCAGCAGCATCTTGCCCTCGAGGCCGAGGTCGATGACGCCGCTGCGCTCGCTCAGCACGCCCGCCAGCGCGCACAGGATCAGCGGCACGCTCACGCGCAGCGTGCTGCCGAGCACCGCGGCGATCGTCAGCTCATCCACGCGGCGCCCCCCGGTGCGACGGCGCCGCCAGCCCGACCCGCACCGCCAGGCGCGCCAGCCACGGCGCCGCGACCTGGGCCATCGCGCCCGCGAACAGCACGATCAGGCCCTGCAGCAGGAACACCATGTCGCGCGAGAAGCCGCGGACCTCGAACGCCAGCTCCGCGCCGCCCTGGTAGAGCGCGCCGAACAGCAGCGCCGCCAGCACGATGCCCAGCGGGTGGTTGCGTCCGATCAGGCTGACCGCGATGCCGGCGAAACCCGCGCCGGCGACGAAGTCGGCGAGCAGCCTGCCGTGCGCGCCGGCGATCTCGTTGACGCCGACCAGGCCGGCCAGCGCGCCCGACAGGCCCATCGACATCATCACCAGCCGCGGCGGCCGCATCCCGGCGTACAGCGCCGCCTGCGGCGAGAAGCCGACGGTGCGCAGCGCGTAGCCGGCCTGGGTCTTCCACAGCAGCAGCCACACGCCCGCCGCCGCCGCCGCGGCCAGCAGCACGCTCGCGTTGAGCGGCGTGCGCGGCCACGGCAGGCCGAGCGCCCCGAGCAGCTCGTGCATGCCGGGCAGCCGCGCGGCCGCGGCGAAGGCGGCGCTCTCGGGCGTCATGTTGCCCGGCTCCTTCAGTGCGCCCACCAGCAGGTACGACAGCAGCGCCGCGGCGATGAAGTTGAACATGATCGTCGAGATGACGACGTGGCTGCCGCGCCAGGCCTGCAGCGCCGCCGGCAGGGCGGCCCAGGCGGCGCCCGCCAGCGCGGCCGCCAGCACCAGCGCCGGCAGCAGCAGCCACGCCGGCAGCGCGGCCCCGAGGCTCGACGCCACGACCGCGACGCCCAGGCCGCCGAGCATCGCCTGGCCCTCGCCGCCGATGTTGAACAGGCCGCCGTGCAGGGCCACCGCCACCGCGAGCCCGGTGAAGACGAAGGTCGTCGCGTAGTACAGCGTGTAGCTCAGGCCGCTCGCGGAGCCGAAGGCGCCGCGCACCAGCAGCACCAGCACCTCGGCCGGGTCGAAGCCGACGCCGGCCGCCACGATGCCGGCCACGCCGAGCGCCACGGCGAGATTGACCGCGGGCAGCACGGCCAGGTCCAGCCAGCGCGGCAGTTCGACCGACCGGTCCATCGCCGCGCCCTCAGAAGCGGTGAACGAGTCCGGCGCTTCCGAGCGGCACGCCAGGCGTCGCTGGAACGAGGCGCAAACCGCAGCCATATCCAGAGATGCGGCGAGGATCTGCAACGAAGTGCCGGCGGCGCATGGCGTGACGAGCGGGTGTGTCGGGTTCGTTCACAGCTTCTCAGTGCGGCGCCGCGCCGGCCATCAGGCGACCGAGCACCGGCTCGCTGCACTCGGCGATCGGCAGCTCGCCGGCGATGCGGCCCGCGCTCATCACCAGCACGCGGTCGGCCAGCGCCATGATCTCGTCGAGCTCGGAGGACACCAGCAGCACTGCGCCGCCGGCGTCGCGCATCGCGCGCAGCCGGCCGTGGATGAACTCGATCGCACCGACGTCGACGCCGCGCGTGGGCTGGCCGACCAGCAGCACCCGCGGCGCGACGTCGTGGAGGCGGGCCTCGCGAGCGAGCACGAGCTTCTGCTGGTTGCCGCCGCTGAAGCGGCCGCTGCCCAGCACCGGGTCGCGCGGCCGCACGTCGTAGCGCTCCATCATCGTGGCGCAGTCCGCGCGCGCCACGCGGCCGCGCAGCCAGCCGGCCCGGTCGTAGCGCGGCCGGCGCTGGTAGCCCAGCAAGGAGGACTCCCACGCCGCGAACGGCAGCACCAGGCCGCGCCCTTGCCGGTCTTCGGGAACGTGCGCGACGCGCAGCTCGCGCGCGGTGGCCGGGTCGAGCCAGCGCCCGGGCCCGAAGGCGTGCCCGCCGACGGCGAGCTCGCCCTGCTGCGGCGCAGCCAGCCCCGCGAGCGTGTCGAGCAGCTCGCTCTGTCCGTTGCCCGCGACGCCGGCCACGCCGACGATCTCGCCGGCACGCAGCTGCAGCGACACGTCGGCGAGCCGGGGCACGCCGAGCGCGTCGGCCAGTCGCAGGCCGCGCGCCTCCAGCAGCACCGCGCCGGGCGTGGCCTGGCGGTCGTCGCGCCCGAGGTGCACACGGCGGCCCACCATGGCCTCGGCCAGCCCGTCGAGCGAGGTCCCCGCCACCGGCCCGTCGAGCACCACCGCCCCCTGGCGCATCACCGTGACGTGGTCGGCGAGCGCCAGCACCTCCTTCAACTTGTGCGTGATCAGCAGCAAGGTCGTGCCCTGCGCGCGCAACTGCCGCAGCACGGCGAACAGCTGCGCCGTCTCCTGCGGTGCCAGCACCGCCGTGGGCTCGTCGAGGATCAGGATCCGCGCGCCGCGGTGCAGGGCCTTCAGGATCTCTAGCCGCTGGCGCGCGCCGACCGGCAGCGCCTCGACCGGCGCATCGAGGTCCACCGAGAGGCCGGTGCGCTCCATCAGGGCCTGCAGCGCGCCCCGCGTGCGCACGCGCGCGGGGCCGAGCAGGAAGCCCGGCTCGGCGCCGAGCATCACGTTGTCCAGCGCGCTCAGGCGCTCGGCCAGCATGAAGTGCTGGTGCACCATGCCGATGCCGAGCGCGATGGCATCGCGCGGGCCGCGGATGCGCGCCGGTCGGCCCGCGACCTCGATCGAACCGCCGTCGGCCGGGCACAGGCCGTACAGCACCGACATCAGCGTGCTCTTGCCGGCACCGTTCTCGCCGACGATGGCGTGCACCGTGCCGGCCCGCGCCACCAGATCGACCGCGCGGTTGGCCTGCACCGCGCCGAAGCGCTTGTCGATGCGGCGCATGGCCACCGCCGGTGGCGCGCCGGCGGTGGCCTGGGGAGTCACTTGCAGGCGTTCGCCGCCATGTAGTCGATGACCTTGATCCTGCCGCCGATGATGTCGGCCTTGGCGGCGTCGACCTTCTGCTTCATGTCGGCGCTGACCAGCCTGGCGTTGTGCTGGTCGAGCGCGTAGTCGACGCCGCCCTCCTTCAGGCCGAGCGAGAGCACCCCGGGCTGCACGCCCTTGAAGGCGTTGTAGACCGCCACGTCCACGCGCTTGACCATGCTGGTGAGCATCGTGCCGGGCTGCAGGTGGTTCTGGTTGCTGTCGACGCCGATGGCCAGCCGGCCGGCATCCTTGGCCGCCTGGTAGACGCCGATGCCCGTGCCGCCCGCGGCGGCGAACACGACGTCGGCACCGGCGGCGAACTGCGCCCTGGCCAGCTCGGCGCCGCGGGCCGGGTCGTTCCAGGCCGCGGGCGTGGTGCCGGTCATGTTGGCCACCACCTCGACCCTCGGGTTGGCGAACCTCGCGCCCTGCTCGTAGCCGCACTGGAACTTGCGGATCAGCGGGATATCCATGCCGCCGACGAAGCCCACCTTGCCGGTCTTGCTGGCGAGCGCCGCCATCATGCCGACCAGGAAGCTGCCCTCGTGCTCCTTGAAGACGATGCTCTGCACGTTGGGCAGGTTGACCACCGAGTCGATGATCGCGAATCGGGTCTGGGGAAAGTCCCGGGCGACCTTGTCGAGCGTGCTGCCCTGGCTGAAGCCGATGGCCACGATCGGGTTGGCACCGCCCTCGGCGAGGCGACGTTTGGCCTGTTCGCGCTGCCCGGGGTTGGTGACCTCGAACTCCCGGTAGGGCCGGCCGGTCTCCCTCTTCCAGCGCTCGGCGCCATCGAACGCCGCCTGGTTGAAGCTCTTGTCGAACTTGCCGCCCATGTCGTAGACGACGGCGGGCTGCGCCTGGGCGGTTGCGGCGGCGGACGCCATCACGAGGACCGCGGCGAGAGCGCTGCGGGCGAGGGCCTGCTTCATGGCTCGGTGCGGCCTCGGTCGGCCGGTGTCGTTGGCGTGGGCGGCAGGATAGCAAGCCGGTCGCCGCCCGGGTCCTGCGGAATCGGCTCCGCGCACCGCCACCGGCGCCGCGCCGGGGCGCGGCCGGTGGCGGCGGGGCTCACAGCGTCGGGATCAGCACCTTGCTGATGACGTGGATCACGCCATTGCTGGCGCGGATGTCGGTGGCCACGATCGGCGCCGGGGTCGCGGTCTTGTCGGTGATCCTCAGCGGGCTGGCGTTGATCGTGATCGTCTGTCCCGAGACGGTGGCCACGGGCGTGCCGAACGGGATCGCGGTGGACAGCACCTGCGAGCCGAGCACGTGGTAGGTCAGCACCGTCGTCAGTTGCGCCGTGGTCAGGCCCGCCACCGTGCTGGAGATCGCTGTGAAGGCGTCGTTGACCGGGGCGAACACCGTGAACGGGCCGGCGCCCGACAGCGTGCTTGCCAGGCCGGCCGAGGACACCGCGCTGACCAGGCTGCTGAACTGGGGGTTCGCCCGGGCCATCTGCACCACCGTCAGCACGCCCGGGGGCACCAGCACCTTGTCGACGACGTGCACGATGCCGTTGCTGGCCGGGACGTTGGCCGTGACGACGTTGGCCGCCGTCAGCACCGCGTCGGTCAGCGTCACGCCACCGGTGGTTCCCACGCTCAGCGTGGCCGCGCTGCCGCCGAAGCTGTAGAGGGTGGGCCGGGTGTTCGCGCCCGTCGAGAGGTCCGCCGCGGTCTGGCGCGTGGCGAGCACGTGGTAGTTCAGGATCGATGCCAGCGCCGAGGCCGGCAGCGCGTTGACCAGCGCGGTGGCGTCCGTGAAGCCGAGCCTGGTGGCCAGCGTGTTGAATGCGGCGTCGGTGGGGGCGAACACCGTCAGCGTGCCGGCGCCGGACAGTGCCGGCACCAGCCCGGCCTTGGTGGCCGCAGCCACCAGGGCGTTCAGGCCGTTGGCCTGCGCGACCTGGGCGATGGTGCCCGGCGCCGGGGGGGCGTGGTCTTCGTCGTTGCCGCCGCAGGCGGCCAGACCGATCAGCGAGGCGACGACCGCCCATCGTTTGAACCAGAACTGCATGTCGAACTCCTGCCCGCGGGCTTTTGACTAAGGAGTCCCATTTTTTACTGATCTGTATCTTGAGTAGACTGTTTGGGTATTTTGCGTCGAAATGGTCCAGTAAGTCTCTCATTGGGTCGATCGAGAACGCGAAGTGCCGCCCAAGATGCTGCGGTCGTCGGCGTGAGGGGCCGTGGGGCCCACAGGCGCGCGTGCAGTGTGGCGCAGCGCGGCATCGGAACCGGCGGCGCGGGAGGGCCTGCGAATGACCGGCCCCAGGGAGGGCCGCATCGATGCGTCGACGGGCGCGGGCCGGCGCTCCCGCGCCGGCGCGCCGGATCAGGCCGACCGCCGCCAGGCAGCCGCTTCGCTCTCCAACTGCTCGCGACGGTCCCGGCCGACGAACGGCAGCGATTGCTTGCGACGCTCGAGCAGCTCGGGCACCGACAGGCCGGCGGCCTGGGCGGCCGCCTGCGCTGCGGCCTCGCGCGCTTCGATCGCCGGGTTCGGGTCCGGCTGGGCGCGCCGCAGGGCGTTCACGGCAGCCGCGATCAGGCCGAGCAAGGCGGCGTGGACGGCGAGTTCGGCGATTCCGGGCATCGACATCTCCCTTCGCAGGTCGCGGGCGCAACGGCGCGCTCCGTCGGGCGGTATCGGCTGCGGCACGCGCGACTGAAGCCACCCTCATCCACGCGCCGCGCCCGGGCGTGCATCATGCTCGGCATGGTCCCGGCTGCCCCGCGCACGCTCGCCCTTCCCAAGGTGCTGCTGCACGAGCATCTGGACGGCAGCCTGCGTCCGGCGACGCTGCTCGAACTGCTGCGGCAGCGCGGCATCCGGCCGCCGGCCGAGGACGTGCCGGCGCTCGCGGCCTGGTTCGAGGCCAACGCCAACGCCGGCAGCCTGCCGAAGTACCTCGAGGGCTTCACCCTCACGGTGGCGGCGATGGCGCACCCGCTCGCGCTCGAGCGCGTGGCCTTCGAGGCGGCCGAGGACGCCCGCCAGCAGGGCGCCCTGCTGGCAGAGTTCCGCATCGCGCCGCTGCTGTTCGAGGCGACCGGCCTGGACGGCGACGCCACGGTCGAGGCGCTGCTGGCCGGGCTGCGGCGCAGCGCGCTGCCCTCGGGCCTGATCGTCTGCGCGATGCGCCAGCTGCCGGTCCTGCAGACGATGCGCGCGGCCGAGCTGGCGCTGCGCTGGCGCGACCGCGGCGTGGTCGGCTTCGACCTTGCCGGACCCGAGCGCGGGCACCCGCCCTCCGACCACGCCCAGGCGCTCGCGCTGCTGCGCCGTGCCGGGCTGCCGCTGACGCTGCACGCCGGCGAGGCCGACGCGGCCGAGCGCGTGCTCGAGGCGGCGCGGCTCGGGGCGCGACGCATCGGGCATGGCGTGCGACTGGCCGATGCGCTCGGCGACCCGGCGCGCGCACGGCTGGTCGACGAGGTGCGCGCGCACGACCTGCACCTCGAGCTGTGCCCGACGAGCAACGTGCACACCGGCGCCGCGGCGTCGCTCGCCGCGCACCCGATCGCCGCGCTGTGGCACGCCGGCCTGAGCTGCAGCTACCACACCGACAACACGCTGATCTCGCAGATCACGTTCTCGGGCGAGGCGCAGGCGCTGCTGGACGCGACGCTGCTGACCGAGGCCGACCTGCTGGCGATGGCGCGCCACGCGGCGCGGGCGTCGTTCCTCGGCGGCGCCGAGCGCGCCGCGGCGCTGGCGGCCATCGACGCCTGGACCTGATCGCAGCCGGCCCCCCGGCCGGCGCTACATCGAGCGGAACAGGTGAGCGTGGCTGCGGCTGACCTCGAGCCGCTCGGCATGGTCGCGCACCACCACCAGCAGGCGGTCGTCCTCGCGCAGCACGTGCGCGATCGCGCGCGAGTTGACCACCGTGCCGCGGTGGATCTGCCAGAACTGCTCGAGGTCGACCTCGTCGAGCAGTTCCTTCAGGGCCTTGCGGATCAGCGACTCGCCCTCGCGCGTGACCACGCGGGTGTACTTGGCGTCGGACTGGAAGAACAGCACCTCGTCCACCGGGATCAACCGGATCTGGCTGCCCACCGAGGCCTGGATCCAGCGCAGCCGCGACGTCACCGGCTTGCCGAGCGCGGCCGCGACCTGGGCGAGCGCCGCGCCGAGCTGCTCGGCGCCCTGCGCCGCCGGCAGCCGCTCGCGCAGCCGGGCCACGGTCTCGGCCAGCCGCGCCTCGGAGGCCGGCTTCAGCACGTAGTCGATCGCGCCGCGGTCGAAGGCGGCCACCGCGTACTGGTCGAACGCAGTGACGAACACCACGTGCGTCAGGCCCTTGACCTGCGCGGCCGCCTGCAGGCCGTTCATGCCCGGCATCTCGATGTCGAGGAAGGCGAAGCGCGGCCGGTGGCGCGCCACCAGCGCCACCGCCTCCTCGCCATGCGCCGCTTCGCCGACGATCTCGAGCTCGGGCCACAGCGTGGCCAGCGTCGCGCGCAACTGCGCGCGCAGCAGCGGCTCGTCGTCGGCGATGACGGCGGTGGGGACGACCGCCGGCAGGCTGGCAGGTGGGGAGGATGGAGCGGCGGGCATGATCATGAGGGTCGCGGTCCGGCGGGCGGCGTGGTCGGAGCACCCGGCGCGGCCGGGGGAACGTCCGCAACGGGTCCTTCGACGGGCTGCCTGCGCTTCTCCTCGACCAACACGACGACCTCGACGGACGCAGGGCGGGCCGGAGGCCCGGTGCGCGGCAGGCGCAAGGTGGCGCAGGTGCCGCGCGGCACCGCGGCGCTCAGCTGCAGGTCGGCCTCCCGGTCGTACACGAGCGCCAGACGCGCCCGCACATTGGCCAGCCCCGTGCCGCCGGTGCCGGCCGGCGACTGGACGGCCGTCGCCGCGGCATCCGCGCCTCGCGGGCCGGCGCCGTCGTCCTCGACCGTCACGACGATGTGCTCGCCGTCGACGCGCGCTCGCAGCGCGACGCTGCCGCCCTCCACCTGGGGCGCGATGCCGTGCTTGACCGCGTTCTCCACCAGCGTCAGCAGCACCAGCGGCGGCAGCGACACCTCGCGCAGCGACGATGGCACGTCGATCGTGTAGCGCAGGCGGCCGGCCATGCGCATCTGCATGATGTCGAGGTAGTGGCGCGCGTGGTCGACCTCGCGCCCGAGCGTGACCTGCTGCGCCCGCATGTCGGGCACCGAGGTGCGCAGGTAGTCGATCAGGGCGTCGGTCATGCGCAGCGCGTCGGGGCTGCCGCTCTGCACCAGGAAGCGCAGGTTGGCCAGCGTGTTGTAGAGGAAGTGCGGCTCCACCTGCGCCTGCAGCAGCCGCATCTCGCTCTCGGCCGACACGCGTGCGAGCCGCTCCTGCGCGGCCTGCGCCTGCAGCAGCTGCAGCGCCAGGTCCTGCTGCCGCCCGCGCAGCCGGGCCACCAGCTCGGGCAAGCCGACCGCCAGCAGCAGCAGCAGCACGGCCACCGCGCCCGGTGTCAGCGTGTCCTGCAGCCACGACCGTGCCGCATCGTCCCAGCGGGAGTGCCGGAACGCGATCGCGGCCAGCAGGACCACGGCCAGCCCACCACCCGATGCCGCCAGCGCCCAGCGGTGCCGATTGGTGCGCATCAGCTCGGGGAAGTTGCCCAGGTTGACGCGGAAGCCGGCCCACATCTGCATCGCACTGCCGACCGCGACGTACAGCAGCAGGTGCGGCAGCACCACGGCCACGGTGGAGTAGGTCGCGCCGCGGTCGCGCAGCAGCCCCGGCAGCACCAGCGCGGCGAGGAACAGCAGGTAGCCGCCGGCCAGCCACGCCCAGCGCCGCCGCAGCTGCGCCATCAGCGCCTGCAGCTCGGGCACCTCGTCGTGCAGCGGCGGCCGCACCAGCAGCAGCCAGCAGAACACCTGGACCCCGGGCGGTGCGTCACGGGCGAAGTGCAGCGACATGCCTCGATGATCGGCCGCGCTGCGGCCGTGTGTCTTCGGGCTGCGCCGGAACGTGCGCAGGACGGCACGAAGCGCGCCCCGGAGGGCACGAACCGCGTCGCGGCAGGGGCGACAGGCCGGGCCGGGCAACGCTGCGGGCGGGCGCGGTCGGGCGCGGTCGGGCGCGGTCGGGTGCGGCGGGCCGGCAGGCCGATGGGCACCGAATGCGGCGCTCGGTCCTGCGGGCGTCGAGTTCGGGGCAAGGGGCGCGGAGCACGGCGCGCGACCCGGCTCGAATGGACAACGGGGCCCCGTGGGGCCCCGTGTTGCCGGTGCGGTTGCCGTCGTGGCCGGCAGCGAGCCTCGTCGCCGCGTGGCCGCCGGGCCCGCAGGCCCGGCCGCGGCGCTCACTTCAGGTGGCTGCTGATCAGCTTGGTCATCTCGAACATCGAGACCTGCGCCTTGCCGAGCACGCCCTTGAGCTTCTCGTCGGCGTTGATCAAGGTCTTCTTGACCTTGTCCTGCAGGCCGTTCTTCTTGATGTAGTCCCAGACCTTCTTCGTGACCTCGGTGCGCGGCAGCGCCTTGTCGCCGATGATGGCCGCGAGCGCCGAGCTCGGGGTCATCGGCTTCATGAAGGCGGCGCTCGGGGCGCGCTTCTTGGCCGGGGCCTTCTTCGCGGCCTTCTTGGCCGGCGCAGCCTTCTTCGCCGGAGCCTTCTTGGCCGGCGCCGCCTTCTTGGCGGGGGCCTTCTTGGCCGGCGCGGCCTTCTTCGCGGGGGCCTTCTTGGCCGGGGCCTTCTTCGCGGCGGCCTTCTTCGCCGCCTTCTTCGCAGTTGCCATCTGTACTTGCTCCGTCAGTGGTTGAGTCGGATGCCGGCGCCACGCGGGATCTCGGTGCGGGCCTGCAAGGGGCGGTGCCTCGTGCGGCCGTCGCGCGGACCCTCGTTTCTCGATGGGACGCCGGGCAGGCGCGATGGTAATGCCTCACCTAGGTGATGAGAAGCGATTTTCCTGGGTGCGGACGCCTTGGAGAGGCTTTCCCGCCACGCTATGCTGCCCACCATGAAACTGCTCGTGCGCTGGGGGCTGCTCGCGGCGGCCTTGCTGCTGGTGGCTCAGCTGTACTCGGGGGTGTCCGTCGCCGGCTTCGGCGCGGCGCTGATCGCCGCGCTCGTGCTGGGGCTGCTGAACACCCTGGTGCGTCCGCTGCTGGTGCTGCTGACGCTGCCGGTGACGCTGCTGACGCTCGGCCTGTTCCTGTTCGTCATCAACGCGCTGATGTTCTGGGCCGCGGCCGGCGTGCTCGAGGGCTTCTACGTCGCCGGTTTCTGGGCCGCGCTGATCGGGTCGCTGCTCTACAGCCTGTGCGGCATCGTCATCGACGCCGCCGTCGAGCGGATCTTCAGTCGCGGCGACGCCTGACCGGCGGCGACGGAGCGGCCTGCCCGGGCCGCACCTCGAAGCGCACGCGCTCCACGCGCCCTCCCTCGGCCGCGCCGCCATGGCGCTGGAGCACGTGGCGCCCGGGCCGCGGCAGCCACTCCAGGCGCGATCCCTCGCCCAGCACGCGGCCGCCCAGCACCCAGCGCCCCGGCGCCCCCTCGATGACCAGGCGCTGCGCGGCAGGCGGGATCTCGGGGTCGAGCGCGATCACGCTGCCGTCGCGCGGCCGCTGGATGCCGAAGACGGCCACGTCGCGCCCCGGGCCGCCGGCCGGGCCCGGCCCGGTGCCGTCGAGCCACCACTCGCCGTCGATGCGGCGCAGCCCCGAGGGCGGGGCCGGCGCGCGCGACGGCTGCCCGGCGTGCAGCGCGCCGATCACTTCGCGCCAGACCGGTGCCGCCCCCTCGACCCCGCTCACGCCGTGCATCGGTGCCCCGCTGGCGTTGCCCACCCAGACGCCGACCGTGTAGCGCTCCGACCAACCCACGCACCAGTTGTCGCGCATGTCCTTGCTGGTGCCGGTCTTGACCGCCGCCCAGCCGCGCGTGACCAGCGGGCTGTCGAGGCCGAAGCCGGCGGCCCGCGCGGCGGGATCGGCGAGGATGTCGCCGACGAGCCAGGCCACCGCAGGCTCGAAGAGCCTGCGCTCCTGCGTCCCAGGCTCGAAAAGCCTGCGCTCCTGCGCCCCAGGCTCGAACAGCCTGCGCTCCTGCGCCCCAGGCTCCAAGACTCTGCGTTCCCGCGCACCCGGCTCGACGAGCCGACCGTCCGCCCCGCCGCCCCGACCCGTCGCGGCCATGCCGCCCGCCACCCAGTGCGGCGCCGAGACCCGCCCGCCGCGCGCCAGCGCGCGGTACGCGTTGGCGAGGTCGAGCAGGGTCACGTCGGCGCTGCCCAGCGCGAGTGCATGGCCGTGGTAGCCGCCGCTCTCGGACGGGCGCAGCCCGGCGCGCTGCAGCCGCTCAAACAGCGCCTCGGGGCCGACCATCGCCCCGACGCGCACCGCCGGGACGTTGAGGCTGGACGCCAGCGCGGTACGCACGGTCACCGGGCCGCGGTAGGCGTGGTCGTAGTTGCGCGGCGCGTACAGGCCGGCGCCGGCCGCCAGCGCGAGCGGCGCATCGTCGAGCACGCTGCCCGCGCCGACGAGCCGCTGCTCGAGCGCGAGCCCGTAGACGAAGGGCTTGATCGTCGAGCCCGGCTGGCGCCGCGCGAGCACCGCATCGACCGCCGCCGCCGCGCTGCCCCGCCCGGCCGAGCCGACCCAGGCCAGCACCGCGCCGCTGGCGTTGTCGAGCACGACCACCGCTCCGTCGTCGACGCCGCGCCCGCGCAGCTCGGCGAGCTGCCGCCGCAGCGCGGCCAGCGCGAGCCGCTGCACGCGGGCGTCGAGCGTGCTGCGCGCGTCGGGCGCACGCGGCGTGGCGAACCACTGGCGGGCGAAGTGCGGCGCCAGCATCTCGCCGCGGTCCGCGCCGGCCACCCGCAGCGGGCCCGGCGGCCGCGCGAGCGCCTGCGCCAGCGTCGTGCCCAGGCCCGCGCAGCCGAGGCCCTGCGCGCCCAGCAGGTCGCAGGCGCGGCGCTCCACCTGCGCCGGCGTCGCGTTGGGTGCGCGCACCAGCGCCGCCAGCAGCGCGGACTCCAGCGCATCGAGCCCGCTCGGGTGCTTGCCGAACAGCTGGTCGGCGGCAGCCGACAGCCCGACCAGCTCACCGCGCAGCGGCACGACGTTCAGGTAGGCCTCGAGGATCTCGACCTTGCTCCAGCGCGCCTCGAGCTGCCGCGCGCGCCGCAATTGCGCCAGCTTGTCGCCGAGGTCGCGCCCGCCAGGCGGCCGCGCGAGCGACGCGTCCAGCAGCGCCGCGAGCTGCATCGTCACCGTGCTCGCGCCGCGCGTGCGCTGGTTCCAGGCCGCGGCCCAGGCGCCGGCGGCCAGCGCCGGCCAGTCCACCCCGCCGTGATCCCAGAAGCGCCGGTCCTCCGACAGCAGCAACGGGTGGCGCAGCGCCGGCGAGACGTCGGCCAGCGCCACCCAGGGCCCGCGCCGCACGGACGGGTCGACGCGCAGCGTGTGCAGCGGCACGCCGTCGCGGTCGCGCAGCGTGAGGTCGCTCGGCGCGTGCGCTGCCCGCACCGCCTCGAACGCGGGCACCGGCACGTCGGCCGCCGACGCCGACGCCGACGCCAGCAGCGCCAGCGCGCCCAGCAGCACGGCCCGCCGTGCCCCCAGCAGCGCCGTCAGCAACGAGGCTGGCCGGCGCAACGCCGGGCGCGCCCACGCACGCACCGCCTGGCACGGCCGCGGGGCCGACGCCGCGCCTGACCGCGCGGGGCCGGTGGTCACGGCTGCACCTCCAGCACCGCCAGCGGCAGCTCGGCGAAGTTCTCCGGCGCGTACATCGCCTCCACGCGCGCGGGCGGCAGGCCGAAGCGGCCGCTGCTGTTGAGTCGCAGCGTGTACTCGACCACGTGGCGGCCCCGCGGCAGCCACTCGTAGTAGCCGCGCCAGGCGTCGGCGGCGCGCTCCTCGTACGCCGGCCACACCCCCTCGCGGCGCTCGCCCCGCGTGGCGATCTGCGAGTCGCGCCCGAGCCCGCTGCCGAGCAGCGTGGCGCCCGCGGGCACCGGGTCGCTGACGACGACCCACCCGTAGTCGGCCGTGGCGTCGATCTCCAGCCGCACCCGCAGCACGTCGCCGCGGCTCCACGCGTCGGGCCGCTTGCGCTGCACCGCGCTCACCGTGCGCGCGATACGGTAGCCGGCCGACACCGGCTGCGCCAGCGGCACCGCGGCCAGCGTCTGCAGCGTCAGCCACGGCTGGCCGCCGCCCTCGTGGCGCGCCGTGAAGGGGCCACCGGAGGACGGCAGCGCCAGCGTGCCGCCCTGGGGCGCCGCGGCCCAGTCGTGGCGGCGCTCCTGCCGGCGCTCCGGCGGCCCGAGCGCGAGCAGGGTCGACCCGGCGACGGGGGTGCGCTCGAACGCCGCCGAGAACTTCTCCAGCGCCAGCACGCCCCAGGTGTTGGCCGTGGTCGTGCGCCAGGCCCCTCGCTGCTGGCGCGCGAGCGTCGCCGTCACGAGCCGCGGCACGTCGTCGCGCCAGCCCGGCGCCTGCAGGGCCCGCAGCACGAGCCGCGCGGCGTTGCCGTCGCCGCTCTCGAGCAGCCACCACCAGTCGTCCTCGGCCTCGGTGGCGAACTTCAGCGTCGTGCCGCCCTCGACCAGTCGCGAGCGCAGCAGGCGCTGCACCTCGGCCAGGCGCTCGGCGCGCTGCGGCGCGCCGGCCAGGCGCTCGAGCACGCCCCAGGCATCGAGCAGGGCCGACGTGGGCCAGGCCGCCATCGACTCGCGCGTGAAGGCGATCGAGCCGAGGTGCCGCGGCTCGGCACGGCCATGTCGCGACAGCGCCTCGAGCGCAGCGAGCTTGCGCGCGTCGAGGTCGGCCCGCGGGGCGTTGAAGCGGCGCTCGAGGCGTCCTTCCACGAAGCCGGCCAGGCCCTGCAGCATCTGCTCCTGCGCCGGCGCGGGCCAGCGCCAGCCGGCCTCGTCGGCGACGGCAAGCAGGTGCGCCGTCAGCCGGTCGCTGCCGCGCGGCGCACTGCCCGGCGCGGGCGGGAAGAAGCCGGCTAGGCCGTCGGCATCCAGGTAGCCCGGCAGTTCGTCGGCCAGCGCGGCCCACGCCGCCGCGTCGCGAAGACCGAGCGCGCGCGCCGTCCGCTGCTCCAGGCAGGTGTACGGGTAGGTCTCGAACCAGCGCCGCAGTGCCGGCAGCGCGCCGGCCAGCGTCGGCTGCAGCGTGACACGCACCTCGCCGCGCCCCGCGAGCGCTCCCGGCGGCTCGGCCAGCGGCAGCGTCAGCGGTGCGCCCGGCGCCAGCGACTGCAGCGTGGCCTGCCAGACCCGCACCGGCACCGGGCTGCGCACCGCCTGCACGAACCGCAGGCGGTCGCGCGCGGCGGCCGGCGCGTTGGCCCCGGCGGCGCGGGCGACCTCCTCGGCGGACGCCTCCCACTCGATGCGGTCGGCGTCGGCCGGCACCTCCACCGTCCAGCGCAGCTCGGCCGCGGCGCCGGCGGCCAGCGTGACCGTTTGCGGCGGGTAGGCGAGCGCACTTCCGCCCGCACTTCCGCCCGCACTTCCTCCGCCACCGCCCGCCCCGCCGGCGCGGCTCGCACGGCCGGCCAGCGTGGCCCGCACCTCCATCGCGCGGGCGGTGGTATTGCGCAGCGTGAACCCGGCGTCGATGCGGTCGCCCGAACGCGCCAGCGGCGCCAGGCCCGGCAGCAGCTGCAGGTCCTGGCTGACGCGCACCACCGCGCTGCCGGTGCCGAAGCGCGAGCCGCCGTCGTCGGCGATGGCCACGAGCCGGAAGCTCGTCAGCGAGTCGTTCATCGGCACCTCGATGCGCGCCTCGCCCCTGGCGTCCAGCGTCACGGTGCCGCGCCACAGCAGCAGGGTGTCGAACAGCTCGCGCGTCGGGTTGCGCCCGCCGCCGCCGCCCGGCGGCAGCGTCTTGCGGCCATAGTGGCGGCGCCCGATCACCTCGCTCACCGCGGTGGCGGTCTGCACGCCCCACGGCCGCGGCTGCCACAGGCCCTCGAGCAGCCGCCAGGATTCGTTGCCGGCGAGCGCGAGCAGGCCCTCGTCGACGGCGGCGAAGGCCACCTCGGCCCCGGCCACCGGCTTGCCGCCCTGCGCGACCCGCACCGTGACCGGCACCACCTCGCGCACCGCGGCCGTGGTCTTGGCCGGCGTGACGGCGACGTCGAGCCGGTGCGCATCGAGCCCGACCGTGAGCGACGCGACACCGAACTTGAACCCGGGCCGTGCCAGGTCGACCAGCGCGGTCGGCGCGCGGTACTCCCGCCCCTCGTGCCGGAAGGCCTGCCACCAGTCGAGCGGGTCGCGCCAGCCCCAGGTGAACAGGCTCCACCACGGCGCCTCGCGCAGGCGGCCGCGCAGCACCAGCACGCCGACGTGCACGTTGGGCGCCCAGGAGTCCGCGCCGCCGCCCGCGGGGATGGGCAGCTCAATCACCGGCTGCCGCCCGGCGAGCGTGACCACGCGTGCGTCGAGCACGCCCTCGCGCTCCACCGTCACCAGCGCGGTGGCCTGGGCGTACGGCATGCGCACCTGCAGCCGCGCGGTCGCGCCGGGCGCGAGCTCGCGCTGCTCCGGCAGGATGTCGATGCGGTCGTCGTTGTCCTGTGCGAACCACCAGCGCTCGCCGGTGCTGACCCACAGGCTCGCGGCGGCGCGGGCCGCGCGCCCGGCGTCGTCGGCGCTGGCGGCGACGAGTTCGATCTCGCCGCCGTCGGTGAACCTCGACTCGCACTCGAGGCGGCCGCGCGCGTCGGTGCGGCCGCGGCAGACCTCGCCGAGTTCGCGCAGCGTGTGCTGGTTGTCGTAGGCATAGAAGCCCCCAACCAGGCGCGTGCGCGTGCTCAGCGTGCGGTGCTGCCGCGCGGTCACCGCCACGGCGCGGTCCTTGAGGGGCCGGCCCTCGGTGTCCAGCACCACCACGGTGTAGCGCGCGTCGCCGCGGCCGGCGGCCCAGCCGGGCAGACGGATGCCGACGACCACCGCGCTCGGCCACAGCGCGACGCGCTGGGCCACGGTCTGGCGCTCGCCGTTCGGGTCGTCGAAGGCCAGCTCGGCCAGCAGCTCGGCCGGCTGCGTCACCGGCGGCAGCCGGTCGACGACGACGCGGGCCGCGCCGCGCGCATCGGTGCGCGCCGGCAGCCGGCTGGCGACCACGCGGGCCGTGTCCGGCGCCTCCTCCTCGGCATCGGCGGCGCGGGACGGATCGGGCCGTTCGCGCGGCGGCTCGAAGGCGAACTCCTCGTGGCCGGCAAAGCGCGGCACGCGCGGCCGCATCAGCGCCGACAGCTCGAGCGCCGCCCCGGGCATCGGCCCGCCGGCCAGCGCCGCGAGCTGCACCTCGAAGGCGAGCTGCGCCGGCGCCACCTGCAGCCCGCGCGGCGCGGCGAGGCGGGCGTCGACCAGCGGCACGCGGAACGCCTCGACGCGGAAGCTGCCGCTGCCCCAGGCGCGGTCGCCACGCAGCAGCACGACGTCGTACAGGCCGAGCGCGGCCGTCGCCGGGATCGCCCAGCGGCTCTCGGCCGAGCGCGCGCCGCGGGGCCAGGCAAGCGGCTGCACGACCTCGCTGCCGCTGCCCACGTGAGTGATGCGCACGCGGTCGGGCAGCGCGTCGGGCACCGGCAGCGCGAGGCCGCGCGGGGTCTCCTCGCGCACGAAGTGCTTCATCGACACCGTCTCTCCGGCGCGCAGCAGCGTGCGGTCGAACACCGTGTGCGCGCGCCGGTCGGGCACCGGCTCCGACGACGTGGCCAGGCCGAACCGCCAGGGCTCGATGCCGCGGTTCCAGCGGCTGAAGACGAAGGCCAGGTCGGCCGCCGCGCCCTCGCCGTGGCGCGCGGTGACGAACAGGCCGTCCGGCGTCGGGCAGCGCTCGACGTCGTCCGGGAAGCCGCGGTCGATGCGCGCGATCCCCGCGGCATCGGTGCGGCCGCTCCACAGCACCTTGCCGTTGCAGTCGTTGACGGCCACGCGGGCGTCGGCCACCGGCCGCCCGCGATCGAGGCGGGTCACCCAGACGAGGCTGGAGGTGCGGCCGCCCTTGAAGTGCACCGCCAGGTTGGTGACGAGCGCGCCGGTGCGCACGTACATCGGCGCACGCGCGGCCAGCAGCGACTCGCCGAGGATGCGCGACTCGACCTCGAGCACGTGGTAGCCGCGCGCCGGCACCGGCACGCCGACGACCTCGGTGGCGCGCGGCGCGGCCGTCGCCGCTTCGGGCAGCCCGGTGCGCCGCGCCTCGGCATCGCCGGCCAGCAGCGACAGCTCGCGCGTGGCGATCGTGCGCTCGACCTTCACCGCGCGCGGCCGGCCGCGCGCGTCGGTCTCGTTGACGGTCGTGAACCACTCCGACTGCGGCCGGCCGGCCTCGCGTGCGCCGAGCGTGTTCTCGTGCCAGCGCCGCACGCGCGCGATCCAGCCCAGCAGCGTCGCGTCGTCGACCTCGGGCCCGAGGCGGCGCAGCGCGATCTGCCCACCGGTGCGTGCACCGGCGAGGTCGGCCTGCACGTGGCGCAGCGTCAGCGGGACCAGCGCGGGTTCGTCGGGGCCGCGGCCGGCCTCGACGATGCCGAACGGCGCGGCCGCGAACTTGGCCAGCGGCGGCAGCGCGCCGGTGGCCACCGGCAGCGGGAAGGACGTCGCGTTGCCCAGCGCGCGACCGGTCTCGTCCTCCAGCCGGGCCGGCAGCGTCAGCGTGAAGCGCGCGTTCTCCGGCAGCGGCGCGGCGAAGCGCACCTCGGTGACGAAGGGGCTGCGCTCGTCGCCGTCGGCCACCGGCACGAGCGCCGTCCCGCCGCCTTCGGGCGCGAGCCGCGCCGCCAGTGCCTGGGCGCGCTGCACCGGGGCGTTGAAGCGCAGCGTCAGCGGCCGCAGCGGCAGGCAGGGCGCCTGGGCGCGCTCGCGCTCGCAGCTGAACTCGGCCAGCAGCCGCGGCCGCACGATCCACTCCCAGCGGCGCTCGGCGCGCGTGGCCAGCGCAGGCTGCCCAGCCGCGGCGATGCCCGCGCCCCACACCAGGCGCACCCGCCCCTCGGGCGCGAAGCGCCGCTCGCAAGCCAGCAGCACGAAGCGCCCGGGCTCGCCGCGCTCGCGCAGCCGGCGCAGCACGGCCGCCTTGGCCTCGCCCTCGAGCAGCCGCACGCCGATGCGCTCGCGCAGGCCGTCGACCTCGCACCAGGCGCTGCGCTGCACGCTGGCCGCGTCGGCCGCGCCGGACAGCTCGAGCAGGAAGTGCTGGTCCTCCTCGATGCGGCCGCCCGGCCACGGCTGCACGCGCAGCACGGCCGGGGCGCCGCCCGAGAACGCGTGCTCGGCCGGGCCCTGCACGGCGCTGCCGTCCGGCGCTGTCAGCCCGGCCACGGCATTCAGCACGCAGCGGCGCCCGGGGGCGAGCGCAGACTCCAGGTCGAACACCCAGCGCTGCGGGTCGAGCCAGCGGCCCTGGCCGGCCACCGCGGCCCCGTCGCACTGCAGCGTGTAAGGCGCCGGGGCCTGCGGGTTGCCGGCCGCCACCGCGGCGCCGTCGAAGCGAACGACCACCTGGCGCACCGGACCGGCCTCGCCGGACGGCGTGATCGAGCTCACGCGCACGGCCGACGCCGGCAAGGCCGCGGCCAGCAGCAGCAGGCCGGCGGCGGCGAGCCTCGGCCCTGACGGGCGCCAGCGCGCGGCCTGCCGCCGCGTGCGAGCCGGCGCACCCGGTTGCGAGGCCGGCATCGGCAGCGTCGCGGCCGACCCGGCCGCGGGAATCGGCAACGGATCCGCGGCAACGGCAGATCCGCCTGCCGACACGCCTGCCGACACACCGGTCGCCGCACCGGTCGGCACAGCGGCTGGCGATCCAGTCCTCACTCCAGCCTGCTCACGCTGCTCGCTCATCGGGCGCCTCTCTTCCGCGGCGCATTCTGATGTGAGGCGGTCGCGAGGTGTCTCGAGGCTGTCGCGAGGCCGATACCGGGCAATCCCGAGGTGTGGCGAGACCGTCGCGACGCGACCACCGCCGCGGCGACCGCAGCTGCGGCGGCGGCTGCAGCGGCTTCTACTGCGGCGGCGGTGCGCCGCGCCCGTCGTCGCGACCGCCGCCGCGCTGGCGCTGCATCTCCAGCGCCAGCTCGCGCCGCTCGCGCTGCAGCTGGCGCAGCCGCGCGTCGATGACGGAGGCTTCGATGAAGTCCTGCGGCGCGCTGGCCGAGCGTGCTGCCGACTGCGCGGCGCGCAGGCGGTCGACCGCGCCGGCGAGGTCACCAAGCACGGCGCGTGCCTCGGCCGCGGCGCGCATCGAGCGCAGCTTCTGCCCGATCGCCTCGGCGGTCGCGGCCAGCAGCTCCCAGGCCTGCGCGTCCTGCGCGCGCTCGGCCACCCAGGTCTGCAGCGCCTCGGTGCTGCGGCGCAGCGACGGCGCGGCGGCCGTCGCGTCGCTGCGGCCCCAGGCCAGTGCGGCGCGCGCCTGCGCCAGCAGCAGCGGCCGGTCGGCGCCGGCACGGGCCAGCTCGTCGAGCAGCGCCAGCGCCGCGGGCGCATCGCCCCGGGCCACGCGGGCCTGCGCGCGCTCGAGCGCGAGCGCGCGCTCGGCATCGGCCTCGCGCACCGGCAGCGCGGCCGCTGCCGCCTGCGCCTCGACCAGCATCGACTCGGCGCGTGCCGCGTTGCCCAGCCGCTGCTGCGCGAGCGCGCCGCCGTACAGCGCGGCCACGCGGTCGACGGCCAGCGGCGAGCTGCTGCCGCCGCCGGCCAGCCGCGCCAGCGCCTGCGGATCGGGGTCCATCAGCACGCGCGCGCGCAGTTGCATCAGCGCATGCATCAGCGTGGGCTGCGGCGCCGTGGCCGGCGCCAGCAGCAGCCGGTTGCGGGCCTCGCTGATGCGCTCGGTGGTCAGCGGGTGCGAGCGCAGGTACGGGAAGCCGCCGGTGTCGTTGATGCGCTGCGCGAGGTCGAGCTTCTCGAACATCTGTGCCATGCCACCGGGCGCGAAGCGCGCGTCGTTCAGGATCAGCGCACCGACGCGGTCGGCCTCGCGCTCCATGTCGCGCGAGAAATTCAGCTGCGCCTGCGCCCCGACGGCCTGCCCGCCCATGATGGCTGCGTTGGCACCGTCGGCATTGCTGCGGCTGGCGGCCAGGATGCCGAGCAGGAAGCCGGCGATCGTCAGCAGCGACGCGCGCTGCGCGTTGCCGATGCTGCGCGCGATGTGACGCTGCGACACGTGCGCCAGCTCGTGTGCCAGCACCGAGGCGAGCTGGTCGGCGTTGGTCGTCAGCGCGAGCAGTCCCAGGTGCACGCCCACGTAACCGCCGGGCCACGCGAAGGCGTTGACGGTCCGGTCGCGCACCAGGAACACCTCCCAGGCGAACTGGCGCTCGAGATCGGCGTCGATGTGACCGGCGGCGCGCGCGGCGGCCAGCAGCGGCTGCCAGAGGCTCTGCACGTAGGCCAGCAGCACCGGGTCGTCGAGGAAGTCGGGGTCGCGCCGAGCCTCGCGCAGGATCTGCTCGCCGATGCGCTTCTCGTCGGCCACCGACAGGTCGACCGAGGCCGACTCGCCCAGCGCCGGAAGCATCGCGGGCTGGGCACGCGCCGGCACGGGCGCGCCGGCCAGCGTGACGCTGGCAGCCAGGGCGAGCAGCAGTGCACGCGTGGCGGGCGTGCGCGGCCGGCAGGCGGGGCGCGGCCCCGGTGAGACGGGCGCGGCGGGCGGGGCGGGGCGGCTGGGCAAGGTCGGCGCTTCCGGCGGTGCGGCTCGGCGGCGGGAGTGGTTGGCGGCGGCGGGGGAAGGCAGTCGCAGGCGGGGTCCAGCGGGGACGGCGTCGGAAGCGGGGGATGGCCAGGCCGATGCAGCGCTTGGAGCGGCATCGGGGCCGTCCGTTCCGTCGCCGCGCACACAATGATGACACTGCAATGTTGCCGAAGGTTGCTGCGCCGATGAACCCAACGCTCACGCACTTCGACGGCCAAGGCCAGGCTCACATGGTGGACGTGGGCCCGAAGCCGGCCACGCACCGGGTGGCCCGGGCCGAAGGCTGGATCCGCATGCAGCCGGCCACGCTCGGGCTGGTGGTCGCCGGCAGCGCGCGCAAGGGCGACGTGCTGGGGGTGGCGCGCATCGCGGCGATCCAGGGGGCCAAGCGCACGGCCGACCTGGTGCCGCTGTGCCATCCGCTGGCGCTGACCCGGGTGGCCGTCGACTTCGAGCCCGACCCGGCCGCAGCGCGCCTGCGCTGCGTCGTGCAGGCCGAGACCGTCGGCCCGACCGGGGTCGAGATGGAGGCGCTGACGGCCGTCCAGGTGGGGCTGCTGACCGTCTACGACATGTGCAAGGCCGTCGATCGCGGCATGGTGATGGAGGGCATCCGGCTGCTGTCGAAGAGCGGGGGCCGCAGCGGGGCCTGGGAGGCGGGCCTGCCGGGCGGGTCGACCGGCGACCCGGCCGGCGATCCTCCACCCAGTGCGACGGCCGACCGCAACGCGCCGCCTACGGCGGTGGCGTCCTGACGCCTGAATTGGCGCGGGCATTGGCGCCGGCGCCGACGCCCGCCGGGTCGCGCCCGGGCGGTGCGGGCGGCGCGATGAACTCGCGCCAGGACAGCTCGCGCGCCGGCGGCCGGCACGGGAAGTCGGGTGCACCGGCCTGCGCGCAGGGCGTGAACAGGCCGTCGTCGTCGGGACGCCGGAACTCACGCAGCCGCGCCGCCAC
>Ga0209985_10000841_pt1 | contig 32214 bp, 25 predicted proteins | sample NOAtaG_FD_187305 | JGI IMG/M metagenome (GOLD analysis project Ga0209985, IMG submission 187305) | Freshwater lake microbial communities from Lake Erie, under a cyanobacterial bloom - NOAA_Erie_Diel6S_1000h metaG (SPAdes) (version 2) | ecosystem: Environmental > Aquatic > Freshwater > Lake ...
CTTCCCAGTTCCAGTTCGCCCCCGTCGTCGAGGACTCGGCGTTGATCCCGTCCTCCATCGTGTGGAAGCCGGCGTCCACCGCGCCGTACCAACCGTTCGGATCCGCCGACGCCGCCGTCGCGGACATCAGGCCGAGGGCGGCGACGCCCGCCAGCAACTTCACCTTCATGATCGTCCTCATCTCTCGATCTTGAAAAACCCGCGTCCGTCGCCGGACCTTCCCTCCACCGCTCGTGATGACGAACAGCGAGCCGCCACAACAGGGCCGATAGCCGATCACAATTGCAGAATTGTGGCACCTTTCCAACACAAGCGGGCATGCTAGATCGGTAACCAGCGACAAGGGAGGACAACCGATGCGGTTCGACGGACGCGTGGCCATTGTCACCGGCGCGGGTGGAGGGCTGGGACGCGAGCACGCCCTGGGCCTGGCGCGGCGCGGAGCCCGGCTGGTCATCAATGATCTGGGCGGTGCCCGGGATGGCTCCGGCGGCTCCGCCACCGCAGCCGAGGCCGTGGTCGCCGAGATCGAGGCCCTCGGTGGCGAGGCCATCGCCAGCGCGGCTTCCGTCACCGATTACGACGCGATCCAGGCCATGGTCGCGGCGGCCATGTCGCAGTGGGGCCGGATCGACATCCTCGTCAACAACGCCGGCGTGCTGCGCGACAGGACCTTCGCCAAGATGGAGCTGGAGGACTTCCGCTTCGTCGTCGATGTGCACCTGATGGGCGCGGTCAACTGCACCAAGGCGGTGTGGGAGATCATGCGGGCCCAGAACTATGGCCGCATCGCCATGACCACCTCGTCGTCGGGCTTGTACGGCAACTTCGGCCAGTCCAACTACGGTGCCGCCAAGATGGCGCTGGTGGGGCTGATGCAGACCCTGTCGATTGAGGGCCAGAAGAACGATATCCGGGTCAACTGCCTGGCACCGACCGCCCACACCCGCATGACCGAGGACTTCGCCGGCACCCTGCCGCTGGAGCATCTCGGTCCAGAACTGGTGACCCCGGGCCTGCTCTATCTGGTCAGTGAGGCCGCCCCAACGCGCATGATCCTCGCCGCCGGTGCCGGCGGCTTCGAGCGCGCCAATGTCACCCTGACCCAGGGCATCCGCGCCACCGGCGAGGATGCGCCGGAACAGGTTGCCGCCCGCATCGACGAGATCAGCGACCGGACCGGCGAGATCGTGCCCGAGATGGGCGCGGCCCAGGGCATGATCGAGTTGGGCAAGCTGCAGGCGGCGCTCAAGGGCTGACCGACTTGCCTTGACGCTACGGAAGCTGCCTAGGCTTGTCCGAGAGCACACAGGGAGAATGCCATGCGTGAAGCGGTCATCGTCTCGACGGCCCGAACCCCGATCGGGCGTGCCTACCGGGGCGCCTTCAACGACACCCAGGCCCAGGGCCTCGGGGCCCATGCCGTCCGCCATGCAGTGGCGCGCGCCGGCGTCGATCCAGGCGAGATCGAGGATGTCGTCATGGGGGCCGCCCTGCAGCAGGGGGCGACCGGTACCAATGTGGCGCGCCAGATCGCCCTGGCCGCTGGCCTTCCGTCGCAAGTCTCGGGCATGACCCTGGACCGTCAGTGCGCCTCGGGCCTGATGGCCATCGCCACGGCGGCGAAGCAGGTCATCCATGACGGCCAGCAGGTCGCTGTCGGCGGCGGGCTGGAGTCGATCTCGCTGGTCCAGAACCAGCACATGAACCTGTACCGGATGAAGGACGAGGCGCTGCTGGCCCTGTCGCCCCACATCTATATGTCCATGCTGGAGACGGCCGAGGTCGTGGCCGACCGCTACGGCATTTCGCGCGACGTCCAGGACGACTACGCCCTGCAGTCGCAGCAGCGTACCGCCGAGGCCCAGGCCGCCGGCCGACTCGACGCCGAGATCGTCCCCATAACCACCACCATGCAGGTGGTCGACAAGGCCACCGGCCAGACCTCGGCGAAGGAGGTCACCCTGGCGAAGGACGAGGGCAACCGGCCCGAAACCACGCTTGAGGGGCTGCAGTCGCTAAAGCCGGTGTTCGGCGGCGGCGAGAAGATCCCCCAGGGCCGCTTCATCACCGCAGGCAACGCCTCGCAGCTGTCGGACGGGGCCTCGGCCTCGGTTCTGATGGAGGCGAAGGCGGCGGAGCGGCGCGGCATCACCCCGCTGGGCCGCTATGTCGGCATGGCCGTGGCCGGCTGCGATCCCGACGAGATGGGCATCGGCCCGGTGTTCGCCGTGCCGAAGCTGCTGAAGCAGCATGGCCTGACCGTCGATGACATCGGCATCTGGGAGCTGAACGAGGCCTTCGCCGTGCAGGTGCTCTACTGCCGCGACCGGCTCGGCATCCCGAACGAGCGGCTCAACGTCTCGGGCGGTGCCATCTCGATCGGCCACCCCTATGGCATGTCGGGCGCGCGCATGACCGGCCACGTCCTGATCGAGGGCCAGCGCCGCGGCGCGAAGTACGGCATCGTCACCATGTGCGTCGGCGGCGGCATGGGCGCGGCCGGGCTGTTCGAGATCTACTGAGAACGGCCCGAAAGCCGCGCCCCACTCAGCATGGCTGAATCCGCCAGGGCGGATTCAGCGCCGCGGCCGGGCTGTTCGAGATCTACTGAGAACGGCCCGAAAGCCGCGCCCCACTCAGCATGGCTGAATCCGCCAGGGCGGATTCAGCGCCGCGGCCGGGCTGTTCGAGATCTACTGAGAACGGCCCGAAAGCCGCGCCCCACTCAGCATGGCTGAATCCGCCAGGGCGGATTCAGCGCCGCGGCCGGGCTGTTCGAGATCTACCGAGGGCTACCGCCGCACCGCCGGCATGCCGGTGGCAGCGAAGGCCCGGGCGTGGGGCATCAGAGCCTCGGCGACGACGAAGTCGTACAGGGTGTCGATGTCCTGGCCGCGTTCGGGCGGCATGACGAGGGCGCGGGTTCCGTCGGTCAGGAAGGTCCGGTCGGCCAGCAGCCGGTCGGGCCGCCCGACATAGACGGCACCGTTGAGCACCACGCCCTCCCCCTCGCGCCCGGGGTCGAGCACGAGGTGCCCGTCGGCTCCCAGCGTGCCGTGGAAGCGGTCCGGCTTCAGGGTCGGCGAGACGGTCAGCACCGCCGGCGCGCCGCTCTCGTCGCACAGGCGGATCGCCGCATCGATGTCCGCGGTCAGGCGCAGCGGCGAGGTCGGCTGCAGCAGCACCACATAGTCCCAGCCCGCGCCGGTGTGCTGGAGCGCATGGGCGATGGCATCGATCACCGAGGCCTCGGGCCCCGCCAGCGCCGCCGGCCGTTCCAGCGCCTGCATCGGTGGCTGCACCCGCGCCAGCACCTGCGCATCATCGCTCGAGACCAGCACATGGTCGATCAGGGTCGAGGCGGCGGCCGCCTCCAGCGTCCAGTCCACCAGCGGCTTGCCCGCCAGCGGCCGCATATTCTTGCCCGGCAGGCCCTGCGACCCGGCCCGCGCCGGCACGAGGGCCAGCACCCGTCTGTCGCCGATCATCGCCGCCTCCCCGACTCAATCCGGTTCAAGCATGGCCGCCGCCCCGCCCGCTGGTAAAGTACGGCAGAGGGAATCAGCGCCGGGGGCGTCCTGACCATGAGCGATACGCCTGTCGACCCCGCCGCGTTCGCCGGCCGGACCGTGCTGGTCACCGGCGCGGGAGGATTCATCGGCAGCCATCTGGTCGAGCGGCTGGTCGGGCTCGGTGCCCGGGTGCGGGCCTTCGTCCGCTACACCTCGCACGGCGGGGCCGGCTGGCTGGACCGCAGCCCGGCGCGCGGCGACATCGAGGTGGTGCGCGGCGATCTGGCCGATCGCGACAGCGTCGAGGCCTCTGCCGAGGGCTGCGACGTCGCCCTGCACCTCGGGGCCCTGATCGCCATCCCCTATTCCTACCAGGCGCCCGAAAGCTACGTCCGCACCAATGTTATCGGCACCCTGAACGTGCTGCAGGCGGCGCGGCGGCACGGCCTGTCGCGGGTGGTGCATGTCTCGACCAGCGAGGTCTATGGCACGGCGAAGATCGTCCCCATGACCGAGGCCCATCCGCTGGTCGGCCAGTCGCCCTATTCCGCCACCAAGATCGGCGCGGACAAGCTGGCCGAGAGCTACTGTCTCAGCTTCGGCACCCCGGTGGTGACCCTGCGGCCGTTCAACACCTTCGGCCCGCGCCAGAGCGCCCGGGCGGTGATCCCGACCCTGATCACCCAGGCCCTCGCCGGCCAGACCGTGCGGCTGGGCGACCTGCGCCCGACCCGCGACTTCGTCTTCGTCGACGACACGGTCGAGGGCTTTGTGCGCGCCGCCCTGACGCCGGGCATCGAGGGCGAGACCATCCACCTCGGCACCGGCGTCGAGACCTCGGTGTCGGAGCTGATCGACCGGGTCCGGGCCGTCACCGGTGCCGACTTCGAGGTCATCAGCGAGGCCGAGCGGCTGCGGCCGGAGGCCAGCGAGGTGATGCGGCTGATCGCCGACGCCGGCCATGCCCGAGCGCGTCTGGGCTGGGCCCCGACCGTCACCCTGGATCACGGCCTCGCCCGCACCACCGACTTCATCCGCGCCCACGCCGACCTCTACCGCCCACGGGAGTACGCGGTGTGAGCCGCCCCCGGCCGGATCCCCGCTTCGGGCTTGAGGCCAATCTGGTCGCGCCCGAGGCCCCGCTGGTTGAGGCCATCGGCCGGCTCGACGCCGCCCGCCAAAAGCTGATCGTGCTTGTCGATCCCGAGGGCCGGCTGGTCGGCACCGTCAGCGACGGCGACGTGCGCCGCGGCCTGTTGCGCGGCGTGCGGCTTGAGGACCCGGTCCGGGCGGTCGCCAACCTGGCCCCCCTGACCATTCCGGCGAAGGGCGAGGCCGCGGCCGTCACCCGCCGCAGGCTCGAAGAGCGCGGCGTGGCCATGGCCCCGGTGGTCGACGCCGCCGGCCGCGTGGTCGGCCTGTTCCCCGACGCCCCGGCAACCCCGGCCGAGCGGGACAATCTGGTAGTGATCATGGCCGGCGGTCGAGGCGTGCGCCTCGCTCCCCTGACCCACACCTGCCCCAAGCCCATGCTCAAGGTCGGCGGCCGACCCCTGCTCGAGACGATCCTCGAGCGGCTGCGGGCCCGGGGCTTCCGTCGCTTCCGCCTGGCGGTGAACTATCTGGCCGAGATCATCACTGACCACTTCGGCGACGGCTCGGCCTTCGGGGTCGAGATCGACTATCTGCGAGAGGAGGCGCCGCTGGGCACCGCCGGCGCGCTGTCCCTGCTGAAGGAGCCGCTGGACGCTCCCCTTCTGGTGATGAACGGGGATCTGCTGACCCGGGTCGACTTCGGCGGTCTGCTGGACTTCCACCGCGATCACGGAGGCGACGCCACCCTGTGCGTCCGGCGCGAGCGCATGCAGGCGGCCTTCGGCGTGGTCGAGACCGACGGCGACCGCTTCATGACCGGCCTGGTGGAGAAGCCGACCTACGAATGGCTGGTGAACTGCGGCATCTACGCCCTGTCGCCGCGGGCACTGGACATCCTGCCGCCGGGCGAGCGCTTCGACATGACCGACGCCCTCAAGCGCCTCACCGATGACGGTCGCGGCGTGGGGGTCTTCCCCCTGCACGAGGACTGGCTGGACGTCGGCCGCCCCGACGATCTGGAGACCGCCCGCCGAGAGGCGGGGTGAGGAGGCGCGCATCGCGCTTGTCCGCACCCGCCCTCTCGCGCTAACCCTCGTCCCAAGCCCGGTCCCCGCGGGGCGGCATCGGAGACCCGCGCACCCTCATGCTGCAAGCCCCGGCCAGACAGTTCCGGATCATCGGCGCCCTGATGCGGCGCGAGATGTCTACCCGGTTCGGCCGGGAGGGCTTGGGCTTCGCGTGGGTGATCGGCGAGCCGTTGCTGTTCTGCTTCGGCGTTCTGCTGCTCTGGTCGGCGATCAAGCCGGAGTACGAGCACGGCATCCGCATCGGCCCCTTCATCATGACCGGGTACATGTGCCTGCTGCTGTACCGGCACATGATCAGCTTCAGCGTCGGGGCCCTGAGCGGCAATGTCGGCCTGCTGCATCACCGCCAGATCCGCACGCTGCACATCTTCCTCGCGCGCAACCTGCTGGAGTTCCTTGGCGGAACGGCCGCCTTCATCATCGTCTATATCGTGCTGCTGGCGCTCGGCCAGGTCGAGCTTCCGCACAACTGGCTGCTGCTCTATGCGGGCTGGTTCACGACCGCCTGGGTCGGCTTCGGGATCGGACTGGCCTTCGCCGGCCTGTCGTCGCGCTTTGACATCATGGAACGTCTCGTGCCGGTCCTGACCTATTCGATGATTCCCATCTCCGGTGCCTTCTTCATGCTCCACTGGATCCCGCAACAGTTTCGCGAGGTGCTGCTCTGGTTCCCCTTCCCGCATGGTATCGAGATGGTACGCGACGGGGTATTCGGCCATATCGCCCCGACCTACTACAATGCCTCCTACGCTTGGTTTATGGGCGCCGTGATGCAAGTCTTCGGCCTGCTGCTGCTGGCCGGGGCCAAGAACCGCGTCGACCTGGAATGACCGGACCCGCCCGGTGAAATCGAGAACGAGATGAGCGACACCAAGGTCACCTTCCTCGGCCCCCTTCCCAAGGGGCTCGGCGACATCGACAGCGGCGGTGGCTGGCGCGACCGGCTGCCGTGGGGCGCCCTGCTGGTCATCGTCCTGCCGACCCTGATCGCGGCCATCTACTTCCTGTTCATCGCCTCGCCCCGCTATGTCTCGGAGGCGCAGTTCGTGGTGCGGACGGCCGGCCAGACCAACACCGGCACGCTGGGCATGGCCCTGCAGGGCATCGGCGTCAGCCCGGCCCAGAGCGACGCCTTCGCCGTGCACGAATTCATCACCTCGCGCGCCGGGGCTGCGGACCTGTCGGAAGAGTTCGATCTGCCCGTGGTGCTGAACCGCGGCGCGGACCCGTTCTCCGCCTATCCGCGCCTGGGCGAGAGCCGCACCCAGGAAGGCCTGCACAAGGCGCTGAAGCGGTTCGTCACCGTCGGTTATGACGCGACCACCGGGATCAGCACCCTGACCGTAGAGGCCTTCCGTCCGGACGACGCCCAGGCCATGGCCGAGACCCTGCTGGCCGGCGGCGAACAGCTGATCAACGAGCTCAACGAACGTTCCTCGGCCAACGCCATCGCCGAGGCCAACGCCGCGCGCGCGGTCGCCCGCCAGCGCCTCGCCGAAGCCGAGGCCCAGCTAACCGCCTTCCGCAACAGCGAGGCCTTCGTCGACCCCGAGGCCACGGCCCGCATCCGCGGCGAGCTGATCGGCGGCCTGCTCGGCGCAGCCGCCGAGCTGCGCGCCGAGCGCGCCCAGGTGGCCGCCAGCGCGCCGCAAAGCCCGCTGCTCGCGGCCCTCGACGACCGCATCGCCTCCCTTGAGGCCCAGATCGCGGCCGAACAGGCCAAGCTGTCCGGCGGCCCCGGTTCGCTGGCCCCGCGCGTCGGCATGTTCGAGACCCTGCGCCTGAACCGTGAGCTGGCCGACCGCGAGCTGGCGCAGGCCACCGCAGCGGTCGTCACCGCCGAGCAGGAGGCGCGCCGCCAGCGCCTGTACCTCGACCGCATCGTCAGCCCGCACCGGCCGGACGAAGCCATCGAGCCGCGCCGCTGGCTGTCGATCCTGACCGTCCTGGCCACCTGCGTCTTGATCTACGGCGTCGGCTGGCTCATCTGGGCGGGGGTCAGGGAGCACCGCCAGGACTGATGTCGCCCTTCCCCCCCGCGCCGGGTCTGGTCGTCGAGGGTCTGTCCAAGGCCTACGAGACCGCCTCGCGCCCCCTGTTCGAGGATCTCAACTTCACGCTCGCGCCGTCGGGGCGGCTCGCCGTGCTGGGCCGCAACGGCCAGGGCAAGTCGACCCTGATCAAGATCCTTGGCGGCGTGCTGTCGCCGTCCGCGGGCCTGATCGACTGGCGCATGAAGGCCTCCTGGCCGATCGGCTTCGGCGGCGGCTTCCAGGGCAGCCTGTCGGGATTGGACAATATCCGTTTCATCGCCCGCATCTACGGCAAGGACGCCGCCGACATCCGTGAGCGGGTCGACGCCTTCGCCGAGCTGGGCACCAAGCTGAAGATGCCGGTGAAGCACTATTCCTCGGGCATGCGCGCGCGCCTCGCCTTCGGCCTGTCGCTGGCCATCGAGTTTGACTGCTACCTGATCGACGAGCTGGTGGCGGTCGGCGACGCCCGCTTCCAGGAGAAGTGCCGCCAGGAACTGTTCGAGCGCCGCGGCGACCGCGCCTTCCTGATGGCCTCGCACGACATGCACCTGATCGCCTCCCTGTGCGAACGGGCCCTGATCATCGAGAATGGCAAGGCCAAGATGTTCGAGGACATCGAGGAGGCCGTCGACATCTACACCTGGCTGAGGGCTGCGTGAGTCGAGCCCGCTGGGTCATCCTGACCCCCTCTGAAACCGAGCCCGAATGGCGCCGGCGCGTCACTGACGCCGTCGCGGCGGCCGGGCTGACCCCCGTGCCGTGGAGCGCCAAGCTGGGGCCGGAGATCTTCAACGACCCGAAGGCGGTGGTGCTGGCCCAGGAGATGAGCCAGGTCCGCGCCCATGGCCAGGTTCCGGACGCTGTGATCCTCACAGATCCCGAGTCCTCGGTCCGCCAACTTGGCCAGACCGTCCTGCCTCTGTTCCCCCAGGCGCTCTGGACGGCCAGCCAGATCCACGCCGAGGCGTGCACCGTTCCCGACAGCACACCGGTGATCGGTGGTGGCGGCCTGATGGAGGCGGACAAGGTTGCTCTGTGGCCAGGCATGACTGTAGCGGCCCCCGGCCTGCCCTCGCGCCCGAAAGGCGAGCGGGCGGCGGCCGTAGCGATGTCCTTGTACAGGCAGGGCCGACCCGCCGTGGGCGCGCGCACCGATATCGCCCCCAAGCTTTTTCTCTATGATGCGCGCAATCCGGTGAAGCCGCCGAGATATGAGCTCGATCTGACCGGCCGGCCACGCATCCTGATGTACGGGCCCTACGTGAGCCTTCCGCCAGGAGTCTGGACGTTTCACCTGCAGGTTCAGGCCGACGCCGCGGCGGTGGGTCGACGGTTCCGGGTTGAATGGGGTACCCAGAGCGCAACCGAGCCTTTTGCCGTGAAGCTCGACAGGGTTGGCCTCTATGAAATCGCCATCGACTTTTCTTTCATGGAGCCGTCTGCCTGCGAGGCTCGCGTGATTCTGGAAGAGGCTGCTTTCGAGGGAGCCATCCGGATCATGGCCACCGCCGTCAGTCTCCGACGCTCGCTCTGATCCCGCGGCCCCAAGGCTTCGGTCCCGCCGATCCGCAGTTGTTCTCGACCAATCACCGCCAGACGGGTACAGGCGGGCGGTCTGGAGGAAGGGAGCCCGAATGAGCCAGCCCGTCATGCGGCCGTACTATCGTTTGAGTGGCAAGTGGGGACTGACCCAGCTGGCCACAGGACAGCCCTTCTACGTGGACGTCGAATCCCGGGACATCACGCCGTGGATCCTGATGCTCGGTCGCTGGGAGCTCTTCGTCGATGATGTGCTCGGCGCGCTGGCGGAGCCGGGCCACACCTTCCTCGATGTCGGCGCCAACGTCGGTTACTACAGCGTCCGCATCGGTGGACTGGTCGGCCCGGAGGGTATGGTTCACGCCTTCGAGCCGAACCCCGAACTCTACGAGTTCGTGGCCGAAAACCTGAACATCAACGGCTATCACAGCTTCCGCGCCCATAACATGGCGGTGGCCGACAAGGTCGGGGAGCTGGTCCTGTCCTATGACCGCCGGCGCCCGGGCGGCGGGACAGTGATGCTGGACGGGCAAGCGCCGAATCCGCAACTCCCCCAACCGGTCGTCGCGGTGACGAGCCTGGACGCCGCCCTCCCGGAGACGACGGCCGATCTGATCAAGATCGACATCGAGGGGTTCGAACCTCTGGCCTTCGCCGGGATGAAGGCGCTGCTTGCGCGGTCCCCCAACTGCTCGATCGTGACCGAGGTCAGCTACCGGCAATGGGAACGCTTCGGCCACCCCGCGACCCTGTTGCGGGAAATCGCCCACGGCAAACGCCTGTTCCGGATCCAGCTGGACGGTCGTCTGGTCGAGGTCGAGCACGACCGCATCAGCGAGGCGATGGACAAGGAGTTCGTGTCCTACATGCTCATCCTGCCGAACACGCCGACGAAGTTCGAGCGGATCCGGCACCTTCTGGGCTGATCAACCGGACAGGCGTGGCTAGCGTGATCCTCGTCACGCAAAGTTGACCAAAGCCGCTTGACAACCTAGGGGGGAACAACCCACGGTGTGCCTCTGGATCGCTCATCAGGCCTCGTGATGGTAAACACCGTTCTCGTTCCAGCGCTGTCCGCGACCAACGTCGTCGCCTGCCTCTCCAATCCAGCAGGCGCGACCGCGGCGACCTACGGCACACACGACAGCGTCGGCAACTCAATGGACTGCGCGTCGATCGTGCAGGTCGCGGGGCAGCCTTACAAGTACGCGGCCGTCTACCACACAGCCGATAGCAACGGCTTCTATCGAATAAACTTGGCGGGATCTAACAACCTGACAAGTTGGACGTTCATCGCCACACTGCTCCAGAATGCGAGCATGCCCAAGGTCGTACCCGTTTCGAATTCGGAATGGGTTATGATCGTTCACGAGCAGTGGCAGAATGTGAGCGGAAGCGGTGGCAGCGCTGCACCGTGTCGCTTCGCCTATGAGCTCTACTATAACTGGTCCGATCTTTTCTCCGGAACCGTCAGGGCGTCCTGGACCGCACCTCAGTATGGTTCGACCCCGCTCGACGGCACACCCAGCGTTTACAATGCCAGCATGGCGCTGAGTGGCGGTTTCTATGTTGTCAACGGCCAGTATGGCTTCCATTTCTTCGACGGCACGAGAGATGTCAATGCCGTCACGACTACAGTTGACCTGTTTAGCCCGGCCGGTACGGCCACGACATCGCCGTCCACAGCAGCGGCCTACAACACGGTGATCACGAATGCCGGGGCGATCGGCAGCATCGGACAAAGGGACACCCTGCAGACCACCTCTGCGCGTTACAATATTCAGGAAGGCAATCTCAGCGGCGTTTCAAACTTCGCCGACTGGCGCATCTTCCTCTACACCTTCGGCGACTCACTATCGTATCCCACCGGCAACGGCACAGTGCAGCAACTCACGATCACGACGCCGAATGGCAGCACCTCTGTCGGCAACCCGTCGGTGAACGTTGTCGAGAGGCCGAATGGCGCAGGTAATGCCCTCGTCATATCCTACATGCTCTTCGCGGAGGGGGCCGGCCCGGGTGAGGCCGGCAGCCTGATCTACTACTACAACATCTGATGCTGGGCGTTCGAACGAACGACGGGTAGTTGGCCTCGCTCGCGTGCGCCTAGGCGGTCACCCCCCCATCACCCCCCTGAGATACGCCCCATACGCGCTCTTGCCGAGCGGGTCGATCAGGCGCTGCATGCCGGCGGCGTCGATGAATCCCTTCTGGAAGGCGATCTCCTCGGGGCAGGCGATCTTGAAGCCCTGGCGCTTCTCCAGGGTGCGGACGAACTCGGCGGCCTCGATCAGGCTGTCGGGGGTGCCGGTGTCGAGCCAGGCGTAGCCGCGGCCCATGACCTCGACCGACAGGTCGCCGCGTTCCAGATAGGCGCGGTTGACGTCGGTGATCTCCAGCTCGCCCCGGGCCGAGGGCTTGAGGTTGGCGGCGATGTCGACCACGTCGGCGTCGTAGAAATACAGGCCCGTGACGGCCCAGCTGGACTGCGGGACCGGGGGCTTCTCCTCGATCGAGCGGGCGCGCATGTCCTGGTCGAAGGCGACCACCCCGTACCGCTCCGGATCGGCCACATGGTAGGCGAACACCGTGGCCCCGCGGTCGCCGGCGTCCAGCCGCGCCCGGGCCCCGGCGACCAGTTCGGTCAGGCCGTGGCCGTAGAAGATGTTGTCGCCGAGGATCAGCGCCGAGGGCCCGCCGGCCACGAAGTCGGCGCCGATGTGATAGGCCTGCGCCAGCCCGTCGGGGCTGGGTTGGACGGCGTAGCGGATGTCCAGCCCCCACTGCGACCCGTCGCCCAGCAGGTCCTGGAAGGACGGCGTGTCGCGCGGGGTCGAGATCAGCAGGATCTCGCGGATGCCGGCCAGCATCAGGGTCGACAGCGGATAGTAGATCATCGGCTTGTCGTAGATCGGCATCAGCTGCTTGGACGTCACCCGCGTCATGGGGTGCAGCCGCGTGCCCGAGCCGCCGGCCAGGATGATGCCCTTCATGGGGTTGCGCCCTCCGCGCTGGCGGCCAGCACCTGGCCGGTGATCTCGTCGGTCGCCGCGCGCCAGTCGCGCGGGATGATGCCGTAGGCGCCCGAAATGCGGCGGCAGTCCAGCCGGGAGTTGGCCGGGCGCCGCGCCGGGGTCGGGTAGTCGCTGGTGGGGATCGGCTCGACCGTCGCCGACGGGCCGCCCCGGGCCCGGCTGGCGGCGAAGATGGCCTCGGCGAAGCCGGCCCAGGAGGTCTCGCCGGCCCCGGCGAAGTGGAACACCCCGGTCGGGGCCTCGCGGTCGGCGATCAGCTTCAGGGTGATGGTCTGCAGGGCCGCAGCGATGTCCGCCGCCGCGGTCGGGCAGCCGTGCTGGTCCGCCACCACCCGCACGACGTCGCGCTCGGCCGCCAGCCGCAGCATGGTCTTCAGGAAGTTGGCGCGGTCCGGGCTGACCACCCAGGCGGTGCGCAGCACCACCGAGCGCGGCTGGATGGCCCGCACCGCCAGCTCCCCGGCCAGCTTGGAGGCGCCATAGACCCCGGGCGGCGCGACCGGATCGTCCTCGCGGTAAGGCCACGCCAGCGCCCCGTCGAACACATAGTCGGTGGAGACATGGACCAGCGGGATGTCGGCGGCGCGGCAGGCCTCCGCCAGCCGCGCCGGGGCCGTCGCATTGGCGGCGAAGGCCGCCGCCGGCTCGCTCTCGGCCCTGTCCACCGCGGTCCAGGCCGCCGGATTGATCACCGCGGCGAAGGCGTGCCGCGCGAACAGGGCCTCGACGGTGCCGGCGTCGGTCAGGTCCAGCTCGGCCCGGGTCGGGGCGACCAGCCGGAACGGCGCGGGCCAGTCCAGCCGGCGCAGCGCCAGCCCGACCTGGCCGGCCCCCCCGGTCACCAGGATGTCGCGGACCTCAGCCACCGCCCGTCCCCGATCCTGTGCCGAGCCGCTCGGTGGCGTAGCGGCGGTCGAGGATGTCCTGCCACCAGCCGGGGTTCTCCAGGTACCAGTCGACGGTGCGGGCGATGCCCTCCTCGAAGCTGACCGAGGGGGCCCAGCCCAGCTCGCGCTTCAGCTTGGCCGCGTCGATGGCGTAGCGCTGGTCGTGGCCCGGCCGGTCGGTGACGAAGGTGATCTGCTCGGCGTAGGGCTTGGCGTCGGCGCGCGGCCTGCGCTGGTCCAGCAGGCCGCAGATGGTGCGCACCACCTCGATGTTCATCCGCTCGGCGTCGCCGCCGACATTGTAGGTCTGGCCCGGCCGGCCGCGCTCGAACACCGCCTGCAGCGCCGCCGCATGGTCGTCGACGAACAGCCAGTCACGCACATTGGAGCCGTCGCCATAGACCGGCAGGGGCTCGCCCTTCAGGGCCCGGATGATGATCAGCGGGATCAGCTTTTCCGGGAAGTGATAGGGGCCGTAGTTGTTGGAGCAGTTGGTCACCAGCACCGGCAGGCCCCAGGTGTGGCCCCAGGCCCGCACCAGATGGTCCGACCCGGCCTTGGAGGCCGAATAGGGCGAACGCGGATCGTAGGGCGTGGTCTCGGAAAACAGCCCGGTCTCGCCCAGGGAGCCGAACACCTCGTCGGTCGAGATATGGTGGAAGCGGAAGGCCGCCCGGCCCGCCTCGTCGAGGCCCCGCCAGTAGCCCAGCGCCTGCTGCAGCATGACGAAGGTGCCGACCACATTGGTCTGGATGAAGGCCCCGGGCCCGTCGATCGAGCGGTCGACGTGGCTCTCGGCCGCCAGATGCGCCACCACGTCCGGCCGGAACTCGGCCAGGGCCTTGGCCACCGCCTCCGCATCGCAGACGTCGGCCTGGACAAAGCCGTAGCGGTTGCTGGTCGCCACCGGCTCCAGCGAGCTCAGCACCCCCGCATAGGTCAGCTTGTCGAACACCAGCACCTCGTGCCCGGTGTGCCGGATCAGCCGCCGCGTCAGGGCCGAGCCGATGAAGCCGGCGCCGCCGGTGACCAGAATGCGCATGGCGATCTCCCTCAGACCTGAACCGGCTCGCCCAGGGCGCCCAGCGGCGTCCCGTCATAGTCAAAGGGACTGTCGAAATCCGCCAGCCGCGGCAGGGCCGCATCCTTGGCCGACAGCACCGGCCCGCCCGGCGGCAGCGGCCAGTCGACGCCGATCGCCGGATCGTCCCACGCCACCCCGCCGTCGCAGTCCGGCGCATAGACATCCGACACCTTGTAGGCCACCTCGGTGTCCGGCGTCAGCGTCACGAAGGCATGGCCGAAGCCCACCGGCACATACAGCTGCCAGCCGTTGGCCGCGCTCAGCTCCGCCGCCACATGGCGCCCGTACGTCGGCGAGCCGGCCCTGAGGTCCACCGCCACATCCAGGATCGCCCCGCGCACGCAGCGCACCAGCTTGGCCTGGGCATGCGGCCCGCGCTGGAAATGGATGCCCCGCAGCGTCCCCGCCTGGGCCGAGAACGACTGGTTGTCCTGCACGAACCGGTCAGCCACCCCCGCCGCCCGCCAGCGCCCCTCCACATAGACCTCGCTGAACCAGCCCCGGTCATCCCCGAAACGGCGCGGCGACAAAAGGATCGGCGTCATGCAAGGAGGATCCGGCTGGAGGGGTCTGCAGAGAAACCGTCGTATCTCTGCGATTTACAAAGCCAGACCCTTAGTCCACCAGTCCCACGCGTCAACATGACGGTCTCCGCATGCCGAGCCTCAAATCCCGCACGCGCGCCGTCCTGCGACGGGTCGGCGTGAACCTCGCCCACCCGGCACCGGCACCGTCCCCCGCCCCGCCAGCGGACGTGGAACCGGAAGCGCCGCCGCCGCCATCCGCGGCCCGGCTCGGCGACGAGGCCCGCAGCCGACATGACTGGACCGCGGCCGCCGCCCGCTATCGCGAGCACCTGGCCACGGCCCCGGACGACGGCCCGATTCACATCCAGCTTGGTCACATGCTGAAGGAGGCGGGCGATCTCGCCGGTGCCGAGGCGGCCTATGCCGAGGCGGCCCGGCATCTGCCGTGCGACGTGGAGCTGTTCCTGCACCGCGCCCACCTGCGCAAGCTGGCGGACGATCACGCCGCCGCCGCCCGGCTCTATGTCGCGGCCGCCGCCATCGAGCCGCGGGGCCGGGTGATCCGGGAGCTGGCGGCGGACTGCATCTGGCGTCGGCTGGACCGTCGCGAGCGCCGTCTCGTCGCCGACGCGGCGGTGGAATTCTTCGAGACGCACTGCGCCGGCCTGCGCGTTCTGGGCGCAGAAGGCCTGGCCCCGTTCAGCCTCTCCGCGCTCGAGATTCAGGGATCAGCCGCCAGCGTCGAACTCGAGCTTGACGCCGGGCCGGAGGCCCGCGCCGGGGAGCTGCGCATCCGCACCGCGCCGCACCCCGAGGGAAGCGCCCTCGCCGGCCACATCTGGCTGCAGATCAATGGTCGCTACAGCCCCGCCCACGTGCTGCCGGCGGTCCCCGATGCGAACGGCGTGATCCGCCTGCCGCTGCTGCGCACTGACCTGATCCGCCGGATTCGCTGGAGTCCCGCCGAGGCCCACACCTACATCGAGATCCTCGAGATCGCCTTCGTCCCTGCCGACGATCCCGCGACGCTCGCTCCGCGCCATCTGGCGCGCCAGTTGCGACGGCTGATGGACAAGCCGAAACCCTCGGGCGGAGAAGTGGTGTCCCTGTGTCGCCTCACCGCCGGCGTCACCCCGGAACGTGATCCGGCCTACGAGGCGTGGATCGCGCGTCACGCCTCGGCCACGCCGGCGCAGCTGGCGGCCATGCGCGAAGCCGCCCGGGCGCAGACGACCCGGCCTTCCTTCTCCTTCATCCTGCCCGTCTACAATCCGCCACCGGACCTGCTCGACGCCTGTCTCGTCTCGCTGCGCGACCAGACCTGGCCCGACTTCGAGATCTGCATCGCCGACGACGCCTCGACAGACCCGGACGTGGCGGCGGTCATCCGGCGGCATGTGCGCCAGGATCCGCGCGTCCGCGCCGTCCGCCGGACGCGCAACGGCCATATCGCCGCCGCCAGCAACTCGGCGGTCGCTCTCGCGTCAGGCGACTTCCTGGTGCTGGTCGATCACGACGACCTTGTGGCACCCTATGCGCTTCAGATGGTGGCACACTACCTCCGTCAGACCCCGGATGCGGACATCCTGTTCTCCGACGAGGACAAGGTCAGCGACGCAGGGCACCGCTTCTCACCCTACTTCAAGTCGGGCTTCAACCAGGCCCTGATGTTCTGTCACAACATGGTCAGCCACCTGGGCGTCTACCGCCGCAGCCTCGTCGAGGCGGTCGGCGGCTTCCGCTCCGGGCTCGACGGCAGCCAGGACTATGATCTGTTCTGGAGGTGCTACGAGCGCACCCGTCCGGAGCGGGTCGTGCACGTCCCCTATGTGCTTTACCATTGGCGCACCACGCCGGGCTCGACCGCGGTCTCCGCCGACGCCAAGAGCTACGCCTTCGCCGCGGCCCAGGCGGCGATCAACGGCCATTTCGAGCGGACCGGCGCACCGCTGCGCTGCGTCGACGGCTTCGCGCCCGGGGTCTCCGGGGTGGTCGGCATCGCCGAGCGGCGCACGCCGGTGTCAATCATCATCCTGACGAAGGACCGCCCCGGCGACCTCAAGGCCTGTATCCGCTCCCTCCTGCCCACGCTCGATCCGGACGACGAGGTCCTGATCGTCGATAACGGCACCACCCATCCGGGGGCGCTCAAATACCTCGCCGGGCTTGAGGCAGAGGGAGCGGCGACCGTCATCCGTGACCCTCGCCCATTCAACTTCTCGGCCCTCAACAACCTGGCGGCGGCCCGGGCCAAGGGCGAGATCCTCTGCTTCCTCAACAATGACACCGAAGTGACCACGCCGGGTTGGCTGGGACGGGCGAGGCAGCTTCTGGCGTGGGAGGCGGTCGGCGTGGTCGGGGCGCGGCTGCTCTATCCGGACGGCCGGCTGCAGCATTTCGGCGTGATCCTCGGAGCCGGACCGCATCGGGTCGCGGTGCATGCTCATCACGGCCTCGACGGGGCCGCCGGCGGCTACTTCGGCAAGGCGCGCCTGCTGGCCGAGTTCTCGGCGGTGACCGCCGCCTGCCTGTTCGTCCGCCGCGCCGACTTCGAGGCGGCTGGCGGTTTCAGCGAGGTCCTGGCGGTTGCCTACAACGACGTGGATCTTTGCCTCAAGCTGCGCGGCCGAGGGCTCAAAGTCTTGTGTGACCCGGAGATCACCCTGATCCACAAGGAGTCGCGCAGTCGGGGTCGCGATGACGCCGGCCCGCGGGCCGAACGTCTGGCAAGAGAGGCGGCGCTGATGCGGGATCGCTGGGGCGAGGTACTGGATGACGACCCGTTCTACTCGCCCAATCTGTCCCTCGACGGGGCCCCGTTCAGCCTGGCGGAATCACCTCGCACTCCGCCGCCGTGGCGGCTGCTGACCGGGTTCGACTGAACCGCTTGGCGCGCGCCCGCTGACCGCGTAACTCAGGCGCGAGCAACCTCGAGATGCCCGTGACCGGACCTGCCTTCACCCTCTTCTTCGCCGGCGACGCCTATTCGACCGCGAAGAAGATCATGGGCCGCCAGAGCGCCGGCGAGGCCATGATCAAGGGTGTGGCGCGCACCTGGCCCACGGGACGGATCGCCGCCTTCGGGCCGGGCGATCATCCCGTCGGCCTTGAACGGCAGCTGGCGGGCCACGGCTTCGGCGGCAAGGTGACCTGGAGCCAGGGGCTGACGGGACCAGCCGCCAGCGGTCTCGGCGCCGCCTATTACCCGGCCCCGCCGGTGCCGGAACTGGCCCACGCGCGCAACACGGTGTCTCCGGGTGCCTACAGCCTGATCGGCGTGACCCACACCCTGTCCTCGACCGGGGCCATGGACCAGATCGGCCGGATGGTGCTGGCCCCGTTCCAGCCATGGGACGCCCTGATCTGCACCTCCCGGGCCGCCCTCGACGTGGTAAACCGGCTGTTCGCGACCCACGAGGCCTGGGCGAAGGAGCACCTGGGCGCGACCCGGATCCAGCGCCCGCAGACGCCGGTGATCCCGCTCGGGGTCGACACCGAGCGGTTTGCTCCCGACCCGGCCGCGCGTCGCGCCGCGCGCACCGCCCTGGGTCTGGCCGATGGCGAAAGCGTCTTTCTGTTCGCCGGTCGCCTGAGCTTTCACGCCAAGGCCAACCCGGCACCTTTCTACGCCGCCGCCCAGACCGCTGCCGCCGGAGGCCGCCGCATCGTCGCCATCGAAGCTGGCGTCTTCCCCAATGACTACGCCCGGCGCGCCCATGACCAGGCGCGGGCAGCCCTCGCGCCCGACGTCCGTTTCCTGACGGTCGATGGTGCCGATCGCGCCGCCTATGACAGCGCCTGGCGCGCCGCCGACGTGTTCGTCTCGTTGTCTGACAATGTCCAGGAGACCTTCGGACTAACCCCGCTCGAGGCCATGGCCGCCGGCCTGCCGGTGCTGGTCAGCGACTGGAACGGCTATCGCGACACGGTGCGCGACGGGGTTGACGGCTACCGCATCCCGACCTTCGCCCCGCCGCCCGGCGGCGGCGACCGGCTGGCCGCCAGCCATTCCGACGAATCGCTGGGCTATGATCACTTCGTCGGCCTGCTCAGCCTCGTGACCGTAGTGGCCCCGGAACCGCTTGCCGAGGCAGTACAGCGGCTTGCGGATTCGCCGGACCTGCGGGCGCGGATGGGCATCGCGGGCCGGGCCCGGGCCTGCGAGAGCTTCGCCTGGCCCGTGGTGCTGCACCGCTATGACGCGCTGGCGCGGGAGCTGGCGAGTCTGCGCCCGGCGACCCCGCCCGCGGCCGTGCCCTGGCCGGGACGACCCGAGCCCCTGAACCTGTTCGCCGGCCACCCGACCGCCACGGTGCGGGGGCACTGGATCGTCGCGCGCACGCCCGGCCTTTCGACGACGGCGGTGGATGACCTGATCGGCCTGACTATCGCCAACTATGGCTTCATGCCCGCGCATCTGACCGAAGGCGACGTGCGGACGGTGTTCGACGCGCTGGCTCACGGCCCCGCGCGGCTCGACGCGGTCGCCTCCGCCAACCCGGATCGCCGCCGCGGCGTATTCGCCCTCATGTGGCTGGGCAAGTTCGACCTTGTCCGCCTGACGCCACCGGCATGAGCGACGCTCCCCACGATCCGGTCCGCGAAGCCTTCGACGCGGAGTTCTACCTTGCCGCCTATCCGGATGTGGCCGAGAACGGGGCGGACCCGTGGGAGCATTTTGTCCTGTTCGGCGCGCGCGAGGGCCGCGACCCCCGGCCGGACTTCTCGACCCGCGCCTATCTCGCCGCCAATCCGGACGTCTCGGAAGCGAGCGTGAACGCCTTCGAGCACTGGATCCATCACGGCAGGGCCGAGGGGCGAGCCCTGAACCTGGGCCTCGGCTACCGCTTTGAGGCGCTCGCCGCCGAACCGTTCGAGACGGTGGCGCGGCGTCTGGCGCAGGCCCCGATCCTCCTGCCGGCACCCCCGGCGCAGGTCCTGCTCGACGCGCTCGCCGCCGCCGACGACCGGCCCTGGCGGCTGGCCTTCAGCCACGATGACTACACCCGCTCGCTGGGGGGGGTGCAGTTCGTCCTGCGCCGCGAGGCCGACCAGGCCGCCGCCGCGGATGAACGGTTCCTGCACCTGTACCCGGCCCGGTCCGGCCTGAGCATGGTGCTCCCTGACGAGGCCTCGCCCCTGGCCGTCACCCTTGATGCCCGGTTTCTCGGGGTGTTCGCGGTGGATACCATCGTCCGCGCCATCGAGGCCTTGCAGGCAAACCCGGAGCGCACCTGGGCCATCCACAATCTGATCGGCCACGAAGCCGGGTCGGTCCTCGCGATCCTTGAGGCCTTCCGGCCGCGCGACGGGGTGTTCTGGCTGCACGACTTCGGCAGCCTGTGCGCCAACTACGCCCTGCTGCGGAACGATATCGAAGCCTGCGGGGCCCCGCCGCTGTCCAGCCCGGCCTGCGAGGTCTGCGTCTATGGCCGCCGCCGGGCCTACCAGCTGGCGGCCATGACCCGTCTGTTGACGGAACTCGATCCGGTGGTGGTCGCCCCGTCCGAGGCGGCGCTGGCGCTCTGGCGCGACCGCTTCCCGTCGCCCCCGAAGCGACAGCGGGTGGTCGCCCACGCGGAACTGGAGACTGTTGGCCCGCCGCCACGGGGCCGGGTCGAGCCGGACAACCCCCTGCGGGTCGGCTTTCTCGGCATGCCGGCGCTGCACAAGGGCTGGCCCGTGTTCGCCGACCTCGTCCGCCGCTTTGGCGACGATCCGCGCTACAGCTTCCACCACCTCGGCAAGGCGCGGGGGCGCGGCTGCAATGTGGCCTTCACCCCGGCGATCCCGGACGCCGCCAACCCGGCCCCCATGGTCGCCGCCGTCGAGGCGCTGCAGCTGGACGTGGCGCTGGTCTGGTCGCTGTGCCCCGAGACCTTCTGCCTGACCGCCTATGAGGCGGCGGCCGGGGGGGCCGCCGTGGTCACCCACCCCGCGGCAGGCAACGTCCCGGTCTTCGCCGCAACGGGCGAGGGTCGGGTTCTGGCGGACGAGACCGCTCTGATCGCCGCCTTCGCGCAGGGCGAACTGCACGACCTCGCCCGCCGCCGCCGCCGGCCGGCCCGCCGCCGCCTCGTCTACAGCGACACGTCGTGGCCAACGCTAAAGGCCCCTTCATGAAGGTCCTCTGCTTCTCCAGCTTCACCTTCGCCTACCTCGATCGCGCCCGGGTGTTGTTCGCCACCCTGCGGCGGCATCACCCCGACTGGCGGCTGGTGGCGCTAATCACCGACCATCCTCCCCCGGGCGTGGAGATCGACCTGTCGGCCGAAGCCTTCGACCAGGTGGTCTGGTTCGAGGATCTCGACATTCCCGGCGGCCGCAGCTGGCTGTTCGGCCACGATGTGGTCGAGGCCTGCACCGCGGTGAAGGGCCCCTTTCTGCTGAAGGCGGCCACGGAGCAGCCGGTCGACGCCGTCCTCTATCTCGATCCCGACACCGCCCTGCTCAACGACCTCGACCCGCTGATCGGGATGCTGGGGCAGCATGACGGGCTGCTGACACCGCACCTGCTAGCCCCGGAGACGACCCTGGAGGGCATCCTCGACAACGAGCGCAGCGTCGCCCGGACCGGCGTCTTCAACCTCGGCTTCCTCGCCATCCGTACCCGCGGCGACGGCCTGCGCATGGCGCAGTGGTGGAACGACCGGCTGCTCGCCTTCTGCCACGACGACATCCCCGAAGGTCTGTTCGTCGACCAGCGCTGGTGCGACCAGATCCCGGCCTTCTTCCCCGGCTTCGGCATCGTGCGTGATCCCGGCTACAACGTCGCCAGCTGGAACCTCAGCCACCGCCGCATCCGGTTCGGGGCCGACGGCTCGGCCTACGCCAACGATGCCCCGCTGCGTTTCTGGCACTTCACCAAGCTGGGCCCGGTCGGCGAGGGCATGACCCGCCGCTACGCCCGCGACAATGTCGAGGTCTACGAGATCTGGAACTGGTACAAGCGCCAGATCGCCCTGTATCGCGACCCGCGCATCCCCGAACGCTGGTGGTATTGGGGCCAATATGCCGATGGTCGTCCCGTCGCCCGCGAGGACCGGCTGCGCTACCGCCGAGACCCGGAGCTGCAGCGCCGCTTCCCCGACCCCTTCGCCACCGGCCCGGACAGCTACCGCGCGTGGCTGGACACGCAGCACGGTTGACGCTGCGCCGCCCCGTCGCCTAACCCTCGCCTCTCGCCGGTCAGCCCGAAAGGCCGCATGTCCGTTCCGCGTTCCCCCGCCCCGAGGTCCGGCCCCGACGCCGCCGTCATCTTCGTCGGCGGCATGCATCGCAGCGGCACCTCGGCCATGGCCCGCGCCCTCGCCCTGTGCGGTGGGCGTCTGCCGCAGAAGCTGGTGCCGCCGGCCCCGGACAATCCCGAGGGCTACTGGGAGCCCGCCGACATGGTGGCGCTCAACGACGAGATTCTCGCCGCGGCCGGCTCGCGCTGGGACGACGTCTTCCTGCACCAGGTCGAGGGGCGGCTCGGTCGCCGCCGGGCCGGGTTCATCCGGCGCGCCGCCGACCTGATCCGCGGCCTCGACCGCGAGGGGCGCGGCGCCGTGCTGAAGGATCCGCGCGCCGCCGCCCTGCCCGCCCTGTGGAACGCCGCCGCCGAGGCCGTCGGGCTGGAGCCGCGCCACGTCCTGCTGGTGCGTCACCCGGCCGAGGTCGCCGCCTCCCTCGCCGCCCGCGAGGCCGTGCCGCCAGCCAAGGCGGAGTTGCTGTGGGCAGCCTCGATGCTGGCCGTCGAACAGGGTACCCGCGGCCGCCGCCGGCTGGTGGTCGACCACGACGCCTTCCTCGCCGCGCCTGTCCCCACGCTCGAGGCCGTCGCGGCGCAACTGGGCGGCGGTCTGAAGGTCGACGCCGGGACCGCGGCCGGGGTCACGGCCTTCCTCAAGCCGTCGCTGCGCCATCACCGGGCGGAAGCGGCCAGCTTCCACTGGCCGCACACCGCCGCCGTGCTCGACGCCTTCCGCGACGCCGCCCGCGACGGGAGGGAGCCCGACGCCGCCGCCCTACGCCCGGCGCGCGAGGCGCTCGATGCGCTGGCGGCGCTCATGGGGCCCCAGTTGCAGGAGCTGCGCGCCCAGGTGCACGACCGGCCCGAACTGCTGCGGCGGCTTGCGGAGACGGCGGACGAGAACGGCAAGCTGCGCGACATCGCCAACGCCTTCCACGGCCGCATGGAGGCGGCGGAGCGCCGCGCGGCGGAGGCCGCGGCCGCCCGCCGCGAGGCGGAGCGCCGCGCCGCCCGCGACTCGGCCACCGGCCTGCCCGAACTCGCCGCCGCCCGGGCCGAAGCCATACGCGCCCGGGCCCTGGCGGCGGAGCTCGGCGAGGCGCTTGACGCCCGCACCGCCGCCTTCGAGGCCGAACGGGCCGCGCTGAAGGCGGGACTGGCGGACCGGGAGGCTGCGGTCGGCGAGGCCGGGGCCCGCGCCGAACGCTTCGCGGCCGACCTCGACGCCGCCATGGCTCAGGCCGCCGCAGGCCGGGACGCGCTGTCGGAACGGGTATCCGCGCTGGAACAGGCGCTTGAGGCGGCGCAGCAGGACGCCGCCGCCGCCCGGGACGAGATCGCAACCCTGACCGAAGCCCTGGCCGCGGCGAGGGCCGCTGCCAAGCGGCCCCGGCGGCGCGGCGTCATCGGCCTCGCCCGGTCACTCAAACGGCGGCTGGACGGCTCCGGGGCCGGCTGAGTCGGCCTCCCACCCCAGCACCCCAAGCTTGGCCAGCCAGGTGAGGGTCAGGCACAGGCGCGCCGCCTCGATCCCGTTCAGCTCGCCCAGCAGGGCGGCGAGGCTCACCCCCTCCGACGGTACCCGCTTCGCCAGCGCGAGCGCGTCCGCATTCGGCAGACGCCAGCCTGCGCCGAAGTCGTCGAGCCGGGCCGGCTGCCGCAGGACCTCGGCCGGGGCAATCCCGGGAACCAGTCGGGTCCCCGGCGAAAGGATCGCCGTGGCGTAGGGCGCGAAGGCCCCGAACGGCTCGGCCCGCGCCGGATGTCGGCGACGCTGCGGCGCGGGGGCGGCCGCCCGCCGGATCGCCGCCAGCTTCTCCATCACCGCCACATAGCGGGGGGCCACCCGGGCCCAGTCGAACACCTCCAGCGCCCGACGCCGCGCCGCCTCGCCCATACGACGGCGCAGGTCATCATCGGTCGCCAAGTCCGCGAGGGCGCGCGCCGCCGCCCCGACGTCCACCGCCGTGTGCTGGGCGGTGATCCCGACATACTGCTGGTAGGAGCGGATCAGGGCGTCGTGGCTCAGGGCCAGCTGGTCGCCCAGCGGCGACGGCGGCGGCAGAAGTGTCGGGATCAGCCGACCCTCGACCCCGTCGCGCACCGTGGCGCGATAGCCGTCCCAGTCGCTGGCCACGACGGGCAGGCCGGCCGCCATCGCCTCGATCGGGGTCAGGCCGAAGGTCTCCTGCACATTGTCGACCAGCGACAGGAAGATGTCCGCCGCGGACCACAGGTCGCGCACGGCTGCGGCGTCATTGCCATCGGCGAAATCCACCCGCAGCCCCGGCGCATGGACCTGCGCCGCCTCGCGGTAGAGGCCGGCGTCGGCCTCGCCGCCGGGGAACCAGCCGGCCATGACGAAACGCAGGGTCCGGCCCGACAGCCGGGCCGCCTCGGCCACGGCGCGCATCATCGGCTGGGGGAAGGCCTTCTCGAAGTAGGACAGCCGGCCGACCCACAGTACCACCAGCTCGTCCGGGGCGAGATCCATCGTCGCCCGGACGCGGGCCCGGCGGGCGGCGTCCGGCGTGTAGTCCGCCGCCTCGACCCCCAGCGGCAGGACCGGCAGCTGCGGCCGCGGCGGACGCCGGCCGCCGGTGCGCTCGGCCAGGTGATCCTCGGTCGCGTCGAACAGGCCCTCCAGCACCGTCTTCACCGCCGGCGAGGTGCAGATCAGCGCGTCCCATGGCATCACCGGCGCGGCGACGGCGCGCAGGATCTCCTCGCGCATGGCGGGCGGGCCGAGGGTGTGGATGACGCCTGCCAGGCTCCAGGCCGTGTCGCCGGCCGTCTGGCGTCGCCGCCAGGCCAGGGCCTCGAGCCGCGGCCCGCCGGCGATCAGCCCGCCAGCCTCGATCAGGCCTTGCGGATCGATCAGTGGCCGGACGCGAAGCTCCGCTCCCGGCCCATCGCCCAGCAACGCGGCGCGCAGGCGGACAGCGGCCGCCTCGCCGGTCTCGCCGGTCAGCACGTCCAGCCGCGCCAGCCCCCCGTGCCGCGCCAGGGCCCGGAACAGGCCGAGGTTGGCCACGGTCACCCCGAACACATTCTGCCCGCGGTTGCCGCCGCCCCCGGGGTGGTGGATCGCCAGCCGCCGCATCAGCGCCGCGCCCGTCGCCACAGCCGGGCCAGAAGTCCATCCAGGCGCGAAGTGGCCGCCGCCGGCAATATCACCGGCTCCGGCGGAGCCTCGTCGAAGTCACGCCGCCAGACCACGCCGCGCCGCAGCACCCGCGCCGGGGTCCCGCCGACGATGCAGGCCGGCTCGACCTCGCCGCTGACCAGCGCCCCCGCCGCCACGACGGAGCCGTCGCCGATGCGCGACCCCTTCATCACCATGCTTCTGAGCCCGAGCCAGACGTGATCCCCGATCTCAACCGATGCGGCCGGATTGATCCGCTCCCCCGTGGCCAGGTCGTAGATCGGGTGGATGTCACTGAGGGAGATGTAGACCTGGCTCGAGATCATGCAGTCGCGACCGATACGGATGTGCCCGGGCTCATGCAGCTGGATCGCCGCCTGCACCATGGTCGTGCCGGCCCCGACGGTCAGGTCGGTGTGCGTCCCCAGCAGATTGATGAAGGCGGTAGCGATCACCCGCTCGCCGAGCTCCAGCCGCGCCCCCGTCCCTTCCACCGAGGCTTGCAGGCTCAGCCGACCGCCCGCCCCGAGACGGATGTGCTGTCCCTCGCCGACGATCCGGAGCGCCGGGTGGCGTCCGCCGGGCGCGGTTGACAGTGAGACGCCAGGTCCGATCACGAGCGTGTTGCCGCGCCCCGCGATGTCGATCCCCGCCGAAAGGTCCACATCCGACGCGATGTCGATGGTGTGACCCTCGCCGGAGACGCTCAACCCCGGTCGCGCCGTCGCGGCCCCTGCCATCGTCTCCTGTCTCCTCCCGCCTGCGACGGTTCTAGGGCCTCGACCGGGCGGGGTTCAATGCGGTGCCGGTTGAATCCCCCGGTCCGGGCGGCGATAAGACCGGCCCTGTCCGCGCCCACGCGCCCAGACGCCAGGAGTTCCGCATGGCCGCCCCGCGTGTCCTGTTCGTCCATCAGAACTTTCCCGGCCAGTTTCCCCATATCGCCGCAGCGGTACTGAAACGCGGCTGGAAAGGGGCGGTGATCGGCAGCAAGACCGCGCGCAACACGCCCGGCCTCGACGTGCGCCGCTGGACGGCGCCGCGCGGCTCAACGCCGAATATCTTCGAGCCTGCCACCCGCGCCGAGGCCGACCTGATCCGGGCCGAGGCGGCCGGGGAGGTCGCCTTCAAGCTCAAGGCCGACGGCTTCATCCCCGACCTGATCATCGGCCATCCGGGCTGGGGCGAGACCATTCACCTGTCCGAAATCTTCCCGAAGGCACCCCAGCTGCTGTTCGGGGAGTTCTACTACCGCTCCTCGGGCGCAGATGTCGGCTTCGACACCGAGTTCGAGCAGCGCACCGAGCGCGACGCCCTGAAGACCAGCGCCAAGAACATGGGCCTCGCCCGAGCCTATACGGACGCCGAGCTGATCGTCTGCCCGACGCCGTTCCAGGCCTCGACCTTCCCGAAGGGCTTCCAGTCGCGTATCCGCGTCCTGCACGAAGGCGTCGACCTTGGCGCGGCTCGCAAACGGTCGAACGCCGTGTTCACCACCCCGTCCGGCCTGAAGCTGGACGGCTCGACGCCGGTCATCACCTTCATCAACCGCAACTTCGAGCGGCTGCGGGGCTTTCACATCTTCATGCGGGCCCTGCCCGCCTTCCTCGCTGCTGTCCCGGAGGCCCAGGTCGTTCTGATCGGGGCCGATTCAGACAGCGGTTATGGCGGCAAGCTCGCCCATGGCCAGACCTGGCGGCAGAAGATGGAGGCCGAGCTCGGCGGCCCGCTGGACCCGGCCCGCGTGCATTTCGTCGGCAGGGTGCCGCACAGCCAGATGATCGACGCCCTGTCGATCTCCTGGGCCCACGTCTACTACACCTATCCGTTCGTGCTCTCCTGGTCGCTGGTCGAGGCCATGGGCTGCGAATGCCTGATCCTCGCCTCGGACACGGCCCCGGTCCGCGACGCCGTGACGCACAATCTGGAGGGGATCCTCAACGACTTCTTCGATGTGCCGGCCCTGACGGAGGCCATGATCGCCGCCTGCCGTCAGCCGGAAGCGTTCACGGATCTGCGCCGTCAGGCCCGGCAGACCGCCCTGGCGCGCTTTGACCGCGAGACGGTGGGCGTCCCGGGCTGGATGCAACTGATCGATGAGGCCCTGGGTGCCCGCGGCTGAGGCCGATCACGGCTTCGCGAGGCTTGGCCATTAGCGGCATAAGGGCTTGGTCTGGGGCGCCGGTTGTGGCATGTACACGGCAGCCTCGTTCTCCAGCGGGCTGTGTCACGTCGGCCGGATCGCACCAGACTTGCGGTCCGGCCGTTCGTGTTTCTGGCGTCCCGACGCCCGTGATTATCGCCTCGGTGGAGATTCTCGCCCCCGTGAAGGGAGTCCGGCTTGACGTGGACAGACGTCAGCTGGCGGCGGAGGCCGCCGTCGGCAGGATCACCGCGAGGTGGTACTTGGCCAGAAAGAGCACGGCGCGACGGATGCGCGTCCGCCGTCCTTCGGGAAAGCCCGCAGCCAGGCCATCCACGGTCAACTCGCCCGCCTCGGCCAGTCGGGCCACCATCTTCTCCAGCTCGGGCACGGTGGGCAGGAAGTTGCCGCCGAAGGTGGCGGTGGGCGTGCCGAGAATCTGCTTCAGCCGCGCCTCGGCCCCCGCCACGGCGGCGACGCGGCCGTCTCCGCGCAGCGCCTCGGTCGGATAGTTGCCGAACAGGGTGAAGGGGTCGGGGCGTCGCGGGTTCGGCTGGCGTTCGCGCATCACCCGGGCATCCGGACCGGCGGCCTCGCGCACGGCGTTCATCTCGTCCCACAGGTCCTCGTACTGGGGAATGATGGCCGACCAGTCGAACACCTCCCGCGCCCGCTGACGGGCCGCGTCGCCCATGCGCCGGCGCAGGTCCGGGTTCTGGATCAGGTCGCCGAGCGCCCGCGCCGCCTCGCCGACATCCACGGCGATCAGCTGGCTCGCGCCCCCCACATAGTCGTGATAGGCCAGCGCCATCGAGGCGTATCGGACGGCGAGATCGTAGCCATACCCCGGCGGCGGTGCCCAGGTCGGGATGCGGAAGCCGTCGATGCCGTGGCGGACCGTGTCCTTGTATCCGTTCCAGTCAGACACCACGGTCGGCAGGCCCGCCGCCATGGCCTCCAGCGGCGTGAGGCCGAAGGTCTCCTGCACATTGTCGGTGAGGGACAGGAAGATGTCGCCGGCGGACCAGACCGGAAAGCGCACCTCGGGGCTGCGGCCGTCGAGGGTGATGTAGCGCACGCCGGGGCAAAGGGCGCTGACCTGGGCATGGAAGTCCTCGCCCCACCCGGCGTTCAACCAGACGACGGGGCGATCCGCGGCCGCGGCGGCCTGTTCCAGCGCCAGGGCCATCGGCACCGGGTTCATCTTGTTCTTGGCGCTGAAGCGGCCGACGTAGAGCACGACCACCGCCTCGTCCGGGATGTCATGCGCCCTTCGGATGCGAGCGCGCGCCTCGGGATCGGGCGCGAAATCGTCGGCATTGAGTCCGAGCGGGATGGTGACCAGCTGCGGCTCCGGCAGGTGCCGGGCCCCGAGGCGGCGCTCGAGGTCGTCCCGCACGGCGTTGATCTGCCACTCGGTGGCGGACCGGACGGCGCTGGAGGTGCAGATCAGCCGGTCCCAGGCCTCTATCGGACCGCTGACCAGATCGCCTATGGCGTCCATCAGGGCGTGCTCGGCCGTCGTATGGGTGATGCCGCTGACCCCATAGGCCTTGGGGTGGGCGCAGGCGCGGCGCAGCCAGGCCTCGCGCGCGAGATTCGGCGTCGGATAGTGCACCACCCCGACCTCGCCCAGGCCGGACCGGTCCAGCTGGTCGATCCAGGTCACCGGACGATCCACCTGCCAGATGCGCGTGACCAGCGGGTCCAGCTGGTCCCGGGGCCGGCCGGCGACGTTCCAGAAGTGGAACCGCTCCGAGCGGCTGTGGCGCAGGTAGCCGCGCAGGAAGCTTTCCCCCGCGGCGTGGCGGCCCATCAGGGTGGGGCCCCGCGTGTCGAAGGCCTCGGGGTTCAGATAGATCACCGCGCGCGTCATGCCACGCCCTTAGCCGCTGGCGCGGAACGCGCCTAGAGCCTGACCGGCAGAGGTGGCGTCGCGCCACGTGTGCGCCGCGGCTGGGCCAAAGGCGCGTGCCCCGGGCCGGACCGAAATCCGGGCCGGGTTTGACGGCGGCCAACTCGGGCGATGGCGGTCCAGGTTGAGCGGTGGCGGGCGGGCGGCGTCGGCCCCGAAAGAAGAAGGGGCCGCAGCTTGCGCCGCGGCCCCCAGGTCGTCCGGTTCCGGAGAACCGTCTTAGAAGAAGTTGGCCGCCGAGAAGGCCGACAGGCTGGTGTTCAGGACCTGCACCGCGTTGTCGGCGACGCCGTTGTTGTCGATGTCCGAGAACACCCACACATCGCTGCCGACCTGGACCACGTAGATCTGCTCCGTACCAGCGCCGGAGAACAGGCCATTAGCAGCCGCCAGGGCGTTGGCGAAGCTGGTAGCCGTATTCCCGGTGCTGACGAAGGTGGCGTCCACACCGGAGATGCCGAAGCGGATCTCGTCTTCCGACGACCAGTCGGTGATGACATCCGACGCTGCGCCCGTCGCGTCGGAGGTTCCCGTCGAGAAGGTGAAGGTGTCGGAACCCGCACCGCCAGACAGGCTGTCGGTGCCCGTGCCGCCGGTGATGGTGTCGTTGCCGTCACCGCCGGTCAGGGTGTCGTTGTCGACACCACCCGCCAGGGCGTCGTTGCCGGCGCCGCCGAAGATGTTGTCGTTGCCGTCACCGCCGTCGATGGTGTCGTTGCCCGCATCGCCGGAGATGTTGTCGACGCCAGCGCCGCCCAGGATGGTGTCGTTGCCGTCCTGACCGGAGACGTTGTCGTTGCCACCGCCCGCGTCGATCGAGTCGTTGCCCGCGCCGGCCGAGATGCCGTCGACGCCATCGCCCGAGGTGATGGTGTCAGCGCCGTCGCCGCCGGTGATGGTGTCGTCGCCGGTGCCCGAGGTGATGCTGTTGGCACCCGCGCCACCGGTCAGGTTGTTGTTGCCGTCGCCGGCGCCGATGGTGTCGTTGCCGTCACCGCCGTCGATGGTGTCGTTGCCGGCGCCAGCGGTGATGTTGTCAGCACCCGCGCCGCCGGTCAGGTTGTTGTTGCCGGCCCCGGCGTCGATGGTGTCGTTGCCGTCACCGCCCGCGATGGTGTCGTTGCCGGTGCCCGCGGTGATGTTGTCAGCGCCCGCACCGCCATCGACGGTGTTGTTGCCGTCGCCGGCCACGATGGTGTCGTTGCCTTCACCGCCGACGATGGTGTCGTTGCCCGTGCCGGTGGTGACGCTGTTCGCGCCCGCACCCGCGTTGACGTTGTTGTTGCCCGCGCCGGCCACGATGGTGTCGTTGCCGTCGCCGCCGGTGATCACGTCGTTGCCACCGCCCGAGGTGATGCTGTCCGCGCCAGTGCCGCCGTCGATCACGTTCGCGCCTTCGCTGGCCACGATGGTGTCGTTGCCGTCACCGCCGTTGATCGTGGCGTTGCCTTCGCCGGCGGTGATGCTGTCGTTGCCGCCGTCGCCGCCGACCGAGTTGTTGCCGTTGCCGGCGTTGATCGTGTCGTTGCCGTCACCGCCGTTGATCACGTCGTTGCCGGCACCCGCGGTGACCGAGTCGTTGCCGCCGTCGGCCGAGATCGTGTTGGCACCCGCGCCGGCCGCGATCGTGTCGTTGCCGTCGCCGCCCCACAGGGTGTCGTTGCCGCCGGCCGCGGTGATGCTGTCGTTGCCGAGGTCGCCGAACACCAGGTTGGCGCCCGCCAGCACGTCGATCACGTCGTTGCCGTCGTTGCCGGCCACCGTGTCGTTGTCGGCGCCGCCGGTGATGGTGTCGTTGCCTTCGCCGCCGAGCACCGAGTTGTTGCCGTCGCCGGCGTCGATGGTGTCGTTGCCGTTCTGGCCGAACACGGTGTCGGAACCGTTGCCGCCGACCAAGGTGTCCGCTCCGTTGCCGCCGTCGATCAGGTCGGCACCGTTGCCGCCGTCGATAGAGTCGTCACCGTTCTCGCCATTCAGGCTGTCGTTGCCGTTGTCGGACGAGCCGCCGAAGATCGAATCGTTGCCTTCGCCGCCGACGATCAGGTCGGCACCGTCTTCGCCTTGCAGGGCATCGTTTCCGGCACCGCCCTCGAGCGTGTCAGCCCCGTTGCCGCCGTAAACGCCGTCGTTGCCGAGGTCGCCCAGCAGGCGGTCGTCGCCGTCATCGCCCGAGACGGTGTCGTCGCCCTGACCACCGAAGATCAGGTCGTTGCCGTTGCCGCCCTGCAGAACGTCGGCACCGAGGTTGCCGTTCATCCAGTCGTTGCCGTTGTCGCCGTTCAACTGGTCGGCGTCCTGACCCCCGTACAGGAAGTCGGCGCCTTCGCCGCCGTTGATGTTGTCGGTGCCCTGGTTGCCCTGGAGGATGTCGCTGCCGTCGCCGCCGGAGAGCAGGTCAGCGCCCTGGCCGCCGAACACGGAGTCGTTGCCCGACCCACCGCTCAGGGTGTCGTCGCCGTTGTTGCCGTAAAGGGCGTCGGCCAGCACGCCGCCGGTGAAGTCGTCGGCGCCGTTGTTGCCGTAATACAGCGAGGTGCCGTCGGCGAATTCGAAGGCGTCAGCGACGCCCGCGATCACGGTCGGGATGAAGTTCAGCGACTTCGTCCCGACGGTCACGGTCAAGAAGGCCGGAGTGGCACCGAGGGCAGGGGTGAAGGTGACGGTCACCGACTGGGCGCTGGCACCCGAGATGACGATGCTGTCGCCGGCGTCGTACTGAGCGCCATAGGCGTCAGCGGCGGCCTGGTCGGCGGTCGCGAAAGTGATGTTAGCCATTAAAGGTTCTCCATGTGTGTCACGGACCTCTGCCCCTCCCCGCACGGAGAAACTAGCAGCGAGAGCCCGCCCCTGCCCGCTTATAGCGGAGGCGCTGACATTTACAACCGCCCGGAGCCGTTAGGCAATCCGGCCCGGATGACAAAGTTTTGTGGCACCCGGAGGAACCCCCCGCAACGCGCCGCCGCTTGTTGCG
>Ga0209985_10000844_pt1 | contig 32190 bp, 29 predicted proteins | sample NOAtaG_FD_187305 | JGI IMG/M metagenome (GOLD analysis project Ga0209985, IMG submission 187305) | Freshwater lake microbial communities from Lake Erie, under a cyanobacterial bloom - NOAA_Erie_Diel6S_1000h metaG (SPAdes) (version 2) | ecosystem: Environmental > Aquatic > Freshwater > Lake ...
CAGCAGACCTTGTTCGCTGCTGCGCGCCACCGGGATCGACAAGAAGGTGCTGAGGGTTCCGTCAGGCGCCGCGATGCGGATCTGGCCTTCCTTCTGCACGATGAAGACGCGGCCATCGGCCACGGGTGCCGTCGCATAGACCGGCTGCTCCAGGCCGCTGGCCACAAGCCGGGTGTCCAGCGCGTGCGCCGACCCCGCCAGCGCTGCCAACGCGAGCGCCGAGACCATGGGCAACAAGGGGCTGCGCAGTGCAGAGCGGACTGGAGTCTTGGACATCGCCATCCTTCGGATTCGGGAGGAGGCCGATGATTTGGGCAGGCGGCCCCATGAACTGTGCATGGACGTGCAAGCGGCGTTGCACGGTGTTGCAGCACCCCGCATGCACGGGGGGTGGCTCAGCGCCGGTCGTAGACGACGGCGCCGCCCTTCATCAGCAGGCGGATGTTGGCCTCCGGCTCGGCCAGCACGTCGGCATCCTGGGTCGGGTCGCCATCGACGATCAGCAGGTCGGCATAGGCACCGGGCACGAGCTGGCCGATGTGCGCCTCCTGGCGCATCAGCCGCGCGGCATCGAAGGTGGCCGACTGCAGGATCCGCAGCGGGCTCATCGCCGGCGTGCGCAGCCGGAACTCGCCGTTCTGGCGGTCGTGCATGTGGCCGAGCAGATCGGTCCCGAAGGCCACCGGCACGCCTTCGGCGACCGCGATCTTGACCGCCTCGATGCCCCGGGTCTGCACCATCGCCAGCTTGTCCAGCATCGCGTCGGACCAGCCCAGCCGGGCGCCTTCGTCGGCCAGCGCGGCGTAGGTCGACAGCGTCGGCACGAGCCAGGTGCCGTGGCGCTTCATCTCGCGCGCGGTCGCTTCGTCGATCAGGTTGCCGTGTTCGATGCTGCGCACGCCCGCCTGCACCGCGCGGGTGACGGCACGCGGCGAATAGGCATGTGCCAGCGCGTACAGGTTGGCGGCTTCGGCCTCTTCGACCGCCGCACGCAACTCTTCGACCGAGAACTGCGTGCCTTCGAGAGGGTCGCTGGGGCTGGAGATGCCGCCACCGGCCATGATCTTGATCTGGTTCGCGCCGTGGCGCACCTGCTCGCGCACCGCGCGCCGGACTTCGCCGACGCCGTCGGCGATCGCGCCCATCAGGCCGATGCCGGCGCAGGAACAGAACATCGGGGCGCCGCGCACGCCCATCGGCCGCATGTCGGCATGGCCGCCGGTCTGGCTGATGGGGAAGCCGGCAATGAACAGGCGCGGACCCTCGAACAGCCCCTTGGCAACGGCCGCCTGCAGGCCGAAATCAGCGCCCGCAGCGTCACGCACGCTGGTGAAGCCGCGCCTGAGCATTGCCGACATCACGGCCGCGCTTTCGGCCACCGTCAGCGATGGCGCCTGGGTCGCGAGCGCGACCAGATTGGCGCTGCTGGCGGTGACGTGCACGTGCGCGTCGATCAGCCCCGGCAGGACGACACGGCCGCCGGCGTCCAGTCGCTCGGCAACATCGTCGACGCGGATCGGCTCCTGCGTCGTTGCGACGATGCGCTCGCCTTCGATGACGATTCGGCTGCCCGGACGCAGCGTGCCGCTGGCGGCGTCGAACAGGCAGGCGTTTTCGATCAGTCGGCGCGACATGGCGGTTCTCAGTGCGGTGCTCAGCGTTGGGGCGGGGCGGATGCAGCCGGGTCGGCCGGCGCGGCGTTGTCGCCACGCTTGTCTTCTCCGCGGGGGATCTGGGCCGTGCCGCCGACACCCACCCGCACGCCACCGGTGCCGACCGCGACCCCACCACTGACCCCACCATCGCTGCCGACCCCGACGCTGACGCCGCCACCGGGGATGGGCAAGCCGATGCTCACGCCCATCGAGGTGCAACCGCTGGCGAGCACGAGGCCGGCCGCGGCAGAAGAGGCAATGAACCCGGCGAGAGTGCGTTTCATCCTGCCAGCGTAGTCGCCCCTCAGGCCGGCGACAAGCGGGCGTTCACCCGATCCTGCGCGGCGCGCATCTCGCGCTCCAGTCGCGCGACCAGTTCGCCGGCACCGACCACCGCCTTGACCGGTGCGATGCCCTGGCCGCAGCCCCAGATGTCCTTCCAGGCCTTCTTCGCGCCGTCGCCGCCGCCAAAGCTCATCTTGCTCGGGTCGCTCTCGGGCAGGTTGTCGGGGTCCAGCCCGGCGTTGCGGACGCTGGGCTTGAGGTAGTTGCCGTGAACGCCGGTGAACAGGCTTGAGTAGACGATGTCGTCACTCGTGCCGTCGACGATGGCGTTCTTGTACGCATCGCTGGCGCGGGCCTCGTGGGTCGCGATGAAGGCCGAGCCGATGTACGCGAAGTCGGCGCCACAAGCCAGCGCCGCCAGCACGGCGTCGCCACCGGCCATCGCGCCCGACAACGCGAGCGGGCCTTCGAACCATTCGCGAATCTCGGCCACCAGCGCAAACGGGCTCTTGGTGCCGGCGTGGCCTCCGGCCCCCGCGGCGACCGCGATCAGCCCGTCGGCTCCCTTGGCGACGGCCTTCTGGGCATGGGCGTTGTTGATGATGTCGTGCAGCACCACGCCGCCCCAGGCGTGCACCGCCTGGTTGACGTCCTCACGAGCCCCCAGGCTGGTGATCACGATGGGCACCTTCCAGCGCGCACAGACCTCCATGTCGTGTTCGAGCCGGTCGTTGCTCTTGTGCACGATCTGGTTGATGGCGTACGGCGCCGCAGGCCGCTCGGGGTGGGCGCGGTCCCAGGCGGCGAGGCCTTCGGTGACCTCGTGCAGCCACTCGTCGAGCTGCGCCGCCGGGCGCGCGTTCAGTGCCGGCATCGAGCCGACGACACCGGCGCAGCACTGCGCGATCACGAGCTTGGGGTTGGAGATGATGAACAGCGGCGCGCCGATGATCGGCAGCGGTACGCGCGCAAGCGCGCCAGGCAGGGTTCGGGTCATGTTCAGAAGGCTTCCAGCGCCAGGCCGGTCACGGTGTCGGCGCCATGGACGATGCTGTCGGCCAGCGCCGGCGCGCGGTTGAGGATGTGCTCGGCATAGAACCGCGCAGTGACGACCTTGGCCTGCATGAAGGCCGCGTGGTCGCCCGCAGCCAGCCGCTGCTCGGCCGCGAGCAGGGCACGCGCCATCTGCCAGCCGGCGACGGTGATGCCGGCGAGCATCAGGTAAGGCACGCTGCCGGCGAAGGCGGCGTTCGGGTTGGCCCGGGTCTCGCGGGCGATGAAGTCGACCGCCGCCAGAAAGGCCTGGCGCGCCGCCGTCAGATGGCGCCGCATCGACTGGGCGGCGATGCTGCCGCTGCTGGCCAGCTCGCCCTCGGTTGCCTCGATCTGCTCCGCAATGCCGCGTGCCATCGCACCCCCGTCACGCGCCGTCTTGCGCCCCACGAGGTCATTGGCCTGGATGGCCGTCGTGCCTTCGTAGATGGTCAGGATCTTGGCGTCGCGCAGGTGCTGGGCGGCCCCGGTTTCCTCGATGAAGCCCATGCCGCCATGCACCTGCACGCCGAGGCTCGCGACCTCCAGCGCCATCTCGGTCGACAGGCCCTTGATCAGGGGCACGAGGAACTCGTAGAAGGCCTGGTTCTGCTTGCGCAGTTCGGCATCGGGATGCGCGTGTGCCGCGTCGAAGGCAGCGGCTCCGACCAGGGCCATCGCCCGGCAGGCCTCGGTGTGCGCGCGCATCGTCATCAGCATGCGCCGCACGTCCGGGTGGTGCACGATGGCCGCCGCGTGCGGCAGCGAGCCATCGACCGGTCGGCTCTGCACACGGTCGCGTGCATAGCCGACGGCCTGCTGATAGGCCCGCTCGGCCAGCGCGATGCCCTGGATGCCGACGCCGAATCGCGCCGCGTTCATCATGATGAACATGATCTCCAGGCCGCGGTTCTCGTGGCCGACCAGCTGCCCCACCGCGCCCCCACGGTCGCCGTACTGGAGCACGGCCGTCGGGCTGGCCTTGATGCCGAGCTTGTGTTCGATGCTGACGCAGTGCACGTCGTTGCGCGTGCCGTCGGCCAGCCGCTTGGGCACGAGGAACAACGAGATGCCCTTGACGCCTTCGGGTGCACCGACCACGCGAGCCAGCACCAGGTGGGCGATGTTGTCGGTGTAGTCGTGCTCGCCGAAGGTGATGTAGATCTTGGTGCCGAAGATCTTGTAGCTGCCGTCGGGCTGCGGCTCGGCGCGCGTGCGCACGGCCGCCAGGTCGCTGCCGGCCTGTGGCTCGGTCAGGTTCATCGAGCCGGTGACGCGTCCATCGATCATGGCCGGGATCCAGGTCGCCTTCTGTTCCGACGAGCCGGCGGTCAGCAGCGCCTCGATGGCACCGTCGGTCAACAGCGGACACAGCGCAAAGCTCATGTTCGCGCTCTGCACCATCTCGTTGCAGGCGGCCGCGATGAGCTTGGGCAGGCCCTGGCCGCCGAACTCGGCCGGGTGCTGCAGGCCCTGCCAACCCCCGTCGACATAGGCCTTGAACGCGGCCTTGAAGCCAGGCGTCGTGACGACGTTGCCGTCCTTCCAGTACGACGGATTCTTGTCCCCCTCGCGGTTCAGCGGGGCCACCACGGCCTCGTTGAGCTTGGCGCATTCGTCCAGCACCGCGGCGGCGGTGTCGAGGCCGGCGTCCTCGTGGCCGGGAAACTGCGCCACGGCCTCAAGGCCGGCGAGCTCCTTCATCACGAACAGCATGTCCTGCACGGGGGCGCGGTAGGTCATGGCGGTGTCTCCTGCAAAAGCGACAAGGGCGCCAGCCTCGGGCGCCCTTGCAAGGGGGTGACGTTCAGAGGCTGGCCACCAGCTCCGGCACGGCGGTGAACAGATCGGCCTCAAGGCCGTAGTCGGCAACGCTGAAGATCGGCGCCTCGGGATCCTTGTTGATCGCGACGATGACCTTGCTGTCCTTCATGCCGGCCAGATGCTGGATCGCGCCGCTGATGCCGGCCGCGATGTAGAGCTGCGGCGCGACGATCTTGCCGGTCTGCCCGACCTGCCAGTCGTTGGGCGCATAACCGGCGTCGACCGCCGCGCGGCTGGCACCCAGTGCCGCGCCGAGCTTGTCGGCCAGCGGCGTCAGCACCTCGTTGAACTTGTCGCTCGAACCCAGTGCGCGTCCGCCGCTGACGATGATCTTGGCCGCTGTCAGCTCGGGCCGGTCGAGCTTGGCGATCTCGGAGCTGAGGAAGCTCGCCCGGTCCGAAGCCGCCACGGCCGCCAGCGATTCGACCGCCGCACCGCCGCCGGTTGCCGCTGCAGGATCGAAACCCGTGGTGCGCACGGTGATCACGATCTGCTTGTCCAGCGACTTGACGGTGGCGATCGCGTTGCCGGCGTAGATCGGACGCTCGAAGGTGTCCGGCGCCACCACCTTGCTCGCGTCGGAGATCTGGCCCACGTCCAGCAGCGCGGCGACACGCGGCGCCACGTTCTTGCCACTCGCGGTGGCCGGGAACAGGATGTGGCTGTAGCCCGCGGCCACGGCCAGCACCTGCGCGGCGACGTTTTCCGCCAGGCCGTGGCCGAGGCCAGCGCCGTCGGCGTGCAGGACCTTGGCGACGCCGACGATCTGTGCGGCCGCCTGGGCCGCCGCAGCGGAACCTTCGCCCGCCACCAGCACGTGGACGTCGCCGCCGCAGGCCAGCGCGGCCGTCACGGTGTTGAGCGTTGCGCCCTTGATCGACGCGTTGTCGTGTTCGGCAATGACAAGAGCAGCCATGGTCAGATCACCTTCGCTTCATTCTTGAGCTTGGCCACCAGCGTGGCGACATCGGGCACCTTGATGCCGGCACCCCGCTTGGGCGGCTCGCTGACCTTCAGGGTCTGAACGCGTGGCGCGACGTCCACGCCCAGATCGGCGGGCTTGACGACCTCGAGCGTCTTCTTCTTGGCCTTCATGATGTTGGGCAAGGTCACGTAGCGCGGCTCGTTCAGGCGCAGGTCGGTGGTGACGATCGCCGGCAGCACGAGGCGCAGCTTCTCCAGTCCGCCGTCGACCTCACGCGTGACGGTCAGGCCCTCGGCATCGGCCTCAAGCTTGCTCGCAAACGTGGCCTGCGGCCAGCCCAGCAGGGCCGCCAGCATCTGGCCGGTCTGGTTGCAGTCGTCGTCGATGGCCTGCTTGCCCAGGATCACCAGCCCCGGCTGTTCCTTGTCGACCAGCGCCTTCAGCAGCTTGGCGACGGCCAGCGGCTGCAGTTCGGCATCGGTTTCGACCAGGATGGCGCGGTCGGCGCCGATGGCCATCGCCGTGCGCAGCGTCTCCTGGCACTGGGTGACGCCGCAGGACACCGCGACGATCTCGGTCGCGACGCCCTTTTCCTTCAGGCGGACCGCCTCTTCGACGGCGATCTCGTCGAAGGGGTTCATGCTCATCTTGACGTTGGCGATGTCCACGCCCGTGCCGTCGCTCTTGACGCGCACCTTGACGTTGTAGTCCACCACCCGCTTGACCGGGACCAGCACCTTCATGAGAGACGCGCTCCTGCGTTGAAATCGAGAGAAATCCGCCCGGCATTCTAGGAGCCGACCCTGGCCGACACGGCGCCGTCGGCGACAAAATAGAACGACCGTACTATTTTTCCGACAGTGCGGCAGCGGCGCCGCGTTCGACATCCACACGGCGCAACACGACGAGGCCGACCACGAAGAAGAGTCCCGTGCTCAGGATGGCCACGCGGTGATTGCCCGCGGTGAGCCAGGTGACCATGCCGTAGGTCACGGGACCGACGATGCCCGACAGCCGCACCGCAAAGGTCCAGAGCCCGAAGAACTCCGCCAGCCGGTCCGGTGGCGCCAGCAGCCCGGCCATCGCACGGCCAGCAGACTGGCTGGAGCCCATGCAAAGACCAGCGATCACGGCCGCGACCCAGAACAGCGCCGGCCCGGTGGCCATCCAGGCGAGCAGGGTCATCGCGATCCAGCCCCACAGCGTCAGCGACAGGCCCCGCGCGTGGCCGACGCGGTCCTGGAAGTAACCGAAGGCGAAGGCCCCCGCGGCCGACGCGACGTTGACCAGGAAGATCAGCATCATCGTGTCGGTCTGCTTGAAGCCCAGCACCTGCTCGGCGTAGATCGCCGCCAGCGCGATGACCACCGAGATGCCGGCCTGGTAGAACACCGCGCAGACGAGCAGCCAGCGGAAGTCGGCGTAACGCGCGGCCTCGTGCCAGGTGCGCTGCAGGCGGTGCAGCGAGGCCTTGAGGCCCGACTCGCGATGTGCCCCACCCGACGCCCCGGGCTGCGCCACGGCCCGCTCCTTCAACAGCGCAAAGGTCGCCAGCGCGGCCAGCAGGTAGACCACCGCCGTGATCAGCATCGTCACCGGCACGAAATGCGTCGCCTTGAGCCCCTGGCCCTGGGCCCAGATGACGTAGCCCAGCGACAGGCCCAGCGTCAACATGCCGCCGAAGTAGCCCAGGCTCCAGCCCCAGCCCGACACGCGGCCCATGGCCTCGCGCCGCGCCAGCTCGGGCAGGAAGGCGGCGATCAGCGTCTCGCCATAGGCGTAGCAGAGGTTGCTGATGACGATGGCCAGCACCGCCAGCCACAGGTCGCCCGGGCCCACCAAAGCCAGCGTCGCGGTGGCCACGACGCAGCCCAGCGTCGACAGCACCAGCAACCCCTTCTTGCGCGCCCTGGCGTCGGCGTAGGCCCCCAGCGCCGGCATCGTGAACATCACGATCAGGTTCGATGCTGCAAGCGCCAGCGTCCAGGCCAGCGTGCCCCAATCGGCCCCCTGCGCAACGACGCCGACGAAGTAGGCATTGAACACCGCCGTCAGCACGACCGTGGTGTAGCCCGAGTTCGCAAAGTCGTACATCGCCCAGCCGAGCACCTCGCGGCGGCGGACGCCAGGGTTCAGGGACGCGGTGTCGAAGATCGGCATCGTTCAGGCCAGAGGTGTCGGCGACAAACCCCGATGATGGGGCCGGCTCGATGACATCATTGACCTTGTGCCCGCGCGGGTGACGGAACAGGTAGACGTAGCGGGCTTAAAACCCGCAGCCGCAAGGCGTACGGGTTCGATTCCCGTCCCGCGCACCAGGGTCGACCTGGTAGCCACCAGTGGCTACATTGGCTCGATGCACAGCATCGGCATCAAGACGCTCAAGAACCGCCTGAGTGAATTCGTTCGGGTTGCCGCCGCGGGCGAGACCGTGCTGGTCACGGACCGTGGCCGGGTGGTGGCCGAACTGGCCGACGTGCTCGCCGATCTGGACGCCAGCCGCGCCGACCGGTGATCTATCTCGACACGTCGGTGCTGCTGGCGCGTTTGCTGGCCGAAGACCGTTCGCCTCCGAACCGCTTCTGGTCGCAGGCACTCGTATCGAGCCGACTGCTCGAGTTCGAGGTCTTCAATCGCGTCCACGCCCGCGGCGCGACAGCGTCGCATGGCGCAGACGCCCGGCGACTCGTCGATCGCGTGAATCTGCTGGACATGTCCACGGCCGTGCTGACCCGGGCGCTGCGCCCGTTTCCGCCGCCCGTGCGGACGCTCGATGCGCTGCACCTGGCCACGATGGACTTTCTGCGGGCGCAGGGTATCGAGCTCGCATTGGCGACCTACGACCCGCGCCTGGCTGTTGCCGCCGTTCAGGAGGGCTTTGCTTTGGCCGACTGCGGGGGCGCGTTCATGCCTGCGGGCAGGGCATGTGCGAGACCTGACCCTGAACCCTTGTGAGAATCGGAAGCGAACACCTGGGGGGCGAAGATGAGCAATCGACGAAGCGGTGCGTTCGGGATCCAGGACCGGCTGAGCTGGACCTGGCGGGTGTTGGCGACCAGGCTGACTGCGGTGCTGCTTCTTGCCGTCATGCACGGCATCGCCCCGGCCCAAACCGAGGACTTGACGGGCGCGGTGCGCATCGCGCAGACCCCACCTGTGCCCAACCCGCGCACGGGCACCATCGACGCCACCTTCACCGTCACCAACACCTCGCCGCACACGCTGCTCGGCCCGCTGGGTCTGGTGCTCGAATCGGCCTCACCGGCCAGCGTGGCCCTCTACAACAGCCATGGCCGCATTCGCGGCGGCGCGGACGTCGTGGAGTTGCCGCTGCCTGTCGGCACCTTGGCGCCGGGCGCATCGGTATCGGTGCCTGTGCAACTGCTGACCTACGGCCAGCCCGTGCGGAACACCGTGTTCGCCGTGCATGGCCGGCGACTGCTGCCCGCACAGTCGGCGCGGCTCGTTGTTGCAGCGGTCTTTTGGGAGGGCATCACTGGAAAGCAGAACATCTCGGTGGGCGGCGGTTGGGAGGTGCTCGTGGATGGCGCGCGCCGAGGCGTCACGAACCCTGACGGGCGTCTCGAGATGGTCGTGCCCATTGAGTCCACGGGGGTGGCGGTGCAACGTCGACCCAACAATGCCGGCGTGGAACTGCTCCCGAAGCTCGCCGCTGGATCGGTCACCTCGGTGAAGGTGATCGTCGATGAAGGCAAGAGTCCGGGCTTCGGCAGCTTGCTGCGACTGCAGGAGTCGCGGCAGGGAGTCCTGGCACGCGATGCCGCTGCAGTGACTTTGCGAGTCTTCAAGGACGAACGCGCTATCAGGCTGGCTGAGGTGAATCACGTTGATGTGTCTGACAGGCGGGACCAGTTGGACCTGAAAGGTGTGTTCTCCATCCAGCCCGATGGAAGTGTGGCCACTTCGGGTGCGGCCTTCATGAAGGCAATGGCTGGCAGGACGGGGCCGCAGGAGATCATTCTCGGGGCGACCGATCAGTCCGGCGACTTCCACTTCGACTCGGTGCATTTCCAGTTTGCCGACCACCGCCTTCGGGTTCAGTTGGTGGCGCCGCCCTCGAACCCGGGTCTGAAGCTGGCCGGCCTGCGGATCACCGCCCGCATGCGCGAGGGCGACCTGCGCTTCCTGGCCGAGTCCGATTCCGACGGCGTGGTCGTGTTTCCCGACATGCCGGCCGGCGTGCTGCACTTCAGCGGCCGCACACGCGAGGGCGGACTTCAGTACAACGTCACCGGCATCGCCGAGATCGCTCGTGACACGCTGGTGCGGCTGACCCTGAGGGGCCCGGCCGACATTCAGGCCATGGTGCAGTCCACCGTCGTCGAAGCCTTGCCGGCGGAAGCGCCTCGGCGGGCTGCTGCGATCAACGATCCGACAGGACCGAAGCGATAGCAGAACGTCAGACCTCCAAAGTTCTGAAAGTCCCAGCCCGCTACGCGTACCGCGTCCCCCGCCCCTCGCGCACAAAGGCCCACAGCGCCAGGCCGTGCCGGCGCGCGCTCTCGACGGCCAGCGCGGTGGGTGCCGACGCGGTGGCCAGCAGGCCGGCGCCCAGCACCACGGTCTTGTGCACCAGCTCGACGCTGGCGCGGCTGGACAGCACGACGAAACCCTGCCCGCGGTCCAGGCCGGCGCGCAGCACGGCGCCGATCAGCTTGTCCAGCGCGTTGTGGCGGCCCACGTCTTCACGCAGCAGCACGACGTTGCCGTCCGGCGTGCACCAGGCGGCCGCATGCAGGCCGCCGCATTGCGCGTTCAGCACCTGGCCCTGGTGCAGTTCGGCCATCGCACGTGTCAGCACGCCGGCGGTGGGCTCGATGACGGGCAGCACTCGCGGCTCGGGCCGCGGAAGCTGCTGCAGCGATTCGATGCCGCACAGGCCGCACCCGGTACGCCCGGACAGCGTGCGGCGGCGTTCGGCGGCGCGTGCGGCGGCGGACTGGGTGACACGCAGTTCGAGCGTCAGGCCCTGAGCCGCCGAGGCCTGCTCGAGGTCCAGCAGCTCGGCCGGGCCGCGGAGCCAGCCCTCGCTGACCGCGATGCCGAGTGCAAAGTCCTCCAGGTCGGCCGGGGTGGCCAGCATCACGGCCTGGCTGACGCCGTTGAGCACCAGCGCCACCGGCACCTCCTGCGCCACCGTTTCGGGTTGCGGCGGCTGGCCATCGGGCCGCGCCAGCACGGTCGCCAGCGGCGAAGGCAGCAGCGGCGGCGGTTCGTTCACAGTGCGGCGGCGCTGCGGCTCAGCCGCACCGGGATGGCCTTGCTCGCCGGCGTGCCGGCGCCGATGGCGACGTTCGCCAGCGGCACCAGCGGGTTGGTCTCGGGGTAGTAACTCGCGATGCAACCGGCCGGGATGGCGTACTCGACCAGCAGGAAGCCGCGCACGATGCGCTTGATCCCGTCATCGGCAACGGTCGCGATGTCGACCCGTTCGCCGGCCACCAGGCCGAGCCGGGCGAGGTCGGCCGCGCCAATGAAGACCACGCGCCGCTCGCCCTGAACGCCACGGTAGCGGTCGCGCGTGCCGTAGATGGTGGTGTTGTACTGGTCGTGCGAGCGGATCGTCGCGAGTGTCAGCACAGCCGCGTCGGCCGCCGTGGCATCTTCCAGTGCATGCACGGCAAACACCGCCTTGCCAGCGGCGGTGTTCCAGCGCCGCTCGCAGGCCGCGTTGGGCAGGCGGAATCCACCGGGCGCGGCGACCCGCTCGTTGAAGCGCTCGAAACCCGGGAACACCGCTTCGATCTTGTCGCGGATGCGGGCGTAGTCCTCGACCAGCCAGCGCCACGGCGTGCGGCTGTGCGGCAGCACGGCCTCGGCCAGCCGGGCCACGATCATGGGTTCGGACAACAGGTGCCCGGACGCCGGTTCGTTGCGGCCCGCCGAGAGGTGGACCATGCTCATCGAGTCCTCGACCGTGATCGCCTGCGGCCCGCTGGCCTGGCGGTCGACTTCGGTCCGGCCCAGGCAGGGCAGCACGTAGGCGGCCTCGCCGTGCACCAGGTGGCTGCGGTTGAACTTGGTGGCGACGTGGACGGTCAGCCGGCAGCGGCGCAGCGCCGCCTGCGTGGCCTCGGTGTCGGGCGTGGCGACGGCGAAGTTGCCGCCCATGGCAAAAAACACCTGGGCCTCGCCGTCGCGCATCGCCGCGATGGCCTCCACCGTGTTGAAGCCGTGCCGACGGGGTGGCTCAAATCCGAAGACGCTGCCCAGGCGGTCGAGAAACGCCGCCGTCGGGCGCTCGTCGATGCCCATCGTGCGGTCGCCTTGCACGTTGCTGTGGCCGCGCACCGGGCAGACCCCTGCGCCGGGCCGGCCCAGGTGGCCACGCAGCATCAGCAAGGCCGCCAGGGTCTCGATGGTCGCCACCGCATTGGCGTGCTGCGTCAGGCCCATGCCCCAGGCCACGATGCAGCGCTCCGAGGCCAGGTAGACATCCGCTGCAGCCTGCAGCTGGGCAAGGCTCAGGCCGCTGGACGCCTCCAGCACGGTCCAGGACGTGGCCCGCAGGTCGGCGGCAAAGGCTTCGAAGCCCACCGTGTGCTCGGCCAGGAAAGCGACATCGACGACCCGCGCACGGCCCGCGGCCTGCGCCGCGTCGTCGAGCTCGATCGTGCGCTTGCACAGCGCCTTCAGCACGGCCAGATCGCCGCCGATCCGGGGCTGGAAGTAGTGCGACGAAATCGCCGTCGCACCGAGTGTCGCCATCTCCACCGCGTCCTGCGGATCGGTGAAGCGCTCCAGCCCGCGCTCGCGCAGCGGGTTGAAGCTCATGATCCGCGCGCCGCGTTTCTTGGCCGCGCGCAGCTCGCCCAACATGCGCGGGTGGTTGCTGCCCGGGTTGTGGCCGATGCTGACGATCAGGTCGGCCTGCTCGAAGTCCTCCAGCGTCACCGTGCCCTTGCCAACGCCGATCACACGTTTCAAGGCCACGCCGCTGGGCTCGTGGCACATGTTCGAGCAGTCGGGCAGGTTGTTGGTGCCGAACTCGCGCACGAACAACTGGTACAGGAAGGCCGCCTCGTTGCTGGTGCGACCCGAGGTGTAGAACAGCGCCCGGTCGGGGCTGTCCAGCGCGCGCAGCGCGTAGGCGATGGCCGCAAAGGCCTCGTCCCAGGTGGTCTCGACGTAGCGGTCGGTGGTCGCGTCCCAACGCAGCGGATGCGTCAAGCGGCCCAGGCCTTCAAGCGCCTGGTCGGGCCAGGGCCACAGCTCGGCCAGGGTGTGCCGGCCCAGGACCTCGGGCGTTGCGCGCAGTGCCGTCGCTTCATGCGCGACCGCCTTGGCGCCGTTTTCGCAGAACTGGAAGCTGCTGCCGGCATTGCGGTCGGGCCAGGCACAGCCCGGGCAATCGAAGCCGTCGGGCTGGTTGGTCGCCAACAGGGTGCGCGCGCCCTTGACCGGGATGCCCTGCTTCTTCAGGTGCAGGCCGACGCTCTGCAGCGCGCCCCAACCGCCGGCCGCACCCGGGTACGGCGCGACGCGGGTCTCCTCTCGTGAGGCCTCAGCGTCGGTTTCAAACGGACCGTGACTCAATGCGCCTGCTCCCAGTTGGCACCGACACCGACCTCGGCCAGCAGCGGGACGTCAAGCCGGGCGACACCGGCCATCAGGCGCGGAATCGCTTCCCGGGCCCAGTCGACCTCGACTTCCGGCACCTCGAGCACCAGTTCGTCGTGCACCTGCATGATCATGCGCGTGCTGCGCCCCTCGGCGTCAAGCGCCTGCTGCACCGCCAGCATCGCGAGCTTGATCAGGTCCGCGGCCGTCCCCTGCATCGGCGCGTTGATCGCCTGGCGCTCGGCGCCGCTGCGGCGCGGACCGTTGCCGCTGTTGATCTCCGGCAGCCACAGGCGGCGTCCAAAGACGGTTTCGACATAGCCGCGCTCCTTCGCGGACACGCGCGTCTCGTCCATGTAGCGCTTGACGCCGGCAAAGCGCTGGAAGTAGCGGTCGATGTAGTCCTTGGCCGCCTTCTGCTCGATGCCCAGGTTGCTGGCCAGACCAAACGCGCCCATGCCGTAGATGAGACCGAAGTTGATGACCTTGGCGTAGCGGCGCTGCTCGCCCGAGACCTCTGCGAGCGGCACCGCGAAGACCTCGCTCGCGGTCGCGCGGTGCACATCCTGGCCCTCGGCAAAGGCGCGCAGCAACCCCGGGTCCTGGCTGATGTGGGCCATGATGCGCAGCTCGATCTGCGAGTAGTCGGCGCTCATCAGCACATGTCCGGGTGGCGCGATGAAGGCCTCCCGAACGCGGCGGCCTTCGGCGGTGCGGATGGGGATGTTCTGCAGGTTCGGGTCGTTGCTGGACAGGCGCCCCGTCACCGCAACCGCCTGAGCGTAGTGGGTGTGCACGCGGCCGGTGGCTGGGTTGACCATCAGCGGCAGCTTGTCGGTGTAGGTGCCCTTGAGCTTGGCCAGCGAGCGGTGCTCGAGGATGGTGGCCGGCAGCGGATAGTCGGCCGCGAGTTCCTGAAGGACTTCCTCATCCGTGGATGGCGCGCCGCTGGCGGTGCGCTTCTTCACCGGCAGACCAAGCTTGCCGAACAGGATCTCGCCGATCTGCTTGGGGCTGCCCAGGTTGAAGGGCTGGCCCGCGGTGTCATAGGCGCGCTGCTCCAGCGCCAGCATGCGTTCGGCCAGCTGCTGGCTCTGGCGCGCGAGTTCGACGCTGTCGATCAGCACGCCATGGCGCTCGATGCGCGCCAGCAGCGGCGCGACCGGCATCTCGATGGTCTCGTAGACGCTCCTGAGCTTGGCGTCGGACTGGATCTGCGGCCACAGGTGGGTGTGCACGTGCAGCGTCATCTCGCTGTCCTCGCCGCTGTACTCAGCCGCTCGCTGCACGTCGACCTGCGCAAACGGGATCTGCGCCGCGCCCTTGCCGCAAACGTCTTCGTAGCTGAGGCCGCGCCGGTTCAGGTGGCGGTCGGCCAGGCTTTCCAGGCTGTGACCCTTGTGCGCCTCGAGCACGTAGCTCTGCAGCATCGTGTCGTGGGCGTAGCCTTGCACCGCGATGCCATGGTTGGCAAGCACCTGCAGGTCGTACTTGATGTTCTGGCCGACCTTGGGTCGGCGGGGATCCTCCAACCAGGGCTTCAGCGCCGCCAGCACCTCGTCGCGTGGCAACTGCTCGGGTGCGCCGGGGTAGTTGTGCATCAACGGCACATAGGCCGCACGGCCCGGTTCGACGGCAAAGCTGATGCCCACGACCTGCGCGCGCATCGCGTCGAGCGAGTCGGTCTCGGTGTCGACGGCCGCCAGTTCGGCCTCGTGCAGCACCGCGATCCAGGCGGCGAGCCGCTCGCGGTCAAGCACCGTTTCGTACTCGCGGGCCAGCGCCCTTTGCGGCGCGGGGGGTGTTCCGGCATGCAGCGCCTCGTCGTTGGCCACCACCGCCGGTGCCGGGCTGCCCGCGGCGTCCTCGAGTTCGCGCTTCCAGGATCGGAAACCATAGCGGTTGAAGAAGTCCAGCAGCCCGGCTCGGTCCACCTCGCCCAGCGCCAGGCCCTCGATGGCCGGCCAGCCGGGCACATGACCGGCGAGATCGCAGTCGGTGACCACGGTCACCAGGCGTTCGGCCTGGGGCAGCCAATCCAGGGCCTTCTTCAGGTTCTCGCCGGCGACGCCCTTGATGCGATCGGCAGCCGCCATCACGCCCGCCAACGAGCCGTGCTCGTCCAGCCACTTGGCCGCGGTCTTGGGTCCGACCTTGTCGACGCCCGGAACGTTGTCGACCGTGTCCCCGATCAATGCCAGGTAGTCGACGATGCGATCCGGCGCCACACCGAACTTGGCCTTCACGCCGGCGATGTCGAGCCGCTCGTTGCTCATGGTGTTGACCAGCGTGACCCGTTCGTCAACCAGCTGGGCGAGGTCCTTGTCCCCAGTGGAGATCACCACGTCCAGCCCCATCGCTGCTGCGCTGCGGGCCAGCGTCCCGATGGCGTCGTCGGCCTCGATGCGCGGAACCTCCAGCACCGGCCAGCCGAGCAGGCGCACGACTTCATGGATCGGGGCGATCTGTTCGCGCAGGGCATCGGGCATCGGCGCGCGGTTGGCCTTGTACTCGGCGTACCAGTCGTCGCGGAAAGTCGGCCCACTGGCATCGAAGACACAGGCCGCCAGGCGGGCCGGGTACTGATCGCGCAGACGCTTCATCATCGCCACCATGCCGTGGATGGCACCGGTGGGGACCCCGTTCGGGCCGCGCAGGTCGGGCATCGCGTGGTAGGCGCGGTAGAGATAGCTGGAGCCATCGACCAGCAGCAAGCCGGGTCCGGCCAGGCCCGCGGTGGAGGGGGTGTCGGTCATGGGGGGACATTGTCGCGCCGCCTAGAATCTGGCCCATCCATGCGTCCAGTCCCTGCCCGTTTCCTCCGCTGTGCCACCGTGTGCCTGCTGCCCGCCCTGGTTGGCGCGCCCGCACTGGCCCAAAACGCCCCAGCCCCCGCGGCCGCCGCATCGGCTCCGGCCGACCGGCGCGTGATCGAGGACGACAACGTGCGCATCGAGGAGCTTCGTGTGCGGGGCCAGAACCGCAGCGTGACGGTGCGGCCCAAGGGTGCGGACGGCAAGCCTTCGGGCCGGCCCTACGAGATCCTGGTCGCGCCAGGGGGCCGCGACGGCGCCCAGGAGCGTGGTGCTGCCGGCCAGAGCGCCTGGTCGGTCCTCAAGTTCTAGTCGTCGTCCCCTTCCCTTCAGGATCCGGCGCGCCGATGGCCGTGTACACCGAAGTCGGCCTCGCCGACGCCCAATCGCTGCTGCACGACCGCCTCGGGCTCGGCGACGTGACCGACCTGCAGGGCATCCGCTCGGGCATCGAGAACACCAACTACTACGCCAATACTGAACGCGGCCAGTGGGTGCTGACCTTGTTCGAGCGACTCGCCCACGATCAGCTGCCGTACTACCTGCGCCTGATGGAGCACCTGGCCCATCGGGGCATCCCGGTCCCCGCGCCGCAGCCCGACGCCCGCGGCGAACTCGTCCACAGCCTGTGCGGCAAGCCCGCCGCCGTGGTGACGCGCTTGCCCGGCAGCCATCGCCTGGCCCCGGGGGTCGACCATGCCCGGCAGGTCGGCGCGATGCTCGCGCGCATGCACGTGGCCAGCTCGGACTTCGCGCTCCACCAGCCGCACCTGCGCGGCCTGGACTGGTGGATCGAGACGGTGCCGGTGGTCCTGCCGCATCTGGACGGCGAACGCGCCCGTCTGCTTGAAACCGAACTCGCGTACCAGCGCTCGACGCTGGGATCGGACAGTGGGCTGGCGCTGCCGCGCGGGGCGATCCATGCCGACCTGTTCCGCGACAACGCGATGTTCGACGACACCGCCGGCGAGGACCGTCTGTGCGGGTTCTTCGACTTCTACTTCGCCGGCACCGAGACGCTGCTGTTCGACGTCGCCACCTGCCTGAACGACTGGTGCTGCGACATGGCCACGGGTGCCCTGGATCCGGCCCGAGCCAACGCCTTCATGACCGCCTACACCGCGGTCCGGCCCCTTGCGGCCGTGGAGCACGAGCTCTTCAACGCGCAACTGCGCGCTGCAGCGTTCCGGTTCTGGCTGTCGCGGCTGTGGGACTGGCACCTGCCCCGCAGCGCGGCCTTGCTGACCCCCAAGGACCCGGGCCACTTCGAGCGGGTGCTTCGATCGCGGATCGACGCACCCTGGTCCCCCGGACCGACGCCTTTCCCGGCCTGAGCGCCACCCCGGACCTGTTCCCCTCCCGCCCATGCCTCTCTTGCTGAAGCCCGTTCCACCCTCGCGCGGCCCGCGCTGGATCGGCGACGCCTGGCGGCTGTGGCGCAAGAAGCCGCTTGCGTTCACGGCGATGTTCGGCGTCTTCCTGTTTGCGGCCACGGTGGTGGGCTTCGTGCCGCTGGTCGGCGAACTGGTCCAGATGGCCGCGTTGCCGATGCTGAGCCTGGGTTTCATGGTCGCAAGCCAGTCGGCGCTGCTCGACGGGCCGGTGCACCCGCGCCAATACATCCAGCCCCTGCAGGGCGACCCGGTGCGCCGCCGCTCCCTGCTTGTCGTGTGCATCAGCTTTGGCGTGCTGGCCGTGGCGATCCTGCTGCTGTGCAACGCGATCAGCGACAACGCGCTGGCCCGGCTGCAGGTGCTGATGGCGCAGGGCAGTGCGGCGCAGCCCAGGATCGACGCCCTGATGGAAGAGCCCGGCGTGCGCAACGCGGTGCTGGTGGGCATGGCTCTGGTGGTGTTGTTGTCGATCCCCTACTGGCACGCGGCCGCCCTGGTGCACTGGGGGGGTCAACGGCCGGCCCAGGCGCTGTTTTCGAGCACGCTGGCGATCTGGCGCAGCAAGGGTGCCTTCCTGCTGTTCGGGCTGGCCTGGCTGGGCCTGGTGCTGCTGTTCAGCCTCGTCGCCGGCATGGTCCTGGGCCTGCTCGGGCTTGGCGCGGTGGCCAACGCCGTGGCCGTCGCTGCGGTGCTGATGTTCTCGACGCTGTTCTACGTCGCCCAGTTGTTCACCTTCAACGACAGCTTCGGCGGCGCGATCACCGGCACCGACAGCCTCAGCGACGAGCCGCCGCCGACGACAGCAACCTGACCAGGCGCCACATCCGCAGCAATTTCTGCACGCTCAGCCAGGCCACCAGCAGCTGGGCCAGGAACGCCAGCACGCTGGCGCCGAGCATCGCCAGCACAAAGGCCAGGATCGTCGCCACGTCTTCGGCCAGGTCGAACACCACCAGGCCCAACAGCGCGCGGCCCTGCAGATTCAACGCCGCATCGTCGCCGTCGCCGGCCTTTCGGACTCCCGCCCGGCGCCCGAACGCCCGCGCGGCAAACCAGCACAGGCCCGCGGCATAGGCGGCGATGAACAGGAGGTCGACCGCCGTCGCTGCGATCGGATGTCGAAAGCGCCTGAACTCATCGGCCCAGTCGGCGTTCAGCCAGGCGCCGATGCTGGACAGATCGGCCGGCCGGCCTTCGAGCCAGGTCCAGTTCAGCCAACCCGTGAGCTGCCAGGCCTGGAATTCCAGGTTCTTGGACAGGTAGTGCGGGATCTGGGTCGCGGCAACAGACAGGTCGCGCCACCACGAGCCGGTGTCCGGGAAGCCCGCATGCAACTGGCCCATCACCACCGAGAGCAGCGCCGCCGCCAGCAGGCACTTCCAGGCCCAGCCCGGGGCCTTTGCGTCGGCCCAGGCACCAGGCAGCGGTGCCGAATTCGGTGGCGCGCTCGCGTGGGCCTCGGCCACCAGTTCGAAGGTCTCGCCGTTGTCCATCACCACCCGGGTCGTGTCGCGCACGGCCATGCCCGTCAAGGCATAGACGGGGGTCATCTGAAGCTGGCTGTGCAAGGCGGGCTCGGGGCCGGGCACCGGCCGCAACTCCAGCGCCGACAGGGCCTGGACGACCTCGGCTTCGCTGGCCAGGGGCAGGCCGTGGTGGTCCAGCTTCAGGCCCATCTGCACGGCCTGCCCCACGAGCCAGGCCAATGCTGTGTCCGAGCAGGCACTCATCCCGCGCGCGTAGCCACCGCCGACGTCGCAATGGGCCCCGGGGAACCACAGCTGGACCAGCGACCCGGTGTGGCCCAGGCGGTTCTCGAACGGTCCGTTCTGCCCGGCATACAGCCGGGGCAGGAACTGCAGGCGGTGTTCATCCAGCGCCAGCGCCTGCCGGATGTGCAGGAAGTGCTTGCCCGCGGGCTTGGGCAACTGCGTGAAGCGCAGTCCGAAAGGACCCAGCCCGACCGCAGCCACCGTGTCCCAGACGCCGATGAAGTGGATCTCGACCTTGCGCAGCGCCGGCCTCGCGAACAGGTGGCGCGCCTGCTGCACGATGCGGTCCCAGACCTGCTCGGGCGTGCTGCCGTCGTCAGCGGCGTCGGGCTTGGCCGAGAAGTAGATGTGCAGCAACGTCGGCACCATGTTGGCGTGCTGCGGCTCGAGGATGCCGAAGCGGTTGACGATGCCGGCCAGGCTGCGCGCCGTGAACGCACCGCGCGAGAAGCCGAAGATCCAGAGCTGGTCGCCCTCACGCCAGTGGTGCATCAGGAACAGGTAGCAGTCGGCGATGTTTTCGTACACGCCGCGGCCGAAGGCCAGGCCCGACAGGCGATCGACATGGCGCTTGATCTGGTCGACCCGGGTCGCGCCGGGCAGTTCGCCCGGATTGCCGACGCCAGGGTCGTAGAAGACCAGGCGCTGCTCGTCGTCGCGCGGGTCAGCTGCCAGCAGTTCGGCGAGCTTGACGACATTGGTGTCGTCCAACCGGCCGGTGAGGTTGTTGTTGGTGCCATCGGCGAGGACGACGATCTGCCGGCCGGCCGACACCTCAGAGGCGGAGCGGCTCATGCGGCGCGGGCCTGGGTCAGCGTGTCGGCATCGGGCAGGTCCGCCGCCAGCAGCGCCCCGGCGTCCAGGATGCCCGCGCCGAAGCCGCCATCGACGACCCAGCCCGGCGGCTTGCGCGCGGTCTGCCGGGCCAGCGTGCGGAAGGCCTCGATGCGCTGCCAGGGCGCCGGGTACTTCGCCGCGATCTCGGCTCCGCGATGCACCAGCCACAGCGCCGCGGTGCCGGTGGTCAGCGCCGTGGCGTAGGACGTGCCGTCACCGCCGCCGGCATAGCCGGCCGGTGCCGTGCCCTTGACCTGCGCGCGCCGGATCTGGTCGGACGGCGCACTGAAGGCCACCTCGGGACCGAAGGCGCTGCCGCTCCAGGGCCTGTCCTGCGGGGTGACACCGGCGACCGCGATCGCACGCGGAAAGCACGCCGGCGCGACCACGTTGTTGACGATGTTGCCAGCCGCGCACACGAGGATAGTCCCGGCCTCGTAGCAGCGGTTGACCGCCTGGCGCAGCGGCTTGGTGGCCATGAACGCCGGCATGCCCAGGCTGACGTTGATGACCGCCGCGCCTTGCGCCAGCAGATGGTCGACGGCCTGCAGGAACTCGTTCTGCGCGTGCGGGATCAGCACGATGTCGGTGATGCGCACCGGCACCAGCGGGAGACGCGGCGCCGCGCCATGGAACGGCCCGCCCGCAGCCCCGGGGGCGTCGCCGCAGACGGCGCTGCCGATGCGGGTCCCGTGCCCGCCAGACAGGCCCTGACCGGTGTCTTGCCCCTTGCCGGGACCGGACAGGTCGCCCAGCTCGGGGGCGGCGGGCGCCGGGAAGAAGGTCTCGCCATTCAACACGTCGATCCAGGGTGTGGGCTCGAAGCCGAAAGCCGGGTGGCGCAGGTAGCCGGTGTCGATCTGCCCGGCCTTGACCGCCCCCCAGGCGATCGCACCCGGCCCCCCGAGCAGCGCCCAGGCCGCCGGCAGGTTGACGGCCTTCAGGTGGGCATCGACCCCGGCGGCGACGCTGGCCCGGGCCACCGCGCGGCTGGCCGGACGGCGCGGCGGCAGATCGATGTCATCGCGCTGCGCGAGCAGGGTCGCCGAGTCCACGTCGCTGATGGCCCGCCAGGACTGCAGGCCCAGCACCTGGAGCATGGCGGCGGTGGGAATCGACGGGTACTGCTCGCACAGCGCCTTCTGCAGCGAGCCGCGCAGCACGGCGCGGTGTTGGCTCACCGGGAACAGGCGCACGTCCATCCACGGCAGGTACTTGGCGATCTGCTTTTCGACGGCGGCGATCTCGCGGCCGTCGGTGACGACGATCCAGTTGTCCATGTCTCAATCCTCTGTGTGGTGTCCAAGGGCGCGATTGAACACCCGACAGGGCATCGCGACATCCGCCACCTTGTTGGCGTTGCGTTACCGCAGGCCCAAGGGTTCCCACGGGAACGCTCGGCTTTGCATTGACCGGTACAAACGAGGCTTGGGGCTTCAGGCTTCGATCAACCCTCGACCCTCAGGACATGCAGACCACGCTCCGGCCCTTGTTCTCCAACGCCGCCGCCGACGCGCCAGCGCTCGGCGCGCCGGGTCGACGGCCGCTGACGCATGGCGAGTTGCGCGCCCTGGCCGACGCAACCCTGTTGGCACTCAACGACCTCGGCGTCGGTCGCAACGATCGACTCGCCATCGTGCTGCCCAACGGTCCGGAAATGGCCGCCTGCTTCGTCTGCGCCGCACAGGGCGTGGCCACGGCACCGCTGAACCCGGCGTACCGGGCCGAGGAGTTCGAGTTCTACCTGTCGGACCTGAACGCCAAGGCCCTGGTGGTCGACGCCGGCAGCGCGTCACCCGCGGTCGCGGTGGCGAAAAAGCTCGGCGTTCCGATCATCGAGTTGCGGGCCGACGCCGAGGGCGGTGCCGGCGCCTTCACCTTGCGGGGCGAGCCGACCACCATCCCGGCGGCGCAGCCCGGCCCGGGACAACCCGGCGACACCAGCATGGTGCTGCACACCTCGGGCACGACCTCGCGGCCGAAGATCGTGCCGCTGTCGCAGGCCAATCTCGCGGCCAGCGCCCAGCACATCGCCAGGACACTGGCCTTCGGGCCTGGCGACCGGGGGCTGAACATCATGCCGCTGTTCCACATCCACGGCCTGATCGCCGGGGTGCTGGCACCTCTTTCCGCGGGCTCGTTCGTGTTCTGCACGCCGGGCTTCAATGCGCTGAAGTTCTTTGCCTGGATGGACGAGGCCGCCCCCAGCTGGTACACCGCGGTGCCGACCATGCACCAGGCCATCGTCGGCCGGGCCAGCAAGAACGCCGAGGTCATCGCCCGCCATCCGCTGCGTTTCGTGCGGTCGTCGAGCAGCTCGATGCCGCCGCAGGTGATCCACGAACTCGAAGCCGTGTTCGGCTGCCCGCTGATCGAGAGCTACGGCATGACCGAGGCCACCCACCAGATGGCCAGCAACCCATTGCCACCCGCGGTGCGCAAGCCCGGCACGGTGGGCGTGGCCGCCGGCCCCGAGGTCGCGATCCTTGGCGAAGACGGCCAGATCCTGCCACCCGGCGCCACCGGCGAGATCGCGATCCGCGGCCCCAACGTGACCGCCGGCTACGAGTCCAACCCCAAGGCCAATGCCGAGGCCTTTGCGAACGGCTGGTTCCGCACGGGCGACCAGGGCACCATGGATCCCGAGGGTTACATCAGCATCACGGGCCGGCTGAAGGAGATCATCAACCGCGGTGGCGAGAAGATCAGCCCGCGCGAGGTCGACGAGATCCTGATGGACCACCCGGCGGTGGCCCAGGTGGTGTGCTTCGGCATGCCACACGCCAAGCTCGGCGAGGAGGTTGCCGCCGCCGTCGTGCTGCGCGAGGGTCAGCAGGCCGACGAACGAACGCTGCAGGCCTTCGTGGCCAGCCGGGTCGCGGACTTCAAGGTGCCCAGGACGATCCTGATCCTCGACGAGATCCCCAAGGGCGCGACCGGCAAGCTGCAGCGCATCGGCCTGGCCGCCAAGCTGGGGCTCGGCTAGCGCGTACCCGTTTTTCGCCCGCCGTCGGCGACGACGGCGAACTCTCCAACCCATGTGACTTCCCTCTGAATCTAGGAGACGACATGAGCTGGTTCTTCAAGCGCACCGCCCGGTGCATCGCCCTCCCGTTTGCCATCGCCATGGCGGCCCCGCTGCCCGCCCAGGCCTGGGAGCCCACCAAGGCCGTCGAGTTCATCGTGCCGGCCGGCACCGGCGGCGGCGCCGACCAGATGGCCCGGTTCATCCAGGGCGTGGTCGCCAAGAACAAGCTGATGAACCAGCCCATCGTCGTCGTCAACAAGGGCGGCGGCGCGGGTGCGGAGGCGTTTCTCGACGTCAAGGGCGACAAGGGCAACGCGCACAAGATCGTCATCACGCTGTCCAACCTGTTCACCACTCCGCTGGGCACGGCCGTGCCCTTCAACTGGCGCGACATGACGCCCGTCAGCATGATGGCGCTCGACCAGTTCGTGCTCTGGGTCAACGCCGAGAGCCCGCACCAGACGGCAAAGGCGTTCTTCGATGCGGTCAAGGCCGGACCCGACCGCGGCATCAAGATCGGCGGCACCGGCAGCAAGCAGGAAGACCAGATCATCACCGTGATGCTCGAGAAGGCCGCCGGCAAGAAGATCATCTACATCCCCTACGGTGGTGGCGGCCAGGTGGCGACGCAACTGGTGGGCAAGCACGTCGACGCCACGGTCAACAACCCGATCGAGGCCGAAAGCCACTGGCGCGCCGGCAAGCTGCGCGCGCTGTGCGTGTTCGACACCCAGCCGCTGCCGTACAAGGACAAGGTCACCGCAACCCAAGGCTGGGCCGACCTGCCGACCTGCCGCAGCGCCGGCATCCCGGTGGAATACACGATGCTGCGTGGCATCTTCATGCCGCCCGGCGTGACCGAGGCGCAGCTGAAGTTCTATGTCGATCTGCTGGCACGCATCCGGGCACTGCCGGAGTGGAAGGACTTCATGACCAAGGGTGCCTTCAACCAGACGACCTTGAGCGGCCAGGCCTACTTCGACTGGCTGGGCCGCACTGAACAGCAGCACCGGGTGCTGATGCGCGAAGCCGGCTTCCTCGCCAACTGAGGGCCGCGCCATGAGCACCCGCTGGGTGGAACTGGCCACGGCCTTGCTGCTGCTGGCCATCGGCGGCCTGGTCGTTGGCGACAGCCTGCGCGTGGGCGCCGGCTGGGCCGACGACGGGCCGCAATCGGGGTACTTCCCGTTCTGGATCGGCGTAGTCCTGTGTGGCGCATCGCTGTGGATCGCGTTGCAGCAACTGCGCGACTGGGCCCGCACGAACACCGTGTTTGCCGACCGCGGCCAGCTCGCGCTGGTCTGGGCCGTGCTCTGGCCGATGGTCGTGCATGTGGCGTTGATCCGCTTCGTCGGCATCTATGTCGCGTCGGCGCTGCTGATCGGCTGGTTCATGCTGCGCCATGGCACCCACGGCAAGGCCGTGGTTGCGGCCGTGGCGCTGGGCGTTCCGGCGGTGTTCTTCGCGGTCTTCGAACACGGCTTCGTCGTGCCCCTGCCCAAGGGCCCGCTCGAAGCCCTGTTCGGCTACTGAGTCAGGGGCACCGTCATGGACGAGCTGCAAAACCTGATGCAAGGCTTCGGCGTTGCGCTGAGCTGGCAGAACCTGGGCTTCATGCTGATCGGCCTGCTGCTGGGCGTGCTGATCGGCGTGCTGCCGGGCCTGGGCGGCGCCAACGGCGTCGCGATCCTGCTGCCGCTGACCTTCGGCATGAACCCGACCAGCGCGATCATCATGCTGTCGTGCATCTACTGGGGGGCGCTTTTCGGCGGCGCGATCACGTCGATCCTGTTCAACATCCCGGGCGAGCCCTGGAGCGTGGCGACCACGTTCGACGGCTATCCCATGGCCCAGCAGGGCCGGGCCGCGCAGGCGTTGACGGCGGCGTTCACGTCCAGCTTCGTCGGTGCGATCTTCGCCGTCGCCTTGATCACCTTCCTTGCGCCGCTGGTCGCGCAGTTCGCGCTCAGGTTCGGGCCGGCGGAGTTCTTTGCCGTCCAGATGCTGACCTTCTGCAGCTTCATCGGCATGAGCAAGGAGCCCGCGGCCAAGACGCTCGCGGCAATGATGCTCGGCTTCGCGCTCGCCGCGGTGGGGCTGGACTCGGTCAGCGGCACGCTGCGCATGACCTTCGGCTTCACCGAGCTGCTGAAGGGCTTCGACTTCCTGATCGCGGTGATCGGGCTGTTCGGCATCGGCGAGATCCTGCTGACCATGGAAGAGGGCCTGAGCTTCAAGGGCCGCACGGCGCGCATCCGGTTTGCCGTCGTCATCGAGACCTGGCGAGAGCTGTTCCGGCACTGGCGCGTCTTCCTGCGCAGCACCCTGGTCGGCTGCTGGATGGGCATCACGCCCGGCGGCGCGACACCGGCCAGCTTCATGAGCTACGGCATCGCGCGGCGCATGTCCAGGAACCCCGAGGAGTTCGGCCGCGGACGCATCGAGGGCGTGGTCGCCCCCGAGACGGCGGCCCACGCCGCCGGCACCGCGGCGCTGCTGCCGATGCTGACGCTGGGCATTCCGGGCTCGCCGACGGCCGCCGTGCTGCTGGGCGGGCTGCTGATCTGGGGCCTGCAGCCCGGGCCGATGCTGTTCGTCGAGCAGAAGGACTTCGTCTGGGGCCTGATCGCGAGCATGTACGTCGGCAACATCGTCGGCCTGATCGTCGTGCTGACCACGGTGCCGTGGTGGGCGGCGATCCTTCGCGTGCCGTTTTCCATCATGGGGCCGGTCATCATCGTGATCTGCGCGATCGGCGCCTACACCGTCAACTCTTCGTACTTCGACGTGGCAACCATGCTGTTCTTTGGCGTGCTGGGATACCTGTTCAAGAAGCTCCAGTACCCGCTGGCGCCGCTGGTGCTCGCCCTGGTGCTGGGCGACATGGCCGAGGCCAGCTTCCGCCAGGCGCTGCTGGGCAGCCAGGGCAGCCTGGCGGTGTTCTGGAGCAACCCGCTGGTCGGCAGCATCTCGACGCTCGCGCTGGTGCTGCTGGGCTGGCCGCTGGTGGCCGGCTGGTGGGCACGCCGGCGGGGTGCGCCACTGCCCCTGAAGGCCCCCACCCCATGAGCCTGAAACTCGCCATCGTCGGTGCCGGCGCGATCGGGGGCTATCTCGGGGCCCGGCTCGCGCTGGCCGGCCACGCGGTCACGTTCCTGGCCCGCAACCGCAACCTCGAGGCCATCCGCGCCGGTGGCTTCCGACTGCGTCTGGCGGACGGCAGCGAGCAGCACGCGAACACCGCCACCGCGGTCGCCGACGGCGCCGAGGCCGGGCCACAGGACTACGTCTTCATCACCACCAAGGCGCATCAGGTCGGTGACGTTCTGGCGGGCATGGCCGGCTTCCTGGGGCCGCAGACCAGCGTCGTGACGATGATCAACGGCGTCCCCTGGTGGTACTTCCACGCGCTGCCCTGCGATCATGCGGACCGGCGCCTGGAGTCGGTCGACCCGGGCGGCCGCATCGCGGCGGCGATCGCGCCCGAGCGGGTGATCGGCAGCGTCGTCTACCCGGCCGCCGAACTGGTGGCGCCGGGCGTCGTGCAGTTGGTCGAAGGCAACCGCTTCACGCTCGGCGAGCCCGACGGCACGCGCAGCCCGCGCATCGAGGCCCTGAGCCAGGCCCTGATGGCGGCCGGATTCAAGGCCCCGGTGGCGCGCGACATCCGCAGCGAGATCTGGGTCAAGCTCTGGGGCAACCTGAGCTTCAATCCGATCAGCGCCTTGACGCAATCGACGCTGCAGGACATCTGCCGCTACCCACCGACGCGCGAACTGGCGGCGACCATGATGCGCGAGGCTCAGGCGGTGGCGGAGGCGCTGGGCGTGCAGTTCAAGATCGGCCTCGAGCAACGCATCGCCGGTGCCGAGGCCGTGGGCGCGCACAAGACCAGCATGCTGCAGGACGTGGAGGCCGGCCGGCCGCTTGAGCTCGACGCCCTGCTCGGCGCGACCATCGAACTCGCAGACGTCGTGGGCCACTCGGTGCCGACGCTGCGTGCCGTTGACGCCCTGGTGCGTGGCCTGCAGCACCGCATGGCCGCTGCCGGCCAGGGCCTGAGGTTCGACCGCGGCTGAAACGACTGAACCGGCCGCAGGCGGCGACGCCGGTCAGGCGGCAGCCGGTTGCTGCGTCGCACGGGCCCAGGCCAGCCGTCCGAGCCGATAGACGTGGCCCGGGTGAGCGGGCGCGCCTTCGACCGCGATGTCACAGGCGTGGTCGCGTTCGAAGCCCATGCGAAGCAGCGTCTTCCAAGCCTTGACGTTGGCCGCCGCGGTGCGTGCCGACAGACCCGGCGTGTCCGAGCCTTCGAAGGCCAGCGAGGTGCCGAGAGCGTGCAGTTCAGCGGCAAGGCCGGCGCCCCAGAAATCGGGGTGCACCCACATGCCCAGCTCGAACCACCCCTCGTCCGCGCGCCAGAGGTCCGCGGCCATCCGGTACAGGCCCACCCACCGCCCGCTGCCCCGATCCACCGCACTCAGAAGGCAGGCCTGCTGGCCTTGCATCTGCGCGAGCATGCGCTGGGCCCGGGCCAGCAGCTCGGCCGGAGCGGTGGGCTGCGGCCAGGTGAGCCAGGCATTGAAGTCCGGGTGCCGTGTCGCCTGCCACAAGGGCGCGGCGTCTTCCAGCGCAAACGGCCGCAGGTGGAGTCGCGGGCTGCCGTGGCGCAGCGCGCGTTCGGCCAGAGGTCCAAATCGCCGGTCGGGGTCGGGAACGGCCACCACGGCGGGAATTGTGGCTGCCAAGCCATCGGCGCCGGACGCCGACAGCCAAGAGCCCTCCATGCCGACCTTCGGGTCAGGCCGCCGCGGCCACTGCCATGGCCTGCTCCCAATCGCCCCGCAACAGGCAGTAGGCCAGGGCCGGGATCGGCGGGCCCCCTTCCGAGGGCTCTTCGTACTCGGCCGTGCGCTTGAAGCCCATGTGCTCAAGCGTCTTCCAGCCCTTGGGGTTGGCCACCGCGGTGCGGGCCGCCAGGCCAGGCGCGTCGGACTCTTGAAACGCCAGCGCCGTGCCGGTGGCGTGCAATTCGCCGGCATAGCCGCCGCCCCAGAAGTCCGGGTGCACCCACATGCCCAGCTCGAACCAGCCGTCGCCACCCCAGACCGGGTCGGGCTCGATGCGGTACAGGCCCACCCATCGCTCGCTGGCGATGTCCACGGCACTCAGCAGGCAGACATGGCGCGCCCGAGCCTGCGCGACCATGCGGGTGACCCGCTCGTCGAGCTCGCTGCGCTGCGCCGGCTGTGGCCAGGTCAGGAACGCGTTGAACGCTGGATTGCGCGTGGCCTGCCACAGCGGCTCGGCGTCGTCGACAGCCAGGGGGCGAAGCTTGATCCGGCGGCTGCGATGCCGCGGCGCCCGGTCGACGAGCCGGGCCAGACGCTGAGCGGCCGCTGGCCGAGGCATCAGAACAGCAGACATCGCAGTTCTCCTCCGCCAGTCCGCACTGGCTTCGAGTGGGGATATCGAGATTGTGGCTTAACGAGAAAATCTGCTCACAATCCTTCAATCCCACTTACGGGCAATGGACACACGGCAAATTGTTCAGAGCTTGCTCCTCTAAGATCCACAAGTTGTCCACAGCCCTTCGCGGTCAAGCTCAGAGCACCACGCAACATCCAGGCTGGATGTGCGGATGGCGAGCCACCCCATCGACGGCGCCGTTCGGGCTTCAGTTGCGCAGGGCCTGGCGCAACTGCTCGCGGAGCTCGGGCTTGCCGGCGAACGGATCGCTGGGGTTGCGGATCAGCACGATGTCCTCCAGCCGGGTCTGCACCGTGGCCAGCGCCTTGGGGTGGCTGTAGACGTAGAACTGGCGTTGGGCCATGGCGTCGAAGACCTTCGCGGCGACGTCGGCGGCGCTGACCTTGCCGCTGCCGACGGCCTTGTCGCTCATCGCCTGGGCGACCCGCTGGCTGCGGGTGACCTGGGCGGCTTCGGCCTGCATCCCGGGCGGCCGGTTGCGATGGCTCTGCGAAATGCCGGTGGGCACGAAGAACGGACACAGCACATGCGCGTGCACCTGTTCGGTGACCAGACTCAAGTCCTGGTACAGCGTCTCGGACAGCGCGACGACGGCGTGCTTGCTCACGTTGTAGACGCCCATGTTGGGCGCATTCAGCAGCCCGGCCATGCTGGCGGTGTTGACGACATGCCCGCGCCAGGCCGGGTCGGCCTGGGCGGCGGCCAGCATCGCGGGCACGAAGCAGCGCACGCCGTGGGCGACGCCCATGACGTTGACGCCGATCACCCACTCCCAGTCCTTCGCGCTGTGCTCCCAGATCAGCCCGCCGGCGCCCACACCGGCGTTGTTGAAGACGAAGTTCGGCGCGCCGAACCGAGCCAGCGTCGCCGCCGCCATCGCCTCGACCTCGTCGGCCTTGGCGATGTCGAGTCGGCAAGGAAGCACCTCGGCGCCGAGGCCACGGATCTCGGCGGCGGCACGCTCCAGCGCGTCGGCCTGCACGTCGGCCATCACGATCCTCATGCCCAACGACGCCGCAAGGCGCGAGGCTTCGAGTCCGAAGCCTGATGCCGCGCCGGTGATGACGGCAACGCCGCCGGCCAGGGGATGCTTGGAATTCATGTCGGGTCTCCTGGCAGCGGTGCCGGGCGCAGCATTTCGAGGTGGGGAATGTTGTCTTCGAGGTAGGGCTCGCCAACACGGCGGTAGCCGTAGCCGGCGTAGAAGCGTTCCAGATGGGCCTGGGCGCTGATGCGGTTGGCCTGGCCCGGCCAGACCGCGTCGCAGCGGCGCAGGCCTTCGGCGACGAGCTCGCGACCCAGCCCGGTGCCACGCGTCTCGGGACTGGTCACGACGCGGCCCAGGCTGGGCTCGGCGTACTTGACGCCGGGGTCGACGACCCGCAGGACGGCGTGCAGCGCACCGGTCTGTGGGTCGCGCCCCAGAAGGTGCCAGGCCTGGCGGTCGATGCCGTCGGCGTCGAGGTAGGGGCCCTGTTCGAGCACGAAGACCCGGCTGCGCAGGGCCAGCGCGTCGTACAGGTCGTCCAGGCCCAACTCGCCAAAGCGGGCCCAGGTCCAGGCCGGGAACAGGCGCAGCATCAGCACAGCTTGACCAGTTGCTTGCCGAAGTTCGCGCCGCGCAACATGCCGCAAAACGCCCCCGGCGCCGACTCCAGGCCGACGGCGATGCTCTCGCGGTAGCGGATGCGCCCTTCGGCCACACCCGCGGCGAGTTCCTTCAGCGCCTGGGGCCACAGGCTCATGTGCTCGCTGACGATGAAGCCCTGCAGCCGCAGCCGCTGGGTCAGGATCAGGCGCGGTGCGGCCAGCGGTGCCGCTGCGGATTCGTAGCCGGAAATCATGCCGCACAGGGCGATGCGGCCGAAGGCGTTCATGCGCGACATCGCCACGTCGAGCAAGAGGCCGCCGACGTTTTCGAACAGGCAGTCGACGCCGCGCGGGGCCGCCGCGTCGAGCTCGCTCGCCAGGGACGCGAAGGCCTTGCCGCGGTGATCGATACAGGCGTCGAAGCCGAGTTCGTCCACGACATAGGCGCACTTCTCCGGGCCGCCGGCAATGCCGACGACGCGGCAGCCGCGCGCCTTGGCGAGTTGACCCACCACCGAGCCGACGGCGCCGCTGGCGGCATTGACGAGCAGCGTCTCGCCGGCCTTGGGATCGCAGATCAGGTGCAGGCCGACCCAGGCCGTGACGCCCGGCATGCCGACCGCGCCCAGGTAGGCCGACAGTGGTACCCGTGTCGCGTCGACCTTGCGCAACGTGCCCGGCTGCGTCGCGTCGAACACGGTGTGCTCCTGCCAGCCGCCCATGCCGACAACGGCATCGCCCTCGGCAAAGCCCGCATGGCGGCTTGCGACCACCACCCCGGCCGTGCCTCCGATCATCGGCGCGCCCAGGGCCTGCGGCGCGGCATAGCTCTTGGCGTCTTCCATGCGCATCCGCATGTAGGGGTCCAGGCTCAGCCAGTGGTTGCGCACCAGCACCTGGCCGTCGGCCAGCTCCGGCACCGGCACGGCCTGCAGTTCGAAGTTGGCGGCGCCGGCCTGGCCTTGCGGACGTGAGGCCAGCACGATTCGGTGGTTCTGGAGGTCCATGGTCGTCTCTTGTTCTCTCAATCGGTCTGCTTCGGCCGCAAGCCGCGAACGAACTTGAAGGTGCCCGTGGCATGGGCGCACAAGCGCCCTTCGCCGTCGAGTACACGGGCCTCGCAGAAAGCAAGCGTCGCACTGCGGTGCAGCACCTGGCCCAGGGCGCGCAGCGTGCCGCCGGCCGGGCGCACGAAACTGGTCTTCATCTCCACCGTCGCGACACCCGGGGCGTCAGGGCGGACTTCGGCGGTCTCGCCATTGGCCGCGCGAGCGGCATGGGCCATCGCGACGTCGAGCATGGTCATCAGGACGCCGCCGTGGCCCACCTGCCAGCTGTTCAGATGCCAAGGCTCCAGCGCAAGGCGCAACTCGGCCCCGTCGTGGCCGAAGGCGTGCAGCGTCAGCCCGAGCGCATGGACAAACGGGATCTCGCGCGGGAAGGCGACGGCAGAGTCCTCAGCCACCGGCATGCACCGCCGAGACGCCGCCGTCGATGGCCAGGATCTGCCCGGTGATGTGCTTGCCGGCGGCACTGGACAGCAGCAGCACGGCACCCTTGAGGTCGTCGTCGTCGCCCAGACGCTTCAGCGGTGCGGCCTGGGCCAGCTTGTCGGCGCCGAAGTGCTTGAGCACCCCGGCCGTCATCTTGCTGGGGAAGAACCCCGGCGCCAGCGCATTGACGTTGATCCCCAATGGCCCCCACTCGCCCGCCAGCGTCCGCGTGAAGTTCACCACCGCGCCCTTGCTGGTGCCGTAGGCGATGAACTTCACTTCCATCGACCCTCCAAGCCCGGCGATCGACGCGACGTTGACGATGCGGCCCTTCTTCGCCGGGATCATGCTGGCCTTGGCCACGCCCTGGGCAAACAGGAAAAGGCTGCGGATGTTCAGGTTCATCACCTTGTCCCAGGCCTCGAGCGGGTAGTCCTCGGCCGGAGCGCCCCAGGTCGCGCCGGCGTTGTT
>Ga0209985_10000846_pt1 | contig 32163 bp, 35 predicted proteins | sample NOAtaG_FD_187305 | JGI IMG/M metagenome (GOLD analysis project Ga0209985, IMG submission 187305) | Freshwater lake microbial communities from Lake Erie, under a cyanobacterial bloom - NOAA_Erie_Diel6S_1000h metaG (SPAdes) (version 2) | ecosystem: Environmental > Aquatic > Freshwater > Lake ...
CTTAAAGTACTTATGTAGCAAGCTTTTGTACTTTTTCCGCAAGCCCTAATTAATTTCAAACCCAAACCCTTAAGGTTGAGCCCCTGTGAGGCTCAACCTTAAGGGTTTGGGTAATTTATTCTGTATAGGTACTTAATGCTAATACACAAAAATGTAGTCATGCCTTCAGAAAAGATCGATCAATCTCAATATCGAATCCTGCTCGCAGAAGATAATCTCGTTAATCAAAAAGTAGCCGCAATGATGCTCAAAAAGCTGGGGTATATTGCTGATATTGCCAATAATGGGTTAGAAGTATTACAAATGGTGGAAAAGAGATTTTATGATCTCATTCTTATGGATATGCAGATGCCAGAAATGGATGGAGTTACGGCAACAAAAATTATTCGTCAGTCTAACCAGCCGCAACCTCGGATTATTGCTGTAACAGCTAATGCTTTAGAAGAAGATCGCCAATTGTGCTTTGACGCAGGAATGAATGATTTTGTGACTAAACCCCTTCTAATTCAAGAGATTAATCGCATCATTGCAGAATATTCCGAAACTAAGTCTAAAAAAAAGTAAGGTAGGCAATGCACACCTTACTTTTTTATAAAAAACAGAAGTATAGCGGCTCTTTATTTATGGATTGAGAGTTGCAATGGTAGTTTGTAGTACAAAGATCGCTTGTTCTCCAGAAATATGTGCAACTGGCAGGCTATCAATTCCCATCGCTACACAAAGCAACCCTAAATAAAGAATCGAATATTTGAATAACGACCGAGCAACTGTGCGATCGCTTGGCTCTTTTAACAACTGAGTTGCTTTAAATATAAATGCACCACCAAGCCCAACAGCCGACAATGCATAGACTAAACCCATGACATTACAAGGATAAACTAGTAACAACGACACAGGAACCAACAACAAGGTGTAAAGCAAAATTTGATCGGCAGTCACCTCCGCGCCCTTGACAACAGGTAGCATCGGTACGCCTACCTTGGCATATTCATCACGAATCATCAGTGCTAAAGCCCAAAAATGAGGTGGAGTCCACACAAAAATAATCGCAAATAAAACCCAAGCCGCCCAACTTAGTTCACCAGTTACCGCAGCCCAACCAACTAAGGGAGGGATCGCACCTGCTGCGCCACCGATGACAATATTTTGAGTGCTGGAACGCTTAAGCCAAATCGTGTAAACGCCGACATAGGTAGCGATGCCTGACATCGCTAGACAAGCGGCAAGGAGATTTGCATATACCGTTAGCAAGGTGAAGGAAATAATTGCTAAGACGATCGCAAAAATCAGCGCATTAAGAGGTTGTATTCTGCCTGATGGAATTGGTCTCCAGCTAGTGCGCTCCATTTTGGCATCGATATCGCGATCGTATAGACAGTTAATTGCATTTGCCGAAGCTGCTGCAATCGCCCCTCCTAAAACTGTAATAAACATCAAAAATGCATTCACTTGTCCTTCAGAAGCAATCCACATCGCCCCTGCGGTGGTGATTAGCAACAAAACGATAATTCGTGGTTTAGTTAGCTCTGTATAGTCTTGAATAACCTCTCGCCAGTTACGACTTGCCGATTGATTGGCTTTAAAGATATTTTCCGCGATCGCTGTTTCTGGGATGTTCAATTCTTGTATTGCTGTTTCTTGCATTGCGCTTAACTCCTAAAATATTTCGCAGTTATTACAGTTAGCGAATCGCAGGTTGCGCTTGATTCTGTTCTTGGATTAAAGGTTGGTCTTGTCTGTTAGCTCTAAATGCTAACACAGCAAAGCAAACGAGGGTTCCGAGCAAGGCTGAACCTGTAGCTTGGTGAGCAATGGTGAGTGGTTCGACCTGTAGGTGTAGTCTATAGGTAGCATAGCCGATAGCTATCTGCCCAATTACTAATAAACCTGCGATCGTTGCCACGAGTCGTAATGCAGAGGAGATCTCTTTAAATAACCATGCTGTCACCACTACCGCGATACTAGCAAGGGTAGCTGGGATCACACCAATCAAATGTGCATTCAAAACAATACACATATCCTGAGTAGCAAAGCATTGGTGTAACGCCCATTGAGATGCAACTAATGCACCGAGAATACTTTGTAAATAAACTAAAACTGCGGCTGTTAAACCAATCCAAGGTAGTTTTGTTGACGCGCTTCGTGCGTAAGCAAAATTACTAGTTAAAGCTGTGGCGATTGCTAGCAAACTAGAGAAAAATAACAGCCCCGTGCCCAAGTGGGCTGTGACAATATCAAATCGCAATAATTGCGTTACAGTCAGTCCACCTAAAATCCCCTGAAAAACCACCAGAGATAATGATCCTGATGTCGCCCAAGGTAGCCATTTCGGCAAATCTTTGCGGAAATACCAGCTTGCACTAAACAAAACAATCGTGGCAAACCCAACTGTAGAAGCAACTAGACGATGAAACCATTCTAAAAATACTTGTAGGTTCATTTGCTCTGCGGGCAATACCGATCCATAACATAAGGGCCAATCGGGGCAAGCTAGGCCTGCATTCATCACGCGAGTGGCACTACCGATTGCCATCACCACCCAAGTTGCGATCGCAATCCCTAGTGCCATGCGACGGATTAGAACAACTGGCTCTATAAATCGGTTGGTTATATGAGAACTACTATTAGTAGGATTTTCAGCCGATTTTGCTGATTTATAAGAAGATAAAGAGTCAGTCATGCAAGTTTATGAGGTTCAGGCTTTCTTCGTGAATCTTGATAAAACTCAACAGAAGTATTTGTAATAGCTAGAGATCATATTAAGAGCAGTTATAGATTTGGTTTGGAGATTTAACAATTTCTTCGCGTTAGGTATTTACACCGATTAAAAAAAACCGCGAAGCGTTTTCTTTTTTTGGATTTCATTGCTATAGATTGTCTAGACGTTTTTTGAGGCGGTTTTCAATATGGTCTTTCATGCTCTTTCTCGGATGATTTGGGCGATTTTTTTGCATGATTTCTTTGAGTTGCGATCGCTGTTGTGGGGTCAGGATTTCACGCATGGCTAGCATTCTCTCAAAATGTTGCTTGCGTAATTCTTGCTGAAGGTTTAGCACTTGATTATGTTTTGCTCTAATTACGTCACTGCTCTCAGACCCACCGAGTAAATCTCGTAACTCAGTATTTGCTTGACGAGATTGCTGTGCCAGATCTTGAATACGAGCAAGATCGCGATCGCGAATTGCCTTAATCTTTTGTAACTGCTCAGTTGATAAATTTAATTGTTTGAGCATCCTTCCTGATGGAATATCGCCACTTTCAGCACGATCTGGACGATTGGGGACTTGGGCTAATATTTCGGGTTCTGTTTCAGGCTTATTTTCAGGGATAGCTTGAGATTGTGCTTGAATTTGAGATTGCACCGATTGCGACTGTAAGTTGGCATTACTAGCCCAAATAGCACCAGTGACCGCAACTACAGCGGAAGCGATCGCACAATATTGAAAATTTTTTGATTTAAACATAATATTTCTCCTCTGTTTACTCATAGTCAAGAGGTGATAAATCACTCAAAAGCTGCGTATCTGTTGAAGTAGGTGCATTAACCGCTTGATAGGTTGTGTCATTGGTCATATTCCAACTGCTGATCAGCGACTGCTCGATCTCAGCTTTTTCAGATTCGCTAATACTTGCTATTTGATACTGAGATCGGTTCGTTACCCAGTTAAAAGTAATCCCTGTAGCGATCGCGGCGGGGATCAATAAAGCCCAAGGTAGCCAACGGTGTAAATTTGCTTTAGAGGATTTTGGTGATCGCTGCGGATATTTACTGATTTCAGCAAATAGCTGTTGCTCAAAATTGGGGGCTGGCGGCGGTGCGATCGGTTTATTTTGTTTGAGAAAAGCCAATAAGGAATCATCAGAGGAGTCATCAGAATTTTCGCTAGGGTCTTGACCAAAGCTTTCTGGAAAATCTTGAGAATATTTATTTTTCATAACTCGACTCCTTGCGCTTCTAAAAACTTTTTGATGGCACTACGGGCATGAAATAACCGCGATTTCACAGTGCCGACAGGAATAGATAAAATTTCGGCGATATCTTTTTGAGGTAACTCCTCTAGATCGTGCAGAACCAATACAGCGCGATGATCTTCACTTAGCTTTGCTAAACCGCGTTGCATTATGTCTTGATAATGCATTTGGGTTAAGCTCGGTTGCAAATCACTTTCACGGGAAATCGCATCATCAGCAAGATTTTCTAATTGATCATCTTCGACAGAGATATTTCGCGATCGCATTTTGGCTAAAGCTTTACGGCGATCGCTCGCCACATTAAAGGCAATTCGATAGAGCCAAGTAGAAAACTGAGCGGACTGTCGAAATTTGGCTAGTCCTTTCCATGCTCGTAAAAAAACATCCTGCACCAAATCATCTAGCCCATCGGAGCCACATAGCTGGTAAAGCGTAGAGCGAACCTTGTGATGATGACGTTGATACAGTTTTTTAAAACCATGGGGATCACCTTGCAAGCAAGCTTGCACAATCGCGAGATCGAGATCGAGCTGAGGTGATTCTCTGATATCTGTTTTTTCTGTTTTTACCGCTCTGAACATCTATGGCGAACATCCGTATGAGCATCTATACTTGGTGAGGCAATATTGGCGGGTTTAACTTATTTCTAAGTTATTAGTTTTGACCGTCATAACCTTAATTAGGTTCAATTCACAATGTCTGCTGTTAGTTCTGTATTAATTCCTATTATTAAACTATGGTTGCAATCGCAGGTCGAGCATATCGAAACCATCGAAATTGTGATTGCTGGCAGAAGTCGTCAAATTTTAAGTGGTGATATCCCCAAAGCTACGGTTATCGGGGTGGGAGCCAAATATAAAGGTTTAGCAATAACCAATATCGATTTGTGTGCCGAAGCTATTCATCTAAATATTTCCCAAATTATCAAAGGTGAGGCATTACGATTACTTGATCCTATCCACGTCACCATGGATGTAGAGCTTTCGTCTGAGGATCTGCAAAGTTGCCTCAAGTCTCCGATTTTCTTAGAAGCGATCTCTGCTGATACACCTCCCATTGCTAACAGTGATCATGAGATTCACGTATTACTAGAAACCCTTGTGCATAAACTCGGCGATGAATTTACACTTCATGAACTAGCGATCGCCGATGGCGGCGCAAAATGTCGTGGCGAATTCGCGATCGCTGCAACCTAAAAAAATCATAAAGGTACGCTAGTGCTTTTATGATTAATCCAAGCCCTCTGTGATCCCTATAAATGTCCCTTGTTAATTTTGTAAATAAATTTCAGCAGTTTGTCTTGACTGTGGTCATCAGCTTCTTATATATAGCGATCACGACTCAGCCTACATGGGCTGCCTCATTTGCGGTTAGAGTTTTTGATGGCGATAACATCACCCTTGTCGATCGTGGCATCAAAACTAAAGTACACCTTGCCTGTATAGATGCGCCTGAATTAATGCAAGCTGAGGGACAACATGCTCGCAAAGTGTTACAAAATATTCTTGACGATGAAGAGGTCTATTTAAAAGTATTCAAAAAAGATAAATTTGGGCGTTACACTGCCGAAGTTTTAGCGGGGGGACAAAATGCTAACAAAGTTATGGTGTCTCTGGGGCTAGCCCATTATGATCCCCTGCAAGAAAAAGACTGCCAAGGCTATGAGGAACTTGAAGCGCAAGCACAATGCGATCGCTTAGGCGTGTGGGCGAATGGGACTAATGTGGTGCTGCCAAGCCAATTTCGGCGTGAAAATAAATTATTAGGCGTAGGATATTAAACAAAAAAAGGAGCGCAATACGCTCCTTTTTTTATTAACTATCGCGGCGGCGAAAACGACCTCTACGCTTAGCATTTTCAGCTTTACGCTTACGTTTTTCGCCTGCGGTCTCATGGTACTGACAGCGACGAATATCTGCTAGTAAGCCAGCTTTCTGGATTTTTTTCTTAAATCGACGCAGAGCCGATTCAATCCCTTCATTTTCACCAACGATTATTTGAGTCATGCTTATTTTGGTAGCAAAGTATTGTTCTTAATTATGCTGTAGTTTGGCGCATTTTAATTTAGGCGACGGGTATCTAGCTTAGCAAATCTAAGCCGAGATTGTAAAGTCTTATTTTGTAAGTCGCAAATTTAAGTTAGCTTTAAGTCACAAAAATGGCTTTTAACATGCCTTCTTCCTGATCTAGATGTAGCTGAAATCCTAATTTTCGACAAATACTTTGCATTGCGTGATTGCTACCCAGAATATAACCAACGATCGCACTGAGTTTTTCTTCCTTACCAATCTCTATTAGTCTTCTTAATAACTCTGTGCCTAATCCTTGGTGCTGATGGCGATCGCTAACGATTAGAGCAAATTCGGCTTCGTTTGTACCATGTAACTTACTCAACCTTGCCACTGCCAGAATCTCGTGTTCTGAAGTTTGCAGATTTTTAGAATCAGAGACTAAGAGCATTTCGCGATCATAATCAATGAAGCAGATACGGGTTAAGCGCTCATGGGCAATACGCTGCTTGAGCTTAACCATATGCGCATAACGCAAATAGACACTCTCCTCTGAAAGCCCTTGATGGAACCGCACCATAAGCGGCTCATCTTCGGGACGAATAGGTCGAATCGTAAGGAGATCGCCTTTCAGAGATTCCCATAGCTGAACGTACTTAGAAGGATATGGACGAATTGCAGGGATTGGTCGCTGGGCATTATCTGCGGTGTGAAGAACTATCCGTGCATCTAAAGCAATCATCCCCTCAGGAGAAACGGTGAGAGGATTGATGTCAATTTCGCGAATCTGGGGCTGTTCGACAATTAATTGGCTGAAGTTGACCAACAACTGTTCAAGTTTTGCCAAATTGATCGCCTTTCTACCTCTAACTCCTTGCAAAGCTTGATAGATACGAGTCTGTTCCATCATTCGCCGCGCAAGAGTAGTATTTAATGGTGGCAAGGCTAAAGCGCGATCTTGAAATATTTCTACGAGCTGACCACCCATGCCAAAAAGCATTACAGCGCCGAACTGAGGATCAAGACTACTACCTAAAATTAGTTCATAGCCTTCTATTTTGACCATCGGTTGTACAGTTACACCCAAAAAAGCTTGAGGATTTATAGCTCGAACTTTGGATGCGATCGCCATAAAAGCGCGAGTAACCGCTGCTGCATCTTCCAGATTAAGACGCACGCCACCTACATCCGTCTTGTGCGTGATAATCTCGGAATGAAGTTTAAGAACGACAGGATAACCAAAGCGATCAGCAATTTCTACAGCTTCTAGATCGCTCGTAGCGATTTCGGTCGGTACAGTTGGAATTCCATAAGCAGCAAGTAATTGCTTAGATTCATACTCAGTTAGCAAACTGCGATCGCTACTGATTGCTGGTGCTAAAATTTGCTCGGCAAGAAGGCGATCTGGTGCATACTGATCGGAGTCCACTGGCAAGGAAGGAGTTTCATAGATCCCCCGCAAATTGTAGGTATACCGCCACATGTAGTTAAACAATCTAACGGCAGTATCTGGATAGGGATAGGTGGGAATATTGGCTTGATTAAGAATTTGCGTACCTGCGGCAATTTCAGCGCCACCCATCCAACTTGTTAAAACTGGTTTGCCTAATTGACTATAAGCCTTGAGCTTTTCCGCAGTCTGTGTAGGGTTTGTCATTGCTTGCGGAGTCAAGATTATGAGTAATCCATCGCTGTTGGGATCATTTGCCACAACCTCTAGGGTTTTAGCATAGCGATCGCTACTTGCATCGCCAAGAATATCAATGGGATTATGGCGGCTCCATTGGGGAGGCAAAAATTGATCTAGCTGTTGCAATGTTTCTGGAGCTAGTTCAGACAATTCACCACCTCCACTGATCAGAGCATCCGTTGCGATCGCGCCCGGTCCTCCAGCATTAGTGACAATCGAGAGGCGATTTCCCTTAGGGCGTGGTTGTTTGGCGAGAATTTCTGCCATATCAAAGAGATCGGAGATCGTATGTACGCGCAATACCCCACAACGGCGAAATGCTGCATTTAGTACTTCATCACTACCCGTCAAAGCTCCTGTGTGCGAAGCCGCCGCTTTAGCCGCCGCTTCCGTATGTCCCACTTTCAATACAATAATCGGTTTATCCATCGCAACTTCACGAGCCGCTGACAGAAAAGCACGAGCATCACCAATTGATTCCATATATAAAACTATGCTGTGGGTGTGGGGATCATCTCCGAAATATTCAATCAAATCACCCCAGCCAACATCCAGCATTGAGCCAATGGAAACGAAGGCACTAAATCCCACATTATCGCCGAGGCTCCAGTCTAAAATCGAAGTACAGAGGGCTCCGCTTTGACTAATGAAAGCGACGTTCCCCGCACGAGCGATCGCACCAGCAAAGGTGGCATTTAGTCCTGCCAGTGGATTCATTACACCAAGACAATTCGGCCCAATAATTCGCATTCCACCCAGTCTTGCTTCTGTAAGAACTTGTTGTTCTAACGCTACCCCAGCCTCTCCAATTTCTTTGAACCCCGCCGAAACAATTATTGCCCCTTTTACTCCGACCGCCACACATTCATGAATCACTTGAGGGACTGTCGCCGCAGGTGTTGCAATTACGGCTAGATCAACTACTTCGGGAACACTAGCGACATCTGGATAGGACTTAATTCCCAAAACGCTATGACGCTGGGGATTAACTGGAAAGACAGTGCCCCCAAAGGGACTGCGAATTAAGTTCCAAAGCAATGTTCGTCCTACACTTCCTTCTCGTTCACTTGCTCCAATCACAGCAACAGAGCGAGGATGAAAGATACAGTCAAGGGGATGCCGCTGTCTTTTCCAAATATCATGAGCTGGATCGCCAGCACACATTTGATTTGTTAAATTATTTGTTGAAACTTTCTCCATGCCATTATCCTAAACCTAGATATAAATGCAATTTTCGCGATCAACAAATAGAAGTCAAGAAAAATCCCTACTCTTTTTCTTTGACTTGGGAGAAAGGGCTAGGAGATAAAGGATTTTCTTGAGTCATTTAAGACATATTAAGTCTTAACTTACGATGAGAGCGATAAATATTGCCATTACTGTGAGCAAAACAGCAAATACAAATTGAGATTTAGAGCGAAGTCGCTCTTCAGTAGTCAGAAGAGTAGGCTCTTCGACATACATCGGTGTCAGAATTGCGTAGTTATTCAGCAATCCCTGATCATCTACGGTATAACCGCTTGAGATGGGAATGCTTGGATTGGGAATAGTTGCAAAAGTTGTTTCTGTAACTGTTTCTGGAACTTCACCAGAGGGTAGCTCACTGCTATCACTACGACTATCTGCTACCTTCATTTCTTTGAGATCGCTGGTAAACATATCGGTGATTCCTCAATGAATAGTTTTATCTTTTCACTCTATAAATTGTACCATTTTCTATGGTGACAAGATGAAAATTGATAAGGAGCGAAACAATTCAAACAACATAATCAGATGCATGTATTCTAATTTTTTATCAGATGCATGTATTCTAATTTTTCCTACAGGCTAAATATTAACTTTTATGACAATGATCAAATCAAGATTTACTGCATTTTTTGCTGCTTCAGCGCTATGTTTGATTTCTACATCCATGCCTCTGCCGACTGAAGCTCAGTCGAGAGATCTTCAACAATTTGTTGATTCTATCAAGTCTACTGAGCAAGTAAAAACAGTAATTAGAGGGCTTATTAGCAATCTTGACCAATGTGGCGTGGGTAGCTGCTTCAACTTTAACAGTACCGCGATTTGTGAGTGGGTTGCAGCTTTGGAATCTCAGGTAAATGGTCAGATTATTGGTGATTTTACTTCTGTTGGCTCACAGGGTAATGTTGCTATTTCTACTAGTGATTTGAGTTTGATGCGAGATATTTTTAGCCAATGCAAGCCGACCAATTATCAGTATTGGAATTATTCATCTATGCTGGACGTTTATTATGTACCCAAACCAGAAATCGATAAAAAGGTAAGAAAAGCGTTAGGAATCCCCTTAAACAAGAGAACTAGATAAGGATTTGTCAGTGATGTAATATTCTTTGCTGACAAATCAAATATCGCTAGTTAGGATAAAGCGCCAATCACTTTCATCCATGCCATGACTGACCAAACTAGCGATCGCATTAGGAAACACACCCTGATTTGCAAGGGTGATCGCTAAATCATCACCCCTCGGCACACAGAACATATGGGTATATCCAGCGGCAGGAGTCGAAATCTCTGTGGGCAAGCGATCGCCCCACTGCACATGCAGTAGTGGCAACATTTGTCCATTACTTTTTAGCTTTAAGTCTTTAATACCCTGTAGAGAAAGATAAGAGATATTACCGCGATATTTAATGAGTATTGGTTCTAGCGATCGCATTACTTCCGCATCGACACTATAGATTCCTAATATAGATGAGCATCGAAACCGCACCAGATTAAACTTCTCGTAAACACGTACAAGACGATTAGGTTTACCATCACCTGCATTCATCGATATTGCATAACCGCGATCGCATTCTCCAATACAGGAAGCCAAAGCATGATGCAAAAGCCTAATTGAAAGATGTTGCCTCTGATAGTCAGGATGAACTTTTAAATCGCAGAGATACCAAGCTAAACGCGCTGGTTGATCTTGACGGTAAGGCACTTGTCCCAATATTCCTGCGCCAACGGCAGCTACGCGATCGCCATCCAAAGCGGCAAAATAATGGACATCGCCAAGGCGGTCAAAAAAGGCAAAGTAATTATGACCATGATCGAGTTGAAAGAAATCGTTGCCCAATGGATAGAATGCGGTTTGCTCGATTGCCTCAATTCCTGCCTGAAATAGTGAACGTTCTGAAAACTCAATGCGGTGAAACTTCATAACCGAAACCCTACGACAACTTCACGATAGAAAAAAGAGCGATCGCTAGCAAGCAATTCCTGACTAAGTGAGCGATCAATCGTAATATGCTCTGCCATGATTTCCGCTAAATTATGGTCGCCATTGAGCCTCCGCCCAATGATCGCAACGCCCGATTTCAGGCAATTGACTATCTCTTTCAACATGTGATGAAGGCTGCTCAGAGGCATCCAGTCTGAGATATTAGAAAACTGAATCAAGTCGAATTTCTCTGAAGTGGCGAGTTGCTGAAGACAATCTACGAAAGCGCCCTGATGTAGCTGTAATCGCTCTGTCCCTAATGTGCGAATATCATTTTGGGCTGAGGCTTGGAGATAAAGAGGAACTCCCTCTCCTTTGAGATCGGACGTATAGCGATCGCCCCAAACTTGGGTTAAGAAATAATTCTCATTAGGGATAAAGCGCTGTAAGGCTTGGGCAAATACATCGGCAAAATGTTCGCCAAAGCTGCGATCCATTGAGTAGTTGACGGCAGCTTCACCAAAGGACTCTATGAGGCGATCGCGCTCAAATACCTGCTCAAAAATATCGCGCCATCGTGGATGCTGAATAGCAACTAACGGTTCTTGCAAAGGTTCAATCCCAATCTGGGCAAACTTTTCTGCAAGTTGACGAAATAGTTGTTCAAAACGTCCGACTCGGTTAACGCCAAACTCAATCTGTTCTGGTCTTGCATCCCAAAATGCCTTCGTGCTGACTGGCAAATTTGAACTGAAGCTGTCATAAATGCTGAGCCGATCTCGATCGCTTGCGGATTTATCTGCGCCAATTAATTGCAATTGGTCATCTAAAGATAAATGCAGTAAGGCTTGGCGGCGTAGTTCGATGAGATGTAGTTGAGCGGGATTAAGATCTACTGCCTCGATTTTGGAGATCGCAGGATTCGACAGCAAACTTAAGGCGGTGCAACCACCTGAAGCCACCAAAAGCACCCTTAGCGGTTGCTGGCGCTTAGCTAACTCTTGGATTACGCGCAATTCAATCCGAGGATCTTCGCGCACTTGCGAGAAGGCTATTTCTGAGGTGATTGCCGAACTGGAGTTACAAATCACGATATAAACTCCAGAAATAGTGAGCGCCAAGCATTAATCCTTGTAATACTTGCCGACGAGTATGCGGAGCTTCCCAACCTGCTTCTGCTAATAACAGCAAGTCTCTCGCATGTTCTGTATCCAGCTTTTCATGGAATGCATAGTGTGACTGGCTACCCGTCACTGTCCAGCCTCGTTGATGTAAAGTTCGGGCGATCGCAGAGCTAATGCCGACATAGAGATGTTCAATCATGCCGAGCATCGCTGCTCCCGATTCTCCTGACTGCATTAGGCAATAGGTCAAAACCGATTGATTAAATGCTAGTACTGGCATCGTGCAGGGTGAATTTAGCTCACATTCAGTTGCGCCCAGAGCGCGAAGGTATTGCTGAAAAGTGTATTTGTGCGATCGCCAGCGATCGCCATGACCATGCTCTTCGGTGATATTTGCTAGTAATGGTAAGCGTGTTTCTAGAGTTTCCGTTCGGGCTAACACCGCAGCTAATGGCTGAGAAAAAGACTCGACGGCAAAACGGAATGGAAGTTGGCTATGTCGAAAAGAATCGCGATCCGTTAGGGGATCTGCCATCCAGAGCATATAGGGATGGTTATTAAAGTCATAAACCTTTGCAATCCACAATACTGCGGATTGCAGAGATGGCATCTCGCTCAAATCTGTGAGATCTAAGGTCGGATATTGCTGGACTCTCGAATTAGCGATCGGGTTTGCGATTAAAGTTTGCATATTCATTTCCTACGTCAATTAATCACAACAGTACCGACGGGCTGACGTTTCAAGCTGGCGGAGATAAAGTCTTGGACAAAAGAAAAATAAGAAGGAATGTATGGTGCTCCTTGTTGAATGAGATCTGACTTTAGCTCTTGATGAAGGCGCGGTAGATGATACCAAGGTACGGCGGGATAAAGATGATGCTCTAAATGATAATTTTCATTACACATAAAAAATCGCACCAAAGGAATCGTCAAAATCGTGCGAGTTCCGCGCACTAAATCAGCCTCATGTTCAAGCAATGTGTGCTGACTCATGCCGCGAATATTGACCATTGTATTAATCCACAGCATCGGAATCAACCAACCATGAATTAAGAATGCTGAAGGAATAGGCGATCGCAGTACCCCTATAACCAATAAGCAAAGCAAAGCTACTTCGATCGCAATCCATACCCGTTCTGATTTATTGCCCTGCCAAAAGCCAAGGATTGGAATCGCAATAATGTAAACAGGATAACCAATGATCAATCTACCCCAATGCATCAAGAATGTTAGCCAGTTCCATTTGGTGTAGTTCTTGTAATGATCGGGATCACCTTCTATACCTAAGTGTTTGTGATGCTTGAGATGTAACACTTTGTATGCCGAGAAGTTTTGCCCAACGGGTAATGCACAAAAAATACTTAGCCATCGATTCCAATGCGAATTACGACTTAGTACTCCATGTACTCCTTCGTGGGTGAACAGGCTAATACCATGTAGAGAAGCTGCTGCTAATAAATACAGAGGTAAACAGAGAATGTATGCCCAAGGTGTGGCGATCGCCTGTACCAATCCATACAAAGCAAACGCTGCTGTTAAGTACAAAGCAATGAAGATCGGCAAGCGTTGAGGATGCTGATCAAGACTATGTAATTGCTTGAGTAGTTCGGCATCTAGCTTTGGTTTTTCTATCTCTTCACGAGTCTTATCCTGCTCAGGGCTAAGATTTTCCTTGTCTGAGAATTGTTGTGTTTTCATAGACCGAAGGATTTCCACAAAAAAGGATTAAAATGAGTTGCAATTATGAAATCTTATCTTTCATTCCTATCTTAATTGTACGCGATCTAAGTTTACATAGTGGTGACTGTCATCACAGGAGATCGATGATATAAATGGGCGATCGCGACTCTCATAAAACCAAGTCAACCAAAATGAAAATATAACGATCTTATGCTATGCGGTATGATAGTTGCATATCTGGCTATTAGAGAAAATTTATGGTCACAACTCTTAGCAAGCCTTCACTATTTCTCCATGAGATAAATGTTCAACAAACTGGGCATCTCAGCTTGTTCAAGTTTAGCGATCGCTTACAAGATCGAATGGAGCAACTTTTAGACAAAAAGAAAGCAGATGATCTTGCTCTAGAAGAAATTTCAGAATTAGAAGCGATAGGAGAATTAGATCGGATATTTACACATATGAATGCGCTGCTAATTGCTCAAAATGCCAATCCCTGATCCAACAAGACAAATTATTCGGGGAAGAGCAGGTTTTCTTCAGGGCTTCATCCGCCATCACTTGATTCGACTGAGACATAATGCGATCTCCTCTCTCATAAAATCAGCTCACCAAAAGTGCGATCGCCTAATCTTGCAGCTAAAAGTGAGTTATGATTTATTTACAATCTAAAATCCTTCATGAATTGTGACAGATAGTAAAGATAAAAGTAAAACATCACGGCATGGTGCTGTAAGTCCCGATGATTGTATAAAGATGGGTAGAAAGTATAAGTGGAAGCTTAAAGATATTGTTTTGAGAACCGATCGACCGATTTTAAAGGTGGATTGTGTGTTTGAAGGTGATACAGAATTTTCTAGTTACGGAGAGAAAGAAAATGAGTAAATATATTATCTATCGGGCTGGTTGGGGACATGATTGGGACAAACGCAAGTTTTCTCATAGCAACTCTTTGACTGATATTCTTTGTGAAAATTTTGATAATTCTAATGCACCGATTCCACAGGTTGGCGATCGCCCAACGGTATTTGTGCGAGTTGCTGATGCTGTCGATCCTGTGATTCATGGTGAGGAGGGTAAAACCCATTCCCGTGATGCGGATTGGATTGTTGATCGCGTTGATATTTTCGAGAGTAAGTCGGAGTCGTCTGAATACGATTTGGTGGTGATTTGCTATTGTAAGTACGATCCGATCGCTGCGGATTTGTATGTGATCGCTGAGGGTAATTGGGGAGATCGTTCTGAACAACAAAAGATTTTGGTTAATGTGTAAACTAGCTAAAAACTAGAGGTGATTGTTTGAGATTCCTAAATTTAAGCGGCGATCGCCTTCTCCATAAAATAAGCTAACCAAAAGGCAATGGCAATTCATGAATTGCCATTGCCTTTTTAGGATTTAGAGAATTCCTTCCTTTTGTGCCATTGAAATCATCAAATCAACCACACGACAGGAATAACCCCACTCATTGTCATACCAAGAGACAACCTTAAAGAAGTTGGGATTTAGTTCCATACCTGCGCCAGCATCAAAGATACTCGATCGCGAATCGCCTCTAAAATCAGTTGAGACAACTTCCTCATCTGTATAGCCGAGAATGTCTTTTAATGAATCCTCTGAAGCCGACTTCATTGCCGCACAGATTTCTTTGTAACTAGTAGCCTTTTCTGTTCTAAAAGTCAAATCTACCACCGACACATCAGGTGTAGGTACACGCATAGCCATTCCCGTCAGCTTTCCTTTCAGCTCTGGCAGCACCAAAGCTACAGCCTTCGCAGCACCTGTAGAAGCAGGAATGATGTTTTGGCTAGCACCACGTCCACCGCGCCAGTCTTTTTTGCTTGGTCCGTCTACCGTTGGCTGAGTCGCTGTCATCGCATGAATAGTTGTCATCAAGCCTTCCGCAATGCCAAAATTATCATTGAGAACCTTTGCAATCGGCGCTAAGCAATTAGTAGTGCAACTTGCATTGGAAACAATCAAATCAGTTTCAGGATTGAACTTAGTATGATTGACTCCAACTAGCAACGTTGGAACCTTTTCGGGATCTTTCGTGGGAGCAGAAATAATTACGCGCTTTGCACCAGCATTAATATGCGCGATCGCCCCAGCATAGTCAGTAAATAAGCCCGTGGACTCCACCACATAGTCGGCTTTTAGCTCGCCCCAAGGCAATTCTGATGGGTTGCGAATCGCCGAGCAAGGAACAAACCTGCCATCAATCTCAATGCCTTCTGCGTGAGATGCGATCGCACCGTCATAGAGTCCATGAGTAGAGTCATGTTTGAGAAGATAAGCGAGGTTATCAGAAGGAACTAGATCATTGATTCCGACAATCTCGATTTCGGGATGCTTGGCAGCAACGCGAACCACTAATCGTCCAATTCTGCCAAATCCATTAATGCCAATTCTGAGTTTAGCCATATTTTGCTTATCCAGCCTACCTATAGTGCTTCGCGATCATGCTAACCCAAGTTCTATAGTCTAAAAACTCTAAAAACTTAATATGTCATGGTTTGAATATATAAATATGGCGATCCCCAGCACTGTTGTCAGGAATATATCAGCTTTTGGTCTTGAACAAAGAGAGATTTTTAGGTTTAAAGTTGGTGAATCTAAACTTGTTGAATTAGGGTTGCCTCTATGAGTTTTTTTTATAATGCTTACTTTCTGAAAACCCAACAGCCGATCGCCAAAGTTCAAGAAAGACTTCCACAACCTGAACAGATTCCTAATTCAGATTGGATTGTTTGCGATTTTGGCGATAGCTATGTTGATGGGACATTCGAGGAAGATACATATTTGACCCAAGAGCTTTCAGAAGAATTTGGTGAAGTGATTTTCATTGCGATTGATACAAGCAACGATCAATTAGATTATGAACATTCCGTAGATGGTGTAATTCTGAGGAAGTTGTCATGGCTTTCCGATGGTTGCGAATCGACTTGGATGTGCGTTGAAGGTGAGATAGAAGCATGGGAACGAACTTCGATTTTTTCATTGGATAATTTAAACCGCACCAAAGAAATGATTCGCTACGATCGCCATTTGCAATTATTGCCTAGCGCTGAGATGGAGATCAAAGAAAAAGAGTTACAGAATATTTGGCAGAGCCCTCAATATATACTTAATAGTCAACTGCCATTGGGAGATGCCACTCTAGGTATGGTAATTCAGCAACATTTCTTTGGTGTCACCGAATAAAACCCAAAGAGTGTGAAGCGGCGCAAAGCGCAGCCTCACACTCTTTGGGTTTTATCCAAAATCGCGTTAAAGTAGTCCTACATCTAAATATTCAGTCTATTAGGATGACAAATTTTATGTCTCGTTTACCTCTTGCCTTGGCAACCGCCTTTGACCGCCGCAACGCTCTCAAAATTATTAGCGGTATCCAAAACTTCGATCGCAGCTCCGTGAAAATGGTCGTGCAAGCAGCCGATCGCGGTGGCGCTACCTTTGTTGACATCGCGGCTGATGCTGAGCTAATTGCGATCGCTAAGTCTAATTGCTCTTTGCCTATTTGTGTATCCGCAGTCGAAGCTCACAAGTTGGCTGAGGCTGTGGCTAATGGTGCAGATCTAGTCGAAATCGGTAACTACGATAGCTTCTATGCGCAAGGTCGGATTTTTACCGCCGATGAAATCATTGCTTTGACTGCCGAAACCAGAGCATTATTGCCTCATACCGCAATCTCGGTAACAGTTCCTCACACCTTGCCCCTAGATGAGCAAGTTACCCTCGCCGAGAAACTCGAAGCGATCGGGGCAGACATCATCCAAACTGAAGGCGGTACAAGCTCGGCTCCAACTCATGCGGGTATCCTCGGTGCGATCGAAAAAGCATCACCTACCCTTGCTGCTGCCCATGCCATCAGCCGCGCTGTATCGATCCCCGTACTTTGCGCTTCAGGCTTGAGCAATATCACAGCACCTATGGCAATCGCATCAGGTGCATCAGGTGTTGGTGTTGGTTCCGCAGTTAACCAATTGAATGATGTGGTTTCCATGATTGCGACTGTTCGCGCTCTCAGAGAAGCGATCAACAGCAACGTTGCTAATAAGGCGATCTTGTAATTAACTTTTTCTAGTAAGGGACTTACACAAAATAATTGAGCCCAAAAATATGGCGGCGGGCTTAGCCCACCACCATATTTTTGGGCTTTATATTGATCGCGTTGGTATAAAAATTGGTATAAAAATCTATTTAAAATAGTTCCTTCCAAATAAAAGTCACATCTGGAAATGCAAGCATGGATAATGTATCGCCTTCATCGTAACGATTTATCTGTTTATATCCATTTGCAGAAGGTTGTGAATAGCCCTCGATCGCTTTCTTATTCAAATCAAATAACCACATTTCAGGAATCCCATTCGTCGCATATAGAGGTGCTTTGACTTCGCGATCATAGACAGTCGTGCTATCGGCAACTTCGATAATCAGCAAAATGTCATCAGATGTGGGCAAAGCCTCAGTATAAAAATCATCACGCCATTTGAGGATGGCAATATCTGGCTGTGGTTCAGCATGATTGTTTAAACGGATAGAATTTTGGGGTGAGACCATAAAACGATCACCCAGCTTTTTTTCAAATAGTTTCACTAGGCGGATAATACAGGCAACATGTTTTTTGCCAATTGGGGACATCGTTTTGATTTCTCCATTAATTAATTCAAGGCGATCGTCATCACTAAAAACACCAGCTTCATACATGAGGTGATATTGCTGGGTCGTCAACATGAACTTATTCGCGAAATTATTTATATTATGCGTAAGCAATTGAACTGTCATAACATTAGCGGAGTGATGTTAACGATCATCATAACTTAACCCAATAGATTCAGCAAAAAAGCCTTATTCCAACATAATTATTTCTGGCTATAAATAATGACAGGTTTACGTCAAATCATCTGTTCTACCCAAGGAGCGATCGATCTCCAAATTAACGGAGCATTGGGGATTTCCTTTAACGATCTAAATAGCGATCGCGCTTCACGCATACCAGAAATTTGCCAGTTTTTATATCAACAAGGGCTAGACGGATTTTTGCCAACACTTGTGACTACATCTATTGAGCAAACACATCGATCTCTACTTGTTCTGGCTAAAGCAATCTTCTATCAAACACGAAATCCTAATCCTCTCGAAGCCAAAATTTTAGGCGTGCATCTTGAGGGACCTTTTCTTCATCCTGACAAAAGGGGCGCACATCCGCAGCAACATTTATTACCGCTGAATCTCGATACCTTGCAGCAGGTATTAGGTGATTACACCAAAATTATTAAACTTGTTACCCTCGCGCCCGAACTAGATCCCAAAGGTGAAACTATAAAATATCTACGCGATCGCAATATTACTGTTAGCTTAGGACACTCTACGGCTAATGCTGAGCAAACAAGATTAGCGATCGCTCAAGGCGCAACAATGGTGACACATGCCTTTAATGCAATGCCAAGTTTGCATCATCGCGATGTTGGTTTATTAGGAGAAGCAATTTTAAGCGATCGGGTTTGGTGCGGGTTAATCGCCGATGGCGTTCATGTTTCGCCGCAGATGGTCAGACTTCTTTATCGCATGACAAACAAAGTTTTTCTGGTCAGCGATGCGCTTGCACCCCTAGGTTTAGCTAATGGCACTTATCCTTGGGACGATCGCCATATAACGATTCAAAATGGTACAGCCAGATTACCCGATGGCACACTCTCAGGCACGACACTACCCTTAATCAATGCAGTCAATAATCTGATCGAGTGGGGAGTTTGTGAGCCAGAAAATGCTATTAAATTAGCGATCGACTCTCCCCGCCTTGCCATAAATCTTGAAATCGATCAAGATGCGCCTCAAAGGCTCACTTGGTGTAGCTACTCGTTCTCTTGCGCTATGGCTCCTATGGCTCCCGAATTTATGACCCCAGACTTTAAAGATGTCCATACTTCGTTCGGTTGTGAAGTTAACTAAAAACCAATTTTTGAGTGGCACGACTTCGCCACGCAACTCAAAAATTGGTTCATAAGCTTAATGTACTATCAGACATAGCATGGGTTACAGACTTAGTAGCACCATTAAGATTTTGATTGGTAGCAATTAACTCTTGATGTTGATGCATTTTTAAAATCATCGACAAACTTTGTTTCAGCTTTGTTCTTGGCACAACCGCATCTACAAAACCATGATCGAGCAAATATTCTGATGATTGGAAACCATCAGGAATTTTTTGCTTGAGGGTCTGCTCTATGACTCGCCGCCCAGTAAAACCGATTAAAGCTTTAGGCTCAGCTAAAATAATATCGCCGAGCATGGCAAAACTTGCAGTCACGCCGCCCGTAGTGGGATTTGTCAAAACGGGGATATAAAGCAAATTAGCTTGCCGATGACGCTCCAGAGCGGCCGAAGTCTTCGCCATCTGCATTAAGCTCAAAATCCCCTCCTGCATCCTTGCTCCACCCGAAGCACAAAATATCAAAGCAGGAAAGCGTTTTGCAGTAGCAGCTTCTAGCATACGAGTAATTTTCTCACCCACAACCGAGCCCATACTGCCGCCCATAAAGCGAAAATCCATTACTGCCATTGCAGCATCACATCCATCGATCTTGCCAGTTCCAGTGATCACCCCATCACTTAAACCAGTTTTTTGCTTATATTCTTTGATGCGATCTATATAAGGCTTACGATCTTTAAAACCTAGTGGATCACAAGAAGTTAAATCTGGATCCATTTCCTGCCATGTACCAGAATCAATCAACTGAGCTATACGCTCATAAGCATTAACCTGATTATGATGACCACATTCTGGGCAAACCATCAAATTGATTTTTAGATCCTTTACATAGGTTAAAGCGCCACAACTAGAACATTTGTGCCACAAACCGTCAGGAATTTCGCGTTCTTGAGAATTTTGATTGAGATTAGGAGTTTTGCGGTGATATGCTTCACCTGCACGGGAACGGGTTTCAGCAAACCAATCAAACAGTGACATAGCGGCTCACGGTTTACAGAACAAGCTTTAGTTGTCAATATTGACAGACGACAACTGTAGCCAAAAATACAAGTGTAACTTTGTCATCATACAGCGCTTTGCGATCGCAGTAAAACTGAAGGGCGATGTAACACATCACCCTTCAGTTTTATTCTAAGCTGTCGCCTGATTTTTGTTTCACTCGTTCAACTTGAGAGTATTTCTCAACTGTTTGAGTCACTTCAAATAGTGATTGCTGTAAGGGTTTAATTGCAGTTTGCAAGTCTTCATAAGTAGCTTCTTCGGCTTCGTATAAATTCTTGAGAGCTTCCATGTTCTTAAGTGTAGGTTCACGCAAACTTGCTGTGATCACCGAGGGACCATTATCTCTGAGGGTTTCTTCAACAGTGCGAATCAGGTTAGATGCTTGGTTCCGCATATTCGCTAATTCACGACGAGCCTCATCTTCTTCCGAATAAACTTCGGCTTCCATCCGCATTCTCTCAATTTCGCTAGGACTCAATCCTCCTGTGTTGGTGATGCTAATGCTTTGCTCAACCCCAGTATCAACATCTCGCGCTGACACCTTGAGAATGCCGTTAGCGTCAATATCAAATGAAACCTCGATCTGCGGAATACCACGAGGCGCGGGACGAATGCCCTCAAGCTCAAATTTGCCGAGACTCTTATTATCCTTAGCCATCGCCCGTTCGCCCTGTAGAACATGAATTTCTACTGCCGATTGATTGTCAACGGCAGTAGAGAAAATTTGTGCCTTGCTAGTGGGGATTGTGGTGTTACGTTCTAAATTTTTTGTAAATACTCCACCTTGAGTTTCTAGTCCAATTGAAAGAGGAATTACGTCTAGCAATAAGAGATCCTTAACCTCACCACCCAATATCCCTGCTTGCACAGCAGCACCGATCGCTACGGCTTCATCAGGGTTAACTGACTGATCTGGCTTTTTGCCATCAAAAAATTTAGAGATCGCATCCTGCACTGAAGGAATACGAGTAGAGCCACCAACCAAAATAATCCGATTGATCTCTTTCGGCAATAATCCCGCATCTTTGAGCGCTTGAGCCGTGGGTTCGAGTGTTGCTTTGACTAGAGATGCAGTAATCTCATCAAATTTAGAGCGCGTAAAGTCTAGCTCAATGGTCTTGGGACCTGTTGCATCAGATGCAATAAATGGCAAGCTAATCAAGGTTGACGGTGCGCTTGAAAGCTCAATTTTGGCTTTTTCGGCAGCTTCTTTGAGTCGCTGCAAAGCAGTTTTGTCAGCAGCTAAGTCAATTCCTTCTTTTTGTTTAAAGTCAGCAACTAGCCAATCTACAATCATCGCGTCAAAGTCATCACCACCAAGGTGATTATTCCCTGATGTTGCCTTAACTTCAAAAATACCATCGCCAAGTTGTAGCACGGACACATCAAATGTACCGCCGCCAAGGTCAAACACTAAAACAATCTGATCTTGGTCTTGTTTGTCCAAGCCATAGGCGAGTGCAGCTGCGGTAGGTTCATTGACAATCCGCAAAACCTCCATACCCGAAATCGCCCCAGCATCTTTTGTCGCTTGGCGCTGAGTATCGGTGAAATAGGCAGGAACGGTAATAACCGCTTGCGTCACTTCTTCACCTAGATAGTTCTCGGCATCTTGCTTCAGTTTTTGCAAGATCATTGCCGAAATCTCTTGGGGAGTATAAGAGCGATCGCCAATTTGGACATCTACAGTACTATCTTTACCCTTGACCGCAGTGTAAGGAACGCGGCTGCGTTCCTGTTCAGTCTCATCCCAGCTACGACCAATAAATCGTTTAATACTGTAAACCGTATTTACTGAGTTGGTAACTGATTGGCGCTTAGCAACCTGCCCAACAATGCGCTCGCTGCTGTCTTTGACAAAAGCGACAATACTAGGTGTAGTTCGCCCTCCCTCTGCACTAGAGATAACAACAGGTTTACCACCCTCTAAAACAGAAACACAACTGTTTGTCGTACCAAGGTCGATCCCAATTACTTTCGACATATTCGCCAGTTCCGTTAAAAGCTTTTTTAAAAGTTTAGCTTAATGAATTTCTCAATAATGTACCCTAAGAATGCATTTCAAGATGCAATCGCGATCGCAATCTTGAAATATTTATACTAGTTAGATTCGCCAGAGCTATCTTCGGTCGTATTTTCAGAAGGGTTACTATCGCCACCATCAATTTTGCCAGATGATACTTTAACCAGAGAATGACGCAAAACTCGGTCGTCGCTGACTAAATATCCTGGGCGCAATTCCTCAATGATTATGCCTTCGCCATATTTAGTCGATGGTTCTTGCATAATTGCTTCATGGAAATTAGGGTCAAAGTCTTGACCGACACATTCCATTCTGACTACCCCTGTCTCTTTGAGGCATTTGAGTAACTGCTTGTATACCGATTGATAACTTTTGTGAATTGACGTTTCACCATCTGTTTTGGGTGAAATTTGTAACTGGGCTCGTTCAAAATCATCAACTACAGGCAATATTTTTTTGAGGATCTTGCCTGTAATTGTGCCTTCTTGCTCTTCTTTATCCCGCTCTGTACGTTTACGAAAGTTTTCAAAATCGGCATACAGTCGTAAATATTGTTGCTTGCGATCATCTAGTTGCTCTCTAAGCGATGTAGCTTCAGCGATTAAACCATTAATTTTGTCTAGCGTTGCTGCGGCTGCGGCGGTAGCTTTATTAGCTTCAGGTTTTGATTCATTAGCTGTAGTCGCGGCTGCTTGAGAGTCTTCTGAAACAGACGATTCTGGATTTGTGATTTGATTTAATTCTTCGGTTGCAAGTTGTTGCAGCCGAGACTCAAGTACGTCATCATCTTCGTCGATGAGGTCGTCAGAATTTAGGTTGTTTTCTTCTTCGATCATTACAGTGATACTCTTTTAGCGCTTTTTAGACTAGCAGTAAATTGCTAAGAGTTAAAATTTAAGTGTTTAGTTTTGACATTTTTTGCTCAGTCATTTCGATTTTACTCTTTATCTGAGACAACGTATAGCAATTAGTGGCATAAAACAGACAAACAAGGGAGAATAGTAGTGCACTTGTTGATTTTTGGCAGATATTTGCATTTGTAAGGCGATCGCTATTTATGAAGATCCGTGCTGAGAGACCAGAAGATCTCAAAGAAATTTGTGCAGTCAATATAGCCACCTTTGTCCTGAAGAATTAATGATTCTTGGCTTAGCTCCATTAGCAGTCTTGCCTCAATATCAACAGCGAGGCATTGGCACGCTATTGATTAAACATAGTTTGGAGAAATGTACTGATTTAAGATACAAGGCAGGGGTGGTGTTGGGATCTCCAGCATACTATTCACGTTTTGGGTTTATTTCCGCAAAAGAGAAGGGTTTAAAGTGTGAATACCAAGTTTCAGATGATGTTTTTATGGTCTTAGAATTGCAAAATGGATCTTTGGATGGTTGTCATGGAACCGTCAAATGTCGATTAGAGTTCCAAGAATGCGCGTAGCGATCGCTTGAGTGAAAGCCAGTATAAAGGGTGTCGAAGCCGCCCTTTATACTGGCTTTCATGGCAAACAATTAAGAGTTGATTTTGTAGAGATGCCAGTCTCAGCAGCATTGCCAGAAGCTAGAGAGCAGAAATATTGGCGGATATTAGGAGCAAGATTTACAACATTGGTAAAATCTGCGGCTTCGATACTGCCAATATTATCAACGATCGCATTGCGAAAATTTGCCCCATTAAAATTTGTCCCCGCAAACTCGATCAAAATTAGCTTTGATGCTGTTAGATTAGCCAAACTTAGATTTGCATTAGAGAGATTGGTCAAATGTAGTTCCGCCGATCGCAAATCTGAGGCGGATAAATTGGCTTCATCTAAGATCGCTTCACTCAAATTAGCTGCACTTAAATTACTCTCACTCAGATTAGCCTTAACTAAATTGGCTTTGCGAAGGTTAGCAAGTAATAAATTTGCTCCCTTGAGATTCGCGGAATTTAGATCAGCTTCACTCAGATTTGCTCTCATTAGCTCTGCTTTTGGTAAAAGCGCTGAGACTAACTTCGACTGTGATAAGTTTGCCCGCAATAAATTTGCTTGAGATAAATTTGCTTCAGCCAAATTAGAAAACGCTAAGTTAGCATCAACAAGACTAGCATTACTAAGATCTGCGCCTCGGAGATCGACTTTAACAATTTTAATACCGTTTAAATTCGCATTTTTGAAGATGACTTGGCGTAAATCTACTCGTTCTAAAACAGAACCACTGAGGTTAATATTGCTAAAATCTTGGCCTTGTAAGCGATCACCTTGAATTCCTGTCAACTGCACATAGCGAAAATCGCGCTGACCTTCGGCATATTTAGCTTGTAAAGTTGCAGCTGTGATTGAGATTAATTTTGGGGGTGCTACAGCAGGAGTGGGGGCATTTGTTGGAGAAGGAGAAATTACTGGTGAATTAGTGAGAGTTTTAGTTCCCATAGGCTGAGGTTGCGATGGATTATTTTTCGTCAGCAAAAAAATAATCCCTACAAGCCCTAAAGCTGCTACTCCTAACGCTAAAAATATCTTGTATTGCTTGAAAAACATAAGTTTTTCTTTGCGTGATGGCTGATCAGTATGGGATTGCTGATCCTTGCCATGACATCGGCGGATCAAGCGATCGCACAATTCACGGGTTTCATCATCAGGTATATTGGAGATCGTCTGAAACACTGGAGACAACTCAGGCTCTTGAAAATCGTTTTGCCGAAAAATCAAATTTTTATTGTCTTCATGAAATGTCTCCCAAAGATTTGGCTGACTTGCAAGAGCACGAAGTGATAAGGAAATTACCTCAAAAGAAAATTCATCAAGGCGATCGCTAAAGTCCTTAGAAGAGCGCATAGGGGGCTGATAGTTGGGATGCCCCACTTCAAGGGGCGGAGCACCTCGCAATGCGGGGACGTACATACCGTCATAGTCAACCAGCTTTAGCTCTCCCTCAGAGTCAACCATGATATTCCCATGCTGCAAATCACCATGGGCGATCCCCACCTGTTGCAGATCTTTTTGCAGTTGTTTTAATTGCCGATCTAAACGCAATAAAACTTGCGAATCGTCAATATGTTCGCCAATATAACGATCTATTTCTGAGCCTTGTACCCAATCCATTTTCAAAATCGGATACCATTCGCCTTTGACGAGGATTCCTTGCGTCAGGAACTCGAAATCGACTAAGTAAGGAATTTCATGTTGGCTGAGATATTCGCTGATTAACTTGTATCGCTGCTGTACATCTGATTGAGGAATCCTCGTAAAGCAACGCACTGCCCAAGAACGATTTCCCTTAGTTAGCTTATAGACAGTGGCAAAGTTTCCCGACCATAACAAGACTCGCCCCCGTGAATTTTTGGCAGTGCTTGACTGCTTAAGTTCAGGATCGACAAAGCAGAGATGCGGATTTTGCACTGCGATCGTAAAGTCGATATTTAAGGGCCAAGCTTGAATATCTGTCATGACTCACAATGCACTTCGGTTGCATCCTGAATTTTGAGGCATAGCAAGGTTGTATCATCATTAGCTATTTCATAGCGATCGCGCAATTCAGTCACCCACTTTGCAAACAAATCTTGTGTCCTGATCTGTTCTAATTTTACCCAAGGATCTTGATTTGATTCTATTTGCTTAAAAATCCAACAGGCGATCGCGTCGGTCGCTAGATAAAAGTGATCTCCGCATTTTGCAACTCCATGAATTTGCAAAATATTAATATTCGCCGCCTTTACATTGGTTCCGATCAGTCTTGGACGATTATTAAATTCATGGCTTTTTTGCAAAGGAAAACTTTTTTGCAACGTGCGATCGCGCACTACAAACAAACAAGAATCTCCCACAGCCAGAGATTTCCAACTTAAATCTGCAAAAACTTCTAAGCTCACAAAAGTCGCAAAAGCCCCTTCTCCAGCCTTACGTTTGGCAAACCAAGACAAATCTTGTTGTTTTAACCATTGCTGCCAAGTTGCTTGTAATGGTAATAGCCAAGTTGTGGCACAAGCGTAAACCTCTTGCCAAGGCAACTGGCGATCTGTAAAAGCCGTAACTAAAGAACTTGCCCATTCTCTCGTAAAGGAAGACTCGGTTGCTCCATCCGACAATGCAATCGACATTATAGGATTACGTTGTACACAACCCCATATATCTTCACATTCGGCGATCGCATTGCCTGCTTTCTGTACTGAAAAACCTTGAATAAGTTCAACGTCAAACTGTGATTTTTTTGTTTCTAAATCTTGCAAATTAGTTTTGGCAGATAAATTATATAAACTGCGATCGCCATATTTGTGAGTGGTGGTGGCAATCAACTTAAACCCAAAATTTGCATACCCATGCTGGGAATGCAATCCAGAACAAGAATTATTGCAAAAGTATCTAAACACGATATCTGTGGCGATCGGCAATTTGATCAGCAAATTCAAGGTCACACCTTAGCACATTAATCTAATAGAAAAGCCGCCAAATGGCGGCTTTTCTTGTCAAAAAATATTTTTATTATGCAATAGCTAAAGATGCTAAAGGCTGTGGAATTGAGGTGCTCGGCGCTGTAAATTCACCCGTCACAACAAACTCAAGCCTTAGCTTTAGCCAACGCATTGTATTTGGATCAGTTGTGATAATTGCCGCCGCAGGCTGAGGAATTTGCTTTTTAATACTTGCCATCTCAGTCGCTTCCAAAAAAGCAGGCTGCTCAATCAACCAAAAATTAATTTCCTTATTGCGTGCTTCAAAATTGCGCCGACGCTCCGATAGCGTCTCACCCAAAGGCTTCCCTTCGTCTTCGCATAGGTACTTACGGCTAGCAGCCACAAAATAATATTGCTTGGAGTCTGACATAAATTTTTTTCTTAACAAGGTAATAGCTTGTAAAGCCAGATCTATGTTAACTCTTATTTAACTTATAGAACTTTGCAATAGATTAAACTGTGGCGTTAGTTCTAGAACATTATTTAAAACAAGATCAGCCCCATTTTCTCTGAGCAACGCTGCATAGCGATCGCGTAAATTTTGACTCACATGCGGAGGAATCACACCAACTGCAAAATATTGATAACTAGGATCATAAATCTTCGCCTTAACGACCGTCAGCATATCCGCTACCGTATCACCGATGTAGACAACAATAGCTGCCGATTTATCCTGTCTGAGTTCAATTTGCTTCACAGCAAGTAAGAGTCCCGTAGGATCTGGTTTACCCGCTGCATCTTCCATAGCAATCAATACAGGAGCGTCTATTTCTAAACGCCGCAAAACATAACTAGCTGAAGCTCTTGTCGCACCACTAAAAAATCCCCAGCCAATCCCTGCGATCGTCAAATCCCAAAAATATTCTGTTGTCGCGATCAACGGCTCCGTGGCAATATATCCATCTGACCAGTCAGAATTCCTACCCCGATAACGCCCCTGAAAGAATTCCACAATTGTTTCATAGGATATTGCGACCTCTCTCCCTAGACCTTGAAAATATCGCTTAATCAACTCCTGTGAAGCTTCCCAGTCATTATTCCAAATTCCTTCAGCTTTTAACTCGTCGATTTCCTCTGGGGTAGGACGATAATCTGCATTTGTAAAATATTCAACCGTATCTGCTAGTGCTCGACGATAAGAACCCGATACATCGCGAATCACGCCATCAATATCAAACACAAAAATACTTGTGTTTAATAGATTTAAATCAACTTTAGAGGTTTCAATCATGTTATATTGCAAGATCGCTACTTTAATATGTAATTTAACTTTTCTTGGAGGTAGGTAGCATTGTCCCAGTTTATTCTAAAAATCTTATGGTTAGAAAATAATGTAGCTCTTGCTGTCGATCAGGTCGTAGGCAAAGGTTTCAGTCCTCTCACCAAATATTTCTTTTGGCCCCGTGATGATGCTTGGGATCAACTTAAAACAGAAATGGAAAGCAAGCCTTGGATTGCCGATCAAGATCGAATTGAAATTTTAAATAAGGCAACCGAAGTAATTAATTACTGGCAACAAGAGGGTAAAAACCGCCCCATGACAGAAGCTCAAGGTAAATTCCCTGATGTCATATTTACTGGTAGTAACTAGTAATTATCGCGAAAGTCACAAAAAGAAAGGCAGTGCTAAGCACTGCCTTTCTTTTTGTGGATAAGATGCGACAAGCTGCCTCTTATACCACAACACAAAATGTCATAGCCATTTTGTGTTTTTTAAACCCTTACAGAGTTTTATTTTTAATTCACAAAAGTGTTGTCACATTTTTGTGAATTAGTATTATTGTTTATTGATCGAGATCAGGCATAGAAAGTACAGCCTCAGTCTTACGGTCAATACCCTTTTCAAAGCCAGCAACAGCCGCGCGAGCCCGACCAGCGTGCCATAGGTGACCAACTAAGAACATGAAGGACAATACGAAGTGGGAAGTAGCCAACCAAGAACGAGGAGAAACAAAGTTTACTGCATTGATTTCAGTGATAACACCGCCAACTGAGTTCAAGGAACCCAAAGGAGCATGTGTCATGTACTCAGCAGCGCGACGCACTTGCCAAGGTTGTACATCATTCTTAAGCTTATCAATGTCCAAACCGCTAGGTCCACGAAGAGGCTCCAACCAAGGACCACGGAAATCCCAGAAACGCATGGTTTCACCACCGAAGATGATTTCACCTGAAGGAGAACGCATCAGGTACTTACCTAAGCCAGTAGGGCCTTGAGAAGTTGCAATGTTTGCACCTAGCTTTTGGTCGCGAACAAGGTAGGTGAAAGCTTGAGATTGAGAAGCTTCAGCAGCAGTAGGACCAAAGAATTCACTAGGATAAACTGTGTTGTTAAACCATACAAAGCAGGTAGCAATGAAAGCCATAAAGCTCAATGCACCAAGACTGTAAGAAAGATAAGCTTCACCAGACCAAACAAGGGCGCGACGAGCCCAACCGAAAGGCTTGGTAAGGATATGCCAAATACCGCCACTGATGCAGATCAAACCGATCCAAATATGCCCACCCACTACATCTTCAAGATTGTCAACTCCAATAATGTTTCCTTCGCCGCCAAAGGGTGAATTGAAAACATAGCCAAATATGACAACAGGATTGATCGTTGGATTGGTGATTACACGTACATCTCCACCACCAGGTGCCCATGTATCGTAGAGACCACCAAAGAACATAGCCTTAAATACGAGTAGCAATGCACCGCAGCCCAATATTATCAGGTGATACCCAATAATATTTGTCATTTGGTTCTTGTCTTTCCAGTCGTAACCAAAGAATGAAGAATAGTTTTCTAAGACTTCAGGTCCACGCAAGGCATGGTAAATCCCACCAAAGCCAAGTACTGCCGAAGAAATAAGGTGTAATACACCAACCACGAAGTAAGGGAAAATATCTACAACTTCACCACCAGCACCAACTCCCCAGCCTTGAGTTGCCATGTGAGGAAGAAGGATAAAGCCTTGCTCGTACATTGGCTTTTCGGGAATAAAGTGCGCGACTTCAAACAAAGTCATTGCGCCGGCCCAGAATACGATCAAACCAGCGTGAGCTACGTGAGCGCCCAGCAGTTTGCCAGAAAGGTTAATGAGTCTTGCGTTACCAGACCACCAAGCAAAGCCCGATGTATCTTGCGTACGTCCACCCACTCCTAGCGAGTTTAAGTTAATGGTCGTAGTCACGAGAGGTTATCTCCAGAAAACTTTTTATAGGTTTAAAGTGCAAATAATTTTTTAGCTATCAGAAATCAGCTTTTGTAGCTGAACAACGTCTAGAAGTTTGATGAGAATCATCATAATCTAAAACCTAGTCGAACTGAGCTGATATCTGATAGCTAAGTAAGTTGTTAATAAAAGATTTTGTACAGTTTAGGTAAACTGTACAAAATCTTTTGAATTACGAAGATTACAATGCGTTACCGCGAGGCAATACTTCCTCAGGGAAGATAAATCTTTCAGCTGGTTGGTCTTGAGGAGCCATCCAAGCACGGATACCTTCATTCAAAAGCAAGTTCTTTGTGTAGAAAGTTTCAAATTCAGGATCTTCTGCTGCACGAACTTCTTGAGATACGAAGTCATAGGCACGCAAGTTCAATGCTAATCCGACAATACCAACGCTACTGAACCATAGTCCAGTTACTGGTACGAATAACATAAAGAAGTGCAACCAACGCTTGTTGGAGAAAGCAATACCGAAGATTTGGCTCCAGAAGCGGTTAGCTGTAACCATGGAGTAAGTTTCTTCAGACTGAGTTGGGTTAAAAGCTTTGAAGGTGTTAGCAGTTTTACCATCGCCATCTTCAAACAATGTGTTTTCAACGGTAGCACCGTGAATAGCACAGAGCAATGCCCCACCAAGGATACCTGCTACGCCCATCATATGGAAGGGGTTCAAAGTCCAGTTGTGGAAACCTTGTAAGAATAAAATGAAGCGGAAGATGCCAGCTACGCCGAATGTTGGGCCGAAGAACCAACCAGATTGACCCAAGGGGTACATCAAGAATACAGATACGAATACAGCGATAGGGCCAGAAAATGCGATCGCATTATAAGGACGGATACCGACTAGACGAGCAATTTCAAACTGACGCAACATAAAGCCAATCAAGCCAAAAGCGCCATGAAGTGCTAGGAATGTCCATAGTCCTCCAATTTGGCACCAACGGGTGAAGTCGCCTTGCGCTTCAGGTCCCCATAGTAGTACTAGAGAATGTCCAACACTAAGAGGAGGAGATGATACTGCTACAGTGAGAATGTTACAGCCTTCGAGGAAGCTAGAAGCTAGTCCGTGGCTATACCAAGATGATACGAATGTGATGCCTGTGAACCAGCCACCAACTGCTAAAAATGCGGTGGGGAATAGCAGTAAGCCACTCCAGCCGATGAATACAAATCTGTCGCGCTTTAGCCAGTCGTCGATGCTGTCAAACCAGCCTCTTTCGACTTCTTGCGACCTGCCCATTGCAATGGTCATAATTCTAAATCCTGCTTTAACTACTAGTATTTATATGGATTTGAAATTAGCTTAACACATCTTTACGTTTGCCTTCTTACAAAATACTTAAGAGCTTCAAACCCTCTCTAGAAAAAGGTTTGAACCAATTCCATAAAGTATATATACTCGACAACAAATCTTAAAAAAATGTTAAGGGTTGTTAGATATATCTCTTTGGAGATAGAGGTCAATAAATTAATATATTTAACTAACAATAATAGCAGGACTAAATCCAGTCATTCAAAAATGCTTTAAGGATCAAAGTTTGATGCATTATTGAGTTCAATAGACTAAGCATTTACACCTAGTGAACTCCAATAAAAGAATGATCCATATAAATCCAATAAATATAGCGGCGGGCTAAGCCCGCCGCTATATTTATTGGATTTATTACTTTGTGTAAGTCCCCAAGACATCAAGCACAAATTTTGTAATGCTTCTCACAAAGGAATGCGATCGCGATCGCATTCCTTTGTGAGGTAACAGGGCAGTATTAGTTAAGTCCGCACAAGAGGTGATCATAATGATTGGACAATCTAAGGCAAAACAATCTGATGTAGAGCAAATAAATCTCCTACTAGA
>Ga0209985_10000853_pt1 | contig 32051 bp, 51 predicted proteins | sample NOAtaG_FD_187305 | JGI IMG/M metagenome (GOLD analysis project Ga0209985, IMG submission 187305) | Freshwater lake microbial communities from Lake Erie, under a cyanobacterial bloom - NOAA_Erie_Diel6S_1000h metaG (SPAdes) (version 2) | ecosystem: Environmental > Aquatic > Freshwater > Lake ...
AGACGGCAGAGAGTTTCTAGGCGTGAAGGAAGATGACTTCCTAGTCGTAATGAATGCCGCTAACAAAGCAAACAAGTCAATTCACCGCAAGGCTTTCGCTGAGGCTTTCATGGCTTTTGCAATGTTCCGACAGACACACCCGAACGCTTATCTCTATGTTCACACCGAACCAAAGGGTGTTTATGGTGGCTTTCACCTTCCCCGACTAGCTGAGGCTTGCGGGCTTGATATGTCTTCTGTTATCTTCCCTGACCCCATCGACTACCGCTTAGGAGTTGATCCGAAAGACCTAGCTGGCTTCTACTCGGCTGCCGATGTTGTCTTGCAGATTTCGCTCGGTGGCGGATTTGAAATTCCAATCATTGAGGCGCAAGCCTGTGGCACAAGAGTCATCGCATCCGACTGGACAGGGCCGAGAGACTTGGTAGCAGAAGACGGCTTCAAGGTTCAGGGACAGCTCTTCTGGGATGAGGCGCAGATTGCATGGTGGAAAGTTCCCTATATCTCGTCAATCGCACAACAGCTAGAGAAGGCTTATCAGGTAACAAAAGAAGAAGGTCGCTACTCAGAAACCTCACGCAAGTTCGCTCAACAGTTTGACGATGTGAAAGTCTGGAATCACTATTGGTTACCATTCCTGAAGACTCTGGTCTAATCTCTCTACCCCTAGCAATTTGGGGAGATGGTTATTCTCAATTCCTGCCTCAATGGTGGGCAGGAGTGCAGTCGCTAGAGACTAAGCCGTTTGAGATAAACATTGTCACCGATGAGAAGAACTGGGAAGCGGTCAAGGCAAGCGTTCCGAATGAGGGTGTTGTCAGGGTAATAAAAGAAAACCTAAATAGCTATGCCGAGTATTGGAATCAAGCAATCTATCTATGCGTTGGCAAGTGGATAGCTATTTGTAATGTTGACGACTATTTCCTGCCTAAAGCCTTGAACTCGATACCTGAGGCAGAGGCGGCGGGATGCAACCTAGTTTGCGACTGGCTTAGAACCAAAGGGTCGGACTCGGTTCAGCAGTGCATTTGGAATCCAATGACCCTTGATTATGAGTTTGAATTGGGCGGTGCTAACCCCATGACCAAACACCTCTGGCAAGCCTCTGGAGGCTTCCCTGAGGGCATAAGATTCGCCGACTGGGGTCTTGCGCTACACATGAGGAAAACGGACCTTGTAAAGCCATACAACACTCCTACGATGAGGATTGTTTTTGACAGAGGTTATGACCGCATGACAACCTCTGGGGCATTGCTTGGGCCTGATGAAAGAGCAGAGGGCATGGAGCAAATTAGACAGCTATCAAGGTCGCTCAGGTGAAGGTTCTCATCTTGGGAGCTGAGGGGATGCTTGGCTCGGCGATGGTCAAAGAGCTTTCTTCTTTTGACTTGATTGCACCCTCACGCTCGGAGTATGAAGCACCCAACTCGATTGACCGATTCATGCTGACCGAAGGCGATGTTGTAATTAACTGCATTGGCGTAATCCCACAGAAGAAGCCGACAGTCGAGAAGCTGGAAAAGATAAACGGCGATTACCCGCACCTGCTCGCAACTCGCAAAGACATCTACTTCATTCAGATTGCAACTGACTGCGTGTTTGCAGGTGACAAAGGTTTCTATACAGAAGACTCCGAACGAGACGCAACCGACCCCTACGGCGTGAGCAAGAAGCGAGGCGAGGTCTCGGCAGCCAACTGGCTCAACCTGCGATGCTCAATAATCGGAGCGAACGGCACAGGCTCGCTATTCGACTGGGTAAAGAACCAACCCGAAGGCGCAAGGATAAACGGCTTTGTCAATCACTACTGGAACGGCGTGACAACTGAGGCGTTTGCAAGGGTGGTCGCAGGGATAATAAAACAGAATTACCTATTAGCTGGAACTCAGCACCTAGTCCCCGATGACTGGGTTTCCAAATACGACCTAGTAAAGATGATTGCCAAGCGGCTAGGCAGAGATGATATCGAAGTGATACCAACCATAACGAACATGATTGACCGCAGACTTGCCACCAAATTCAGCTACACCAACCGACTGCTCTGGCGCAACAGCCGCTACCTCAGAGGGCCGATGATTTCGGAGATGGTCAGAACAATGTCGGTAGAATAGAGGCGGAGGAATAATGGCCGTCACCAATGGATATTGCACACTTTTACAGCTCAAGGCAGCACTAGGAATAGCTGACGGCATTGACGATCCGCTACTAGAAATGGCGATTGAATCAGCCTCACGCCAGATTGACTCTTACACTGAGCGTTACTTTTACAACGCTGGAACAGCTACCAAAATCTTTGCCCCTATTGACAACTATGTCTGCGAGACCGAGGACTTTATTACCCTGACCAGAGTTAAGACATCCGAAGACGGCGAGACTTTTGACACCACTTGGGAAGCGAAAGACTGGCAGGCAGAGCCTCTGAATGGTCGAGCAGGTGGCGTGACAACTTCTTACTATCAGATCAGGGCAATTGAGGACTACCTGTTCCCATACCGCAACGGCGAAGCCACAGTTGAGATAGTCGGCACTTGGGGTTGGACTTCAGTGCCAATCGCAATCACTCAGGCAACTGTCATTCTTGCCTCAAGAATCTTCAAGCGGCTTGACTCGCCTCTAGGAATTATCAGCGGAGAGCTTGGCTCAATGCGTGTCGGCTTCAGACTCGACCCAGATGTTCAGCACCTAGTTGACCCATACCGCAAAATCAGGATGGCATAGTGGCCTCAATCACAGAGCTGCGTGATGGACTTGCTGCGAACCTTGCAACCATTCCGGGGCTAAGAGTTTCCCCAACTATCCCCGACAACCCATCGCCTCCAATCGCAATAGTGCAACTTGCAAGAGTGCAATACCACCAAGACTTCAAGCGTGGAATGACCGAATACAACTTTGCCGTTCAGGTAGTTGTTGGCAGGGTAGATGAAAGAACTGCTCAAAGAAATCTCGATGCCTACTGCTCAAGCACCGGAGACTCATCCGTTTCGCTTGCGGTAGAATCGGATAGGACACTAGGCGGAAAGGCCTTTGACTGCATAGTGACCGAAATGACGAACTATGGATCAGTGCTGATTTCAGATGTGACTTATCTGGCAGCCGAGTTCAATGTTCGTGTGTTAGCTAACTAATTAGGAGATAAATAAATGGCAAAGCAAATCCTTACGGATGTTGTTGTCCAGCTCAACGGAACTGCAATCTCGCAGAATGTAAACTCCGTTGAACTAACCACAACTTCAGACGCAATCGAAACCACGAGCTTTGGCTCAAGTGGTTGGAGGGAATACAAGGGCGGGCTAAAGTCTGGCTCAGTAACCCTTTCGATGCACAACGACTACGCAAGCACAGCACTAGACGGCATTCTTTACAACTTGTTCAACACAGTTGCAACAGTGGCCGTTTTCCCTGCTGGAACACCAGCGGGAACCAATACCCCTAAGTATGAGTTCACAGTCCTTGTGGACAATGTGGCCCCCGTTAGTGGCGCAGTCGGCGACTTGGCTGTCCAGAACCTAACATGGACCATCACTGGTGCAGTCACTAGAGGCACATCAGCCTAGATAACTAAATAAGAAAGGAGACCAAGATGAGGATGCAACTCGAAGTCGAGTTCAACGACGAGACTAAGAAGGATGTCAAGGTAATCATGGCTGACATGGTTAAGTTTGAGTCCCAATACAACCTCAGCATTGCGAAGCTAGGGCAGGAGATGAAAGTTACTCACCTGCTCTGGCTCGCATGGTCAGCACTTACCAGAGAGAAGCAAACCAATCTCGACTTTGACAAGTGGGTTGAGACTGTTGCTTCAGTAGGAGCTGTTGACCCAAAAGCATCGAAGGGCTAGGAGATAGCTCGGCTCACTGGTATCTCGTTAACATTGCTTACGAATACAAAGTGAGTCCCCTAGAGCTTATGAAGCTCGATGAGCGAATGCTTTGGACAATGGGCCGCTACCTAGTCTGGCGAGCGCAAGAGATGTCAAAGAAATAGAGACCGACCCTTCGGGGTCGGTTTTCTATTAGGTAGAATTGACCAGAGGTGTCTGATGCTAAAGCCAACTGCGACTATTACTGCGAGAGATTTGAAAGAAGCTCTTAAGCGTGTCAAAGACACCGAACCAAATTTGAGAAAGCAATTTGTCAAAGACATTAGAGGCATTGCTAAAGAGGCTGAGAGTCCAATCAAGCAGGCTATTCGAGGAGTGACTCCGCTTAGTGGTATGAGATTCAACTATGGAGCAACGGGTTGGGGTGTCAAATTTGCCCCTGATGCTACTCAAATACGAGTTAATGCAAAGACTGGAGGCAGAAGCCTGACAACATCTTTGGTAAGCATCAAGCTCAAATCTGCCGCTGCCAGCATCGTTGACATGGCTGGTAGATCAGGTAAAAGCATTGGTCGAGGTAAGAGAAACAGTGGCCTAACCCCGGTAGTAAGACGCACTGCTTCGGGTGACTTGGTTGCCTACGCCAGACGAACTCCCTACGAGGCAGGTCGAAAGTTCATCGCTAACCTGAATAGGGCCTCTGGCATTCTGAAGACGGGTGCGTCTCGTATTGCTTGGCCTGCCGTTGAGCAAGACCTTCCACAATTTCAGAAGCGAATAAATAAGAGCGTTGGCGAGTTTTACCGAGATGCGAACAGAGGAATTCTATAAATGGCAGTAAATGTAGTCCTAAAATCTGTCTGGGATGACAAGGGAATCAAGAACGCTCAAAAGGCTATTCAGGATTTTAATGCTGGATTTGACAAGGCGTTCAAGGCTGTCGGAGTTGCTGCCGCTGCTGCTGGTGCTGCTATTGCCCTATTCGCCAAGCAGTCCATAACTGCCGCCAGTTCTTTAGAAGAATCCACCAACGCTGTCAATGTTGCCTTTGGCAAGTCGGCGGATGAAGTCCTCAAGATTGGTGAGAACGCTGCACAATCCTTTGGTTTAGCAAGAACCGAGTTCAATCAGGCTGCCGTTAGATTCTCTGCGTTTGCCGAAAGGGTTGTCGGAGCAGGTGGAGATGTAGCAGGGTTTATTGGTGAGGTTACTCAGCGAGCTTCGGACTTTGCATCGGTGTTCAACATTCAAGTATCCGAGGCTTTGCAAGTCTTTCAGTCTGGGCTATCTGGCGAGGCAGAACCACTAAAGAGATTTGGTATCAACCTGCTTGATTCGGAGGTCAAGGCTTACGCCCTAAGAACTGGACTGATCGCAGTCGGCGAGACAATGACCGAGCAGGAAAAGGTTCAGGCTCGGTATGGGTTGCTCTTAGAGTCAACAGCTAAAACCGCAGGTGACTTTGCAAACACCTCTGACTCACTTGCGAACCAACAGCGAATCCTTACAGCTACTTTTACAGACCTACAGGCTGAAATCGGAACAGCCCTTCTGCCAGTTGTCGGGCAGTTAGTAAGGCAATTTGCAGACTTCCTTATTCCAAAGCTAGAACAACTCGGCAAATGGATCAACTCGCCTGATGGCAAGAAAGCTGTTCAAGATTTTGGTGATGCTATTGGCAATGTCCTAAAGTCGGCTTTTGACTTTGGCGATTGGTTTGTCAAAAACTTTGACACCATCAAGGACTTTTTTATTGCCATAGGTATTGGCCTAGTTACCATGCGAGCCTTGACTGGGGCTATACAAATTGCCACAGGTGCGATGGCTTTGTTCAATGGCGTAAGCGCAGCCAACATCTTTGTCGCTGCTGCTGCTGCAATTGCGCTAATTGCTGCTGGAATGTATTTGGTTTATCAGAACACCGAGAAGGCTAATGATGCACTAGAAGAGCAGCGCATTGCAATTCTAAAAACAGAAGACGCTTGGGTTACTGCTGCGACCGCTGGCTCATCTGCTTACAAGGGGCTTATTCCGGGACTTGAATACGCAACTGAGGCAACAAGCGATTTGGGAACGCAGGGCCTTGTTGCTGCTGATCACATCAGAGACCTAAATAACATCAGGCTTCAGGGCTTGAGAAATGAAATAACCGGAACGACAGGCGAGCTAAATAGATTCCGAAATCTCAGCAATAAGTTCGTTGCTGCTTTCAAGCCTATTGAGGAAGGTGGCGGCGGTGGTGGAGGCGGAGGCGGAGGCGCAACTGGGCCGACTGCTTTTGAGCGTGTTCAAAAATTTATCAAGGATTCACAGAAAGACCTTGCCAAAGCACAAGAGACCTACAACAAAACGATAGCCGCTGCTCAGAAGCGTTATGCGGAACAAGTCCTAAAGACAGAGCAAGACTTTGCTAACAAGCTCGCAGACATTATTCAGCAGTCACAGGATCGGCTTAGAACGGCTTTCGAGTCTGTTGTAAGAGTTTCACTTGCCGACATCTTTGAGGTCGAAGAAACTAAGTCTGTCGCTAACTTGATTGCAGGACTAACAAACAGACTGTCAAAGTCACAGGCCCTACTTGAGAAGGCGGGAAAACTCAACGCTGCTGGGTTCTCGCAGACCTTTATTGAGCAGGTCGTTCAGGCTGGAACTGACACAGGAAACGAACTTGCTTCGGCAATTCTTGAATCGACACCTCAGACGCAGGCAGAACTTCAGAGACTATTCCTAGCACTTGAGGCAACAGCCGAAACAGGCATGGACTCACTAGCTCGTGAGATTTACAACAAGCAAGGCTTGGCAACAAGGGAACTAAAGAACCTTTATGTTCAAACGCAGCTTGACCTGACTGAAGCACTCAAGGAACTACAACTTGACTTCAATCAGGAAGTCATTGACGCAAACATGACTCTGATCGAGGCCGTCAAGAAAATCCGAGAAGCCTTCCAAGAGAACATCGAGTCTATGAAGGGTGACTTGGGAGGACTTGACAGGGTTGTCTCGGAGTTCCTAAAGAAGCTCGGACAGGTAGAGACTAAGGCTGAAGAGAAGATTCAAAACATTACTGGCACAACGCCGGGTGTAACTGGCGGAGCTGCTGGTGGTGGCATGACCGGCATAAACTTAGCCGCATCTTCGGTAAGAGATGCAACAGGTATCTTCATTGACTCCATGAGCGATGTAAGCAGGGTTATCGAATACCTCAACGAGCGCATCAACGCAGCTAACAGGTTTGCTAATGAATCTGCTATTGCTGGCAGAACTGCCGAAGCTATGAGTGCGGTCAATCTAAGAAACGAGTTCCGCTCTCAGCTTGGTCTAATTCAGTCACTAGGCACAGGTGCAGTTGGAACGACAATCAACATAAATGTCAAGACCGACTCAACGCAGTCTCTGGCAATGGTTGGTAAGACTTTGGGTAACACCATCACCAAGTATGTTTCCGCTGGTGGTCAAGTTCTAGTGAGTCCGACAAATTGAGTCAGCCAGTCCAGAAGGTAGAGCTTGGATTTGACATTCTCTCGTCAGGTCTTGGCCCTTATTTTATCCTTGACGATCCGATAAAGGGCAAGCTGAACAACACCGAATACCTTTTGGCTGGTGTTCTGTTCTTCGATGTGACGAACCTTGTTCAGTCGGTAGCAATCCAGCGAGGCAAGAACCGCCAGCTTGACCAGTTCGACTCAGGGTTGGCAAACATAGTCTTCAATAACAATGACCGAACCTTCGACCCTGAATACGCTCTATCCCCATACGCAGGGCAGATAGTTCCAAAGCGTCAGGTCAGGATTTCATCAGGTGGGATTGTGCAATTCGCCGGCCTTGTCGATGACTGGAATCTGACCTATCAGCCAAACGGAGACTCAACCGCTTCGGCAGCTTGCTCGGATGCAACATCTTCATTCGCCACACAGACAATCGCCACAAGGACAAACTCAGTCCAGAAGTCAGGGGAAAGAATAAACGCAATCCTTGACCTGCCTGAAATCAACTGGCCCTCTACTCTTCGAGATGTTGACACAGGCCTAATGACACTCGGCGCAGACACAATCGCCGACAACACCAATGCCCTTAGCTACTTGCGCCTAGTCGAGCGAAGCGAACCCGGTGCTTTCTTTATCGGTAAATCAGGAAATGTAATCTTCCGAGACCGCATTGCCGCTCCGACTTCTCAAGGCGTGACCCTTGCTGATGACGGAACTGGTATCAGATATCAGTCCCTTAAAGTTCAATACGGATCAGAGTTACTAGCGAACGAGATTGTTGTCAGCTCGGAGATAACCTCTTATGAGGTGACAGCCCTAGACCTTGAGTCAATAGACACTTACGGAATCTTCAACCTGACCCGAACCGGGCTTCTAATCAACGACAATGGCGATGTTGATGACTTAGCTGACTTCTATGCAAACAAATACTCACAGCCTGAATACCGCTTTGAGTCGGTTGAGATTTTGCTTGATGAGCTGACTGATCAGGAGCAGAATAACCTGCTCGGCTTAGAAATTGGCGATGTTGTCGAAATCAAATTCACCCCCAACGGCATTGCCCCGGCTATCTCTAAATATGCTGAAATCATCCGCATTGACAACTCAATTGACCTAGACAATCACATCATGTCTTTAGGCTTCTCGACCCTTGACTTTGCGCTCTTAGTCTTGGATGACGCTCAGTTTGGTAAGCTAGACGCAGGCAACGCATTAGCCTTCTAATAGGAGAAACATGGCAGGTTTAGGCCGTAAAGTATTTACCGCAGGTGAGGTTCTAACCGCTGCGAATGTTCAGGATTACCTACAAGACCAAGCAGTCATGGTCTTTGCAGGCTCAGCCGCAAGAGGCTCAGCCATCGGCACAGCCACCGAAGGCATGGTGTCCTATCTAACTGACACCAACAAGATTGAGGTCTTTACGACTTACTGGGAACAGGTCTGGCCTGTCAACACAACCCCTGCGGTCAACACAATCGCCGCAACTGCAACGGCCTATACAATCGCCGCTACCGATGCAAATGACACAATCTATTCACTTGCAACAACCGCAGCAACAATCACAGTCCCGGATGTTTTCTCAATCGGTGACAGGGTTGACATCTGGCGTGATGCCGCTGGAACTGTTGTGATCGTGGCTGGTAGCTCGGTCACCTCATGGGCAGGTGCCGGGACCGCCGGGACAAGCGTGTCCTTCAAGATAGATCAGCAATACAATGCCGCAACTGTTCAAAAGGTTGCAGCTAACACATACCGAGTAGTTGGAAAGATAACTGCATAATGCCTATTCCTTTAGGAGTTCTTGCTGTTGCGGGAGCAGGAGGCGGTGGCGGTGCTGCTGGTGCTTATGAGTGGATTGAAACTGTAAGCGTTGGAACTGCCGTTTCTTCTGTTTCTTTTTCTAACCTGAATTCAACTTACGGAACTACTTATCAGCATTTACAATTGAGGGCTACTTACAGGACTTCATCGGTTGTTGGTTTTACTGACATGAGATTGAGATTTAACAGCGACACAGGCTCAAATTACTCTTTCCATGCCCTAAGCACGGGCGAAAGCAGCTTAATAGTTGTCTCGACAGGCTTTGCAAATCAGACATATGCTCGCATGGGATGGGCTGCGGGAGATAACAATAACTCGAATGTATTTACTGCCAGCGTTGTTGACATACTTGACCCATTTGAAACAACAAAAAATAAAACAATTAGAGCGTTGACTGGATTTATGGGAACTTCGTCAGCAGAAGAAAGAATGCTTGGGTTATTGTCAGGTGACTGGAGAAATACTGGTGCAGTCACGACAATTACGCTTTCCCCCGCTAGCGGTAATTTTCCTGTTGGCTCTCGCTTCTCCCTATATGGAATGAGGTCTAGCTAATGCCTACGGCTACTTATATTGCTTTGGCTAATTACACAGTTACAGGCTCAGCAGTTAACTCTGTTACTTTTTCTTCTATCCCTGCAACCTACCGAGATTTAGTTTTAGTTTTCAGCGGAGCTTTGAGTGCTGATTCACCTGTTTACTTGACCTACAACGCAGATACTAGCAATTACACAAGAGTTCAAATGAATGGTAACGGCTCAACAACAAGTTCGACTTCAGGTTCTGACGGGCGTGTTGTCGAGCTTGGAAATACTCAAAGCGACTTCATCGCACACATCATGGATTACTCGGCAACAGACAAACACAAGACTGTATTAGCTCGCTCAAACGATGCAAGTATGGTTGCTTATGCAAGTGCAAGCAGATGGGCAAGCACAAATGCTATTACCTCCATTCTTATTGACCCCGATTCAACTACTCAAATAGCAGTTGGTTCGACACTTAGTTTGTATGGAATAGTCTCTTAGGCAGGGTAAAGAAAAATGAAAATAAACTTTGCAGGTAGGAGCTAGACATGAGTGCTTGGACAAAGATTGAACATATAGAAGCTGCTTCGGCTCAGGCTGAAATTGAATTTCTTAGCATTCCACAAATTTATGATGATTTATTGGTTGTTTTTTCCACTAGAAACACTGGTTCCAATACTGCTTTGGGAATTAGATTCAATGACAGCTCAAGCACTATTTATACATACAAGATTTTATATGGAAATGGCTCTACGGCTGCGAGCTATAGTGAGACAATAGCGGCTGGTTACAACACCTATTTCAATGCATATACAGTTGCATCTGGTGCAACTGCATCTACTTTTGGAAATGCCTACATGTATATTCCAAATTACAGAAGTTCAACTAACAAATCATGTTCTATAGATGCAATTGGGGAAAACAACGCTACTTCCGCATACCAGTCCATTGTCGGTGGATTATGGTCAAGCACTGCTGCAATTTCCTCAATTCAAATTTTTTCTGACCCAGGTGGTTCTTCATCAAATCTTGCTCAATACAGCTCCGCAACCCTCTACGGCATACTTAAAGGAAGCTCTGGGGGCGTAACGGTCTCCTGATGAAAGACAGGTAGAATAAAAACATGACAGACAGACCATCGAGATTAGTTGTTGACTGCTCTTTGCCAGAGGGTCACCCCGACAAAGTTCAAATCATATTTCTCACAGACGCTGAGATAGCTGAGCGTGAGGCACAAGCCGCACAAGCCGCCATCGAACAGGCTGAGAGGGAAACTGCCGAGGCTCAGAAACAGGCAAACAAAGAAAGTGCAAAGGCAAAGCTCGAAGCACTAGGTCTATCAGAGGCCGAGATACTCGCACTTCTAGGCTAGTCATGGCTGAGGAAACAAACGGCGTTCGCATAACGCAACGAGACATCTACGAAAAATTGGTAGAGCTGCAGGCAGTTCAAATAGAAATTGTCTCGGATATTCGGAATCTCAAGGATTTGCCTCAACGCATGAATCGAGTAGAGCAGAAACTTGCTCGCATGGAGTGGATTGAGAAGCTTGTCTTTACAGCACTTGGTTCGGGTATCACAGGGTTTATTGCAGCACTCTGGGCCTTGATCCGATGAGACACCCCTTCTCTAAGAAGCTCATAACCTCACGCTTCGGGGCAACGGCTAATCGCCTGATCGCACATCGAGGTCTTGATTACGCTCCAAAGGAAGGCTCACGCATTCCAGCGGTGGCTGACGGCACAGTCCAGTCGGTCAAGTGGTCGAGGATTCTAGGTTGGGTTTTAGTTCAATCAGCTTGGGATGAGATCGGCAAGCGAACAGTTTTCATCGGCTACTGCCACCTTCAGGAAGAACCAAAGTTGAAGACAGGGACAAAGATAAAGAAATCTCAGACTGTCGGACTGACCGGCAACACAGGCTCAGCATCCAAAGGTAGCCACCTTCATCTCACAATAGGTCCAAGGCCAACCTCAGTTTTCTTCGGAGTTGTTTTTGACCCTGAAACCTTCATTGACGAGCGACTAAGTGCCTAGCTGGAAACACCGCAGAAGACTTATCTACTTGTCTTTTGCCCTGTCTGCATTCATGATTCTGTTTGGGGCGATTACTTATGAGGCAGATTCATCAGTCAGCCGAGAACTAATCATCGGCGGAGTGGCTTTGATTTCTATCATCCTGACCGCTTATACTGCTTTTGCTACTTACGAAGATGTAAAAACTAGAAAGGGCAATCATGAAGATCTTTAGTCTGGACTTCCTAAATTACGCTGGCGAGAGGGCTATAAAGACTGTCGCTCAGGCAGCAATCGCATTCCTTGGATCAGGCTCAATTGGCCTATTCGCCATTGACTGGGCTGGGCTTGCTTCGGTATCTCTGGGTGCAGGGTTTTTGAGCCTGCTGACCTCTGTCGCATTCAAAAAGGATTAAAAGAAAAAACCCCCGACTTTCATCAGGGGATTTTCTAAGGTAAAAACCTTTAGCCGTTGCGGTCCACTCAAGACTAATCGGGTCAAGCAACACGCATGATTAGTGCTTTTAGCATAGGGACTTTCTGAATACCTGTCAACTACCTTTCAGAGGGCAAAGTTGCAGCCCAAATGCCATACTTTTGGCCTGATTCCACCGCATACCTAAAGCACTCAGCCTTGACTGGGCAGGTGTCACAGAGCCTCTTGGCGATCACGATAGACAACCTTCGGCGTGTCTCATCTCGAATGTCCTCAGGATAGAAAAGCTCAGGGAAATCCTCGCAAGGCACGCCATTAGCCGCATGAATAGCCTTGAGAAGGCGATAGTGCTTCTGGTCAAAATGTGCCATTGTAGAAGCCTACGGAATAAATGTCGGAGGCAGGGGAGAAAATACAGACATGTTCAAAATACATGCACCTGAGAAATTCAATGAAGCGACACTACTCGGAGTCTTTGAGGCTGGCACGCCTGAATGGCACGAAGCCCGCAAGGGATCCATCGGGGGATCTGAGATCTCCACAATCATGGGACTAAATCCTTTCGAGTCACCTATGGCTCTATTCCTAAAGAAGACAGGCAAGATACCCTCACAGATTGAGGAGAACTGGGCAATCAGATTCGGCAAAGCGTTCGAGTTGCCGATTCTTCAGCTCTGGTCAGAGGAGCATCCTGAGTATGAGATTTTCCTGACTGGCACTTATCAAGATGCTCTTATTCCGTTTCGTCATGCAAACCCTGATGCGCTGGCTCGACACAAAGAGACAGGCGAGTGGATTGTGATTGAGGTCAAGACAGGCCGACAGACTTGGGAGGAGTTGCCTGCTGGTTATTACGCTCAGGTGCAGCACTACCTAGACATTCTCGGACTCAAGAAGGCCGCTTTGGTGGCAGTCGCAGGAATGACTTGGCACGACTACTGGATTGAGCGTGATGACTTTGAGATTGACATTGCTCGACAGAAGGCGATTGACTTTCAGGCTTGTATGTTTGCAGACCAACGACCTGAGTGGGATGGCTCGGAGTCAACCTACGAAGCTGTCCGTTACCAGCACCCGCTGATTGACGAGACGGAGGTTGAGATTGACTCGCTGCACTACCTTGCAAACGCACAGGCTAAATACGATGAGGCAGCGGAAGAACTGCGCCTAATCAAGTCACAGGTTCTCGATGCAATGGGTCGGGCTAAATACGCCTACATGGAAGTTGACGGACAGAAAGTTCGCATAGCATCGAGGCAGGCAAAGGGAGAAGGTCTCCCCTATCTAGTAGTCAAGAAGGGAAAGAAATAATGGCTAGGTTTGATTTGTCACAATACGCAACTGTTGAGGAAAGACTCAAAACATTCTGGGCTGATGAGAAGAACTCTGATGCTCGAATTATTACCCTAAATCACAGTAAGGACTCTGCGCTGTGGATTATCGAGACGAGAATTTATTTGACCGCTGGCGATCAGGCCACCGACTTACCAAAGACAACGGGGTGGGCCAGTGAGGCAAACTCTGATGCGTTTGCCTTAGAGCGATGCGAGACTTCTTCAATCGGTCGTGCGCTCGCTAACTACATCTACTCAGGCTCAAAGCGTCCAAGCAGGGAAGAAATGGAAAAGGTTGCAAGGATGGATTGGCTAGAAAGAGCTGGTAGTCTTGGCACAATCGAAGAACTGCGAGACCTTTATGCACAAGCTAAAGCCAACAACGCTTCTCAGGAAATCCTAGAAGGGTTGAAACTTTATGCTCAGCGATTTGAAGAGAGCCAAACTCCAAGAGCTGGAGGAGGCGTATCTGGTGGCAAGGTTTCGAGGACAGGAATGTGAAGCTCAGTTCTGGAACAGGGAACTCATCGAGCTTCTGTTAGGGGTGTTGAGTGATACAGGAAATCCAGAGGCAACTAGCGGAACTGATAGCGGAGAACTCTAAGGGTTCGACTGCGCTGTTCGAGGCCGAGAAAGCATTAGCTGAAGCCGAATACGATTTGGATTTAGCCGAGCAGAAGGCTTACATCAAAGCCGCCGGGACAGTCCGAGACCGGGAAGCCATTGCCAAACTTGAGTCCGCTGATCTGCGGCTGGCTAGGGATTTGAGGAAGGCCGAACTGGGTCGAATTAGGCAGAAGATAAAGAGCATTGAGACCGCCAGCATGGTTCTAGCAACCCAAGCCAAACTCATAGGGCAAGAAACTAGGCTGTAAGGCCTTAGGATGCGATTAGAGGGCATTAGACCGCTTTTGGTTATCCTTATCTATTTTGATGGTCAAAAGCCTTTATAAACCAAAATATCGGTGCTATACTAAAAACCCCGGCGATGCGCAAACATCCCGGGGCATGAGCAGACTGAAAGAGAGTCCACTATGTCTGATTATAAGACCTGCACCAAGTGCAAGCAATCAAAATCTTTAGACGCATTTTCCGCCCATCGAGGCTCTAAATCATCTAAATCCGGGTTTAGATCAACTTGTAAAAGTTGCGATGTTATTGCAAACAGGCTTTACCGGGCTGCAAATCGTGAAAAAGTGAATGCCGCTAAAAGAGCTTGGGCTGGTAAAAATAAAGACAAAATAAAAATTTGGGATAAAAGATATCAACTTGCAAATGCGGAAAAATTATCTATTTATAACGCTAATTATAGAAAAATAAACGCCGAGAAGTTGTCTGAGCAAAAAAGGCAATGGCGGATAAAAAATGCAGATTATAAAAAAGAGGCGGATAGGGTCTGGAGTCAAAAAAATAAAGACAAGGTAGCTGCTGCCTCTAGAAGATTTAGAATAAATAGTCCAGAAAAAGCCAAGGCTGCTCAATATCGCTATCAAGCTAAAAAGCCTGAAGTTCGCAAACTCATACTTATGAGGCGTAGAGCAAGGATGGCTGAATCTTCGATTTTTATAATTCCAGTAAAAAACATCCGCAGAATGATGATGAGACCATGCGCCTATTGTGGCCAATTTTCAAAACATTTAGATCATGTGATTCCGATTGCTAAAAATGGAATACATGGGCTTGGTAATCTCATCCAAAGTTGCGCTAAGTGCAATCAGTCAAAAAATAAATTAACTGTTAGTGAATGGAAGCTTAGAAAGAAGAAGTATGGCTATTAGCGAATACATTAGGAAAAAAATCAGGGAAAGGGATTTTTATTGTTATCACTGCGGAGCAACTGAGGCCTTAGAGGTGCACCACAGAAAAGGCCGCAAAATGGGGAGTTCCAAATTATTAGACAGGCTAGATAATTTGATTTTGGTTTGTTCTAAATACAACTTTGAGATGGAGGCTGACGCAAATGTGGCAGCTGAGGCTAGGGAGTTTGGGCACAAATTGGCATCATGGGAAGACTTTTCCAGTCCAGTATTTGACGCACCGCATTTGACTTGGTATAAATTGTCCGAGGATGGTAGCAAGGTAGAGACACAGCCACCTAGTTATCTAATCTAAGAAGGGGAAAGAATGGATATTGAACAGCTAGCAAGAAAGATGCGTGAACACGCTCTTCGGATAGAAGCGGAACAAGAGAAGATTGACCTATCAGAGCGTAAGCAGCGACAGGATCAGCTAGACGCAATCAAGAAGCTTTACTTCAACGCTGGTCGCTGGGCTGGTGGAGCGAGAGATCGCAGAGCAAAAGAGGCATTTCAAAAAATACAGTTGGTTGCCTAATGTCAATTTCAGCACTAACCCTAAGTCTTTATCACTCGCAGGCCACTTACTCAACCCGCTTAGTTCTGATCGCTATCGCCAACTTTGAGGGTGAACATGGAGCTTATCCATCCCATGAGACCATTGGCAGGCTTGCCGGGGGCTTGAATCGAAGAACTGTTCAAAGGGCAATTGACGAACTGATCGCACTTGGGGAGTTGACTGAGGTTCGCCGGGATGGAATTACAAACCTGTATAAATTGTCCATTACCTGCCCCGATGATTGCGATGGCAGCACTAATCACCGCCGAAAGAAGGGGGGCGGTCTACAGACCGCAGGTGACACAGAGACCGCAGGAAGGGGCGGTGTCCAGACCGCAGGGGGTGCGGTGTCCAGACCGCCCGAACCGTTAGATAACCCAAAGAGAACCTTTAGGAAAGATTTTCCTTTACCCGAAGACTGGAATCCAACAAAAGAGCTTTTAGAGATGTTCAAAACTAAGTGGCCTGATTTAGACCCGACTTACAACATCGAGCAGTTCAAGCTCTACTACTGGTCTAAAGGCACAAAGCACAAAGACTGGTCGCTGACATTCCAGCGTTGGATGAATCAAGAGCAACAGAGGGCAAAGGCTCAGCCTTGGAAGTTCGGTGCTGTCGGATCGGCATCGGCGCAGGCAAAGAAGGAAAACGAACGCAAGCACTCCGATGACTATCTAAAGCAGATGGCAGAACTCGAAGCCCAAGCTTCCCCACCACCAAAATGCCCTCATGGAAAGATGCTCCTATTATGCAAAATTTGCCTAGACTAACCTCATGCAGAAACTTTGTCCTCGCTGCGGACTAGTGTGGGAAATACTCTTGACCCGCAAGAACCCCGACACTTGTCAATCTTGCAGGGCAAGGAAACAAACAAAGATAGGTGACTGTCTGATTTGGCAAGGAAACTATGCCGAGGATATGGTCACCCCAATAAGAGAAGACGGCAGTCTCGTCATGAAAGGCGAGAGAACCTGCGGTCACCAAGATTGCGTCAATGAGGCGCATAGAAAGGCAACACAATGAGAGTAAAAGCAACAGTCGAGGTCGCAAGACTTATTCCCTCATATGGTTTCAAGGGAGTAGAGAAATACAAAGACAAGAAGGGCGAGGAGCGCACCCAATGGGTGACAGTCTGGACTAAGGAACAGGTAAGAGAAGGGGAAACCCTAGAAGTCTCAGGTGATCTGTCAGTCAAGATTGAGAGCTTCACCGGCCGGGACAATGTTCCAAAGCAAGTCGCAGCAATCAACATAAACAACCCGACCATCACCAGATCGGAAATGCCCTTCTAAACTAGAGGGGTGATTGAACTTCATGTTTACGGCAGACCGACCCCTCAAGGGTCTAAGCGTGTATTCAACGGCAGGATTGTCGAGGCTCAATCAGCTAACCTAAAAAAGTGGCGAGCGGCTATTGAAGATGCTTGTCAACCATTCGCAAACAAGAACATCCATCTCGGTCCTATTAGGGTCGAGGTGGATTTCTTTTTAGAAAGACCTAAGACTGTGAGGATAAAAGATCGGGCGTTGCCAATAGTGCCGCCCGATCTCTGACCGCCCGATAAGCTCCTCCGGGGCTGCTTAGACGGCATAGGGCAATCAGGCCTTATTTGGGGCGATGACTCCCAAGTTGTCGAGATTGCAGCCCGCAAGTTCTATAACGATGACCGAGAAACAGGCGCAATTATCAGGATTTTAGCCCTATAACTGAAATATAACGATTACATAACAACGCAAGTTTTGGGCTTTTATTGACCCTGACTCGGACTAACCTATTCTCATCAGGGCAAGAAAGAGAAAGGGAACCCAGATGAACAGCAAGCACATTGAATACACAACAATCAACAATCTAGCAATCTCGACGCACGCAGTCGCTCGTCAAGCGATGGAGGCCGGCGAATTTGAAACAGCCAATGTTTTAATGGATCAATACATCAAACTGGCAAGCAAAGCTTTTGCAATTTTGTCCGCAGAACTAAACAAAAAGGTGGGGGCTTAGGCCCTCACCCCGGAAGGGGAAAACAAATGGACCTGCTAGGACTTGCATTCTGCGTTCCGTTTTTTATCGCCGCACTTATGGCACACTTCGGAGTCAACTTCTCTGAAGATAACTACGACACAGGGGAAAAGAAATGACAGTTGAAGAATTTAGAAACCATGTTGATCGCCAGATTGACCTTTACGGCATGGCTCAATTCAGCAGAGGATTTGAATCCTGCATCGAAGCTCTTGAGGAGCTTTCTAACCACGCACACAACAAAGGCAACCCCGCATTAGCTGACGCATTGCGTTGGGCTGCTAAAGAACTGATGGGAGAGAACGCATGAGAGCAACTTGGAGAGACATTAAGTTTTGGATTGCAGACAGACTGTTTGAATACGAACTAGACGAGGCTTTTCGTCATGGCATTCAGGAGGGCGCACAATACGCAACCACTTGGCTGTCAATGAGAACTCAGCTAATGGCTGACCGAGTGAAGATGACCAAGGTCGAGCGCAAGGGCTATGACAAGTGCCTTGACATCATCAAAGACGAGCGCAAAGAGATTTCTTTGAGGACAGGGGCAAAGCTGTGATGACTATCACTCTATGGACAAAGCCAAACTGCGTTCAATGCGAAACCACAAAGCGTGAGTTTGACCGCAGAGGCATCATCTACAAGACACGCCGACTAGACAAGTCACCGAAAGCTGTTGACAGATTCCTTGAGCTAGGACTGACCTCAGCACCGATTGTTGAGACCGATGACCGCCGTTGGGGTGGATTCAGGCTAGAAAAAATCAAAAGCCTAGAGACACACCTGAAGAACGAGCGGGCGCATGGGATAAATGTCCCGCTAGAGCCAATCAAACAGGTGGCAGATGAGGTGGAAGATGAGTAATGACTTCTGGCAAACAATAGGTGACTTTGTAGCCGCTGAGATGCGAGGTGCGGAGCAAGAGCGAGAGCGAATCATCAAGCTGCTAGAAGAAAACTTCAATCGTTTCGATGCAAGCAATAATCAGGTGGACTACATGAGCCTGACCGATTTCATAGCACTAATCAAAGGAGAGCAGAAGTGAAGCTAGATAAATCATGGGGAAAATGGCTGAAGGCTAATCATGACCCAAGCAAACCAATCAAGCTGAATACCACACGCAATAACGCTCTGGAAAAGCAGCGGGCTATAGCTGGGCTTATTACGGCTCTAAGGCTAATCAAGGGAGAAAAGAAATGACATCTTTTTGGGATGCGATGGATGATGACATGTTTGCTGCTCATGGTGCTGAGATGCCGTATAGGCGTAAAAGCCCTAGCCATCACTGCGGGTTTGATTTTACTGATGACTTACCAACGGCAACCTGTAATTGCGGGGCAGTGGCAACTAACCCTTATTACATGGAACAATCAGCAAAAACACCTCAAGAGCTGTGGGATGAAGCGGTTGCTTACGGCATGGCTCTCCAGCTTGACAGTATTCAGGAAAAGCTACTAAATGATGAGGTTATCCATGAGCTTTTGTGGATTATCTACAGGGACATTGAGCCATTTCCAAACAAGGGCAGAATGACAATTAATAAATTATCGGATTTATTGATTGCCATCCTGATTGAAGGAGACCAGAAGTGATTGAATACATCCTCATATTGTCGGTGGTCAATACTTTACTTATAGCAATACTTTTACTAAAAACAGGGGCAGAAAATGACAAATAGCGAGTTCCAAGAAACCATCCACAAGGCTTGCATGGCAGCCTACGAAACAGGGGTAAGAGAAGGCAGAAGGCTAGAAGCCGAAGTCTTTTGGAAAGCCATAGACTTACACCACACAGGTAACCAGCATGGTGACTACATTTACCTGTCCGACCTTAGAGAAGCACTAGAGGAAATTCAGAATGTCAAGGTGTCCTGATGTTGTCAAAATTGGATTCCAGCAATACCGCATCGTTCAACTCACATCAAAAGATGACCCGCTACTTGCCGATTCAAGTGCAGGTTACACACAAGATTCCCGAAACATTATCGTCATTGACCGAGAGCTTGGAGAGAGCAAAAAGAGAGTCACAGTCTTTCATGAGTTACTTCACGCCTGTCGGTTTATTTTCCAGAACGATTCGCCTTCCAAAAAAATGGAATACGAGGAATGGGAACACCATTTCATTAGCGTTTGGGAGAACCCGATTCTCATGGTCCTCAAAGAAAACCCAGAGTTGACATCATGGCTACTAGAAGAGAACTGAGGATCGCCGCTGACTTTAAGCAGGCTGCTGCCCTACTGAGAGATCCACATTTGGTCTGGTCTGCAGATCTCGAATCTATCCGAGAGGACCTTGCTCGATACATTGAGGGATCTCTTGCTGATCATGCATGGCAGAATCCAACCCTCCAACGCATCGTGCAGTCGCTAATCGCTGATGAGAATGATTTGAGTATCTAATGGAAAACTACGAACCTGAAGATCTAATCAAGCTATGGGCATTCCAAGACAAGGTGAATGACCACTCAAAGTTTCTGATCGCACAAGGGATCAAGTTAGGGGTGTTATCCGTCAGGGTGGAAATGTCCAAGCTATTGTTGCAGAAGTTCAACCAGCCGCTGAGTCAGGATGAAATTGATGAGGCTGCTGCAATAGCAGAAAACTTTGCATTGACCGAACTAGAGAAGGGAATGAAGAATGCTAGAGGGTCTTGAGCCAGTCACAGGTAAAAGAAGATGCAAAACTAGAGCCACGCTTGAGAGCATGGATGCAGGGGATAAGAAAATCCTGACCGAAGCTCTTGCGAACAAAACCAAATGGAGTGACAAGGGTCTATCCGTTGCCCTGAGTCAGAGGGGCGTGCAATTGTCCAACGAAGCAATCGGAAGGCACAGGAAAGAGCTTTGCTCTTGCTTTGAGTGATGCTTGAGAACTTAGAACCTGCGCCGAAGATTACAGCGCAACCGAACTTCCGACCTGCCATTGAGTTTGACGGACTTGAGGGTGAGGCAACAACACCGGGCTACGCCACGCAACCTGCAAACTTTGACGAGTTTCTACAGAGCGCAGGCATTGACCCTAGTGACATTGACATCATCCCGCCGATCAGAACCTCACGCTGGCAACAGCGAGAAGGCGGCGAGTGGTTAGTCTCTTACCGCTTTACCTTCCGCAAGAAGAACCGAGAGATTGACCTACCGCTTCTTATGTCTGAAGCTCGCAAGGGCGCAGGGAAAAGAAAAGACATCAAGACAACCGACAAGGCTTTGATAGTTGCACCCTCAGACTTTCAAGTCGGCAAGACAGGCTCAAGAGGCGGAACACAAGAACTCATCGCTAGGGTCATGCGTTCCTACGAGCGCATTGAGCAACAGATGAAGTCGGGCAAGTATGAGCGCATCTTCATCATGGACATCGGTGACATCATCGAGTCGTTCTCAAACGCTGCTCATTACAACCAGCTAGAGAGCAATGACCTGTCGCCAATGCAGCAGGTGGATGTTGCTACTTCGCTGATGCTTGACCTAATCAAGCGGGCGCACAAATACGCACCTGTCACATACGGCTCAGTTGCTTCTAACCATTGCCAAAACCGATTCAAGGGACAACAGGTCGGCAAGCCTGGACTCGATGACTGGGGCATCGTCATCCTTCAGCAGCTACGCAGGGTAACAAAAGAACTAGGGATGGATGTTGAATACCTAATCCCACAGCCACATGACGAGGGCTTCGCTTTCAAATACGGAGTCAACACAATCGGCGTAATGCATGGACACCAAGCATCTAGACCAGAAGGAATACCTAAACATTGGGCATCGGCTTCGTTCGGTTCACAATGGTCTCAGGCATGTGACACGCTTCTGACGGGGCATTTCCATCATATGCGCATTGAGGAGCTTGGTCAAAGGAATGACGGCAACGGCTCAAAGTTCTGGGTGCAATGTCCCACGATGGATGCGGGAAGCGATTGGTTCAGACGCTCTAACGGACTGGATAGCACCTGTGGCATTCTCATTATCGAGCTAGAAAAGAACACGCCGTTTGCGGGTGAGGTTAGGAAACTCTAATGCCAACCTATGACTACAAATGTGGTAGTTGTGACCAGACCATAACCATCCACGCAAGGATAGAAGAAGAAGTCCTAACCCCAATCTGCGCTCATTGCAAAGCTGACATGGTTAGGGATTACAACTTTCGCTCATTTAAGTTCAATGGGAAAGGGTTTTACTCAACAGACAAATGAAGCCCTTTGACCCCACTCTCTATAAGACAGACGATCCTGCAAAGGATAAAGTCCTTCGCTGGCTTGAACACAGGGGATACAAAGCAAAAGTAAACCCTGACCAATACGGCATCGACCTATTAGCCGAGAGAGACGGCAAGACCATGGGCATCGAGGTAGAGGTCAAGCACAACTGGAAGGGACAGGCCTTCCCCTATCAGACAGTTCACATCGCCTCACGCAAGCTCAAGTTCTTTGAGAACCCTGACAACTATTTGATGATGCTGAATGATGACTGGAGCTATGGGCTTACCTTTAGTGCCGACCAAATAAAAAAGGCGGGGGTCATTCAGAAGGATACAATCTACACAACAAAAGAATTTTTTATAGAGCTACCCCTCATTTTTGCTAGGCGGTATTACCTGAATGAGATTCCCTAGACCCTGCCTCAAGTGTCAAGTCCTACACCAAGACATTGGAGACTACTGCGCTGAGTGTCGCAGACAAATCGACCGAGACAGGGAGAGGAAGAGAAGCCAAGACCCTAAGCATCAAGCTAGGAAAAGATTGCTCTATAGCTCGGCCTACAAAGCCACAGCTAAAATCCTCCGGGCTAATGCAACTCACTGTCATATCTGCAAACAACCCTTTACTGACCGCAACGAGATAACAGCCGATCACCTGATAGCGGGAGACCCTGCCAGCCCCCTAGCACCTGCTCATAAGACCTGCAATTCTTCAAGAGGGAACAGGCCTCTCGCCGATTCCTAATCGCATTCGCTAATACACATACGCACTAACTTGCGCCTTATTGCGCAGTAATCACCACGCACACGCCGACCCCTACGCCGTCATCAACGGGGGTGGGGTCAAACATAGGCAAAAGGCGGTGAGTAATACCCCGACCGCAATGTTCTGCACACAGTAGCAGTTCAAACCTTTTCGGGTAAGCTAAGAAAATGCCGAATCCGCCGAAGCCAGCCGAACTAAAAAGACACTTAGGCAACCCCGGAAGAAGACCCTTGCCCAAAGAGGTCAGCTATGTCGCAGGTGGCTACATTGCACCGGCTCGACCGCTTGAGTTCGCAGGCCAACAGCTTTGGGATGCAGCGATGAAGACAGGCGAGAACTGGATTGCTCGCAACTCGGATACTCAGCTCTTGCTCATCACCTGTGAGCAGATGGATCGGAGAACCGACCTCATCACGAAGATTCACGAGACAAGTGAGTGGAGGCTTTACCGAGCCTTGCATGATTTAGAAAAGATGATTAGCTCAAATCTGTCAATGCTTGGCTTTACCCCAACTGATAGAACTCGTCTTGGCATAGCCGAAGTCAAGGCAGCGAGCAAACTTGAAGAACTTATGAGAAAGAAGGCAGAGCGTGTGGCCTCCACAGTGGCTGACACCAGTCCCTCAAAATCTGATTGAATCAGGTGAAGGGGAATTTGTCATTGACTTTGCCGAAGCCTTTGGCGTTGTAACCAAAGACTCAATTGCCGGCAGAGCAGGCGAGCAGTTACACCTGCGAGATTGGCAGAAGGAACTAATCCGCCATGTCTTCGCAGGACAAGACGGCCTCTACCGCCACGCCATAAACCTGATCCTGATGCCGAGAAAAAACGGCAAGTCTGCACTCGGTTCTATCTTCGGTCTTTACTCTCTGATACTTGGAGTCAGAGGAGCGGAAGTTTACAGCGTGGCCGCCGAGAAAGAGCAAGCAAGGATTGTCTTTCAAGACGCTAAGCGAATGATTGAGGCAAGCGAAGAACTCTCAAAGCTAACCAAACTTTACAGAGACGCAATCGAGCTTCCGTCAAATGGTTCGGTCTATCGAGTTCTATCTGCCGAGGCTTATTCCAAAGAAGGTCTAAACCCATCGGCTGTAATCTTTGACGAGCTTCACGCTCAGCCCAATCGAGAACTGTTCGATGTCATGTCTTTGGCTATGGGTGCAAGAGGTCGCTTAGCAACTCTCATCGCCATCACCACACCCGGAGTTCGCACCGACACCACAGGTCAAGACTCGATTGCATACACGCTGTATCAGTATGGGCAGAAGGTTGCTAGAGGCGAAGTAGAAGACCCGACTTTCTTCATGGCAAGTTGGGAAGCACCTGCCGAAGCTGACCACACACAACCTGAGACTTGGCGAATGTCAAACCCCGGCTATGGAGACATCTGTTCGGCAGAAGATTTCGAGTCGGCAGTCAGGCGAACACCTGAGCCAGAGTTCCGCACCAAGCGTTGCGGGCAATGGGTATCGTCTGCGGTGTCATGGTTGCCGTCAGGTTCTTGGGAAGCCTGTGAAGCACCGCTCGACCTGACAGACAAGGAATACATAATTGGCTTTGACGGATCGTTCTCAGGTGACTCGACAGTCCTAGTCGGTGCAACAGTCGAGGATGAACCGCAAGTCTTTATGATTCAGGCATGGGAGAAAGACCCAAACATTCATGACGCTACTTGGCGAGTTGACATCCTTCAGGTCGAGAACAAGATTAGGGAGTTCGTGACCGCCAACCCTAAGGTCAAAGAGATAGTCTGCGACCCTTACCGCTGGCAAAGGTCAATGCAGGTTCTCGCCGAAGAGGGCTACCCAATCGTTGAGTATCCATCCACAAACGCAAGGCGTATGGTCCCGGCTTGCGCCAAGTTCTTTGACGCTGTAGTTGACAAGAAGCTCAGACATGATGGAGACCCACTACTGGCTCGTCATCTCTCAAACGCAGTAGTAAAAACCGACAATCTAGGAGTCAGGATAGTGAAAGAAAACAGAGCATCATCACGCCGTATTGACGCAGCAGTCGCAGCGGTTATAGCAGTAGATAGAGCCTTACAGGTTAGAATAGAACCCGAACAACTAACTCCGGGTGTCTATGTCTTCTAAATTGGTCACAGCTCTACAGGTTGCAGGGGCAATTGCCATAAGTGTCGGGGTTGGTCTTATTTTTATCCCTGCGGGAATCATTGTTGGTGGAGCTTTCTCCATCCTCTTCGGCATAGCTATTGAGAGGCGTTGATGCTAGGAAACATTTTCGAGAAGCGAGCAGTAACCCCTAACAGCCTTTGGGGTGCTGGTCTTGACTTTGAGCTGCAGAACAACTCAGGCACTTTCATTGACGAAGACAATGTCTACAAACTCGCAGGCGTGTCGGCTGCCATCTCGCTGATCGCTGGAACAATCTCAACCCTGCCGATGGATGCATGGGTTCGCAGAGACGGACAGAAACTTCTAATGAGGCCAAAGCCTGACTGGGTGAATAGACCTGACATTTCTTTCGTTGACCGCACTCCATTCATCAGCTCAATCATCGCTTCCCTGATGCTTGACGGCAACGCTTTCGTTCGAGTCTTCAGAGACGAAGAAGGTTTCCCAATCAACCTGATGGTTCTCAACCCGACGAAGATTGAAGTCAAGCGCAACCGCAATGGTCGAGTGATGTTCACTTATGAGGAAGACCAGAAGACTTACACCTCTGACGAGATTTTGCACATTGTGGAATCAGTGATGCGACCCGGTGGAATCCGAGGCGTGTCAAGAGTTGAGGCAATGAAAGACGCTCTTGGTTTAGGACTTGCTCTCGACTCATACGCACAGCGTTTCTTTGGACAAGGCGCATCGGGTAACTACGCTCTAGTGACCCCTCAGTCGCTCACTGAGGATCAGGCGAAGCTTCTGGCGAAGTCGGTTGACGCTCGTCATGGCGGCTGGAGAAAAGCTCACAAGACAATCGTTCTGCACTCAGGTCTTGACATCAAGGACATCGGCATCAACCCAGAAGAGTCTCAGCTACTCGACTCACGCAGAATGTTTATCGAAGACCTATGCCGAATCTGGAACATCCCATCGCACCTGATGAACCTGCCCGGAACAAACACCTACTCAAGCATTGAGCAGACTTCCATTGAGTTCGTGACTCACACCCTCAGACCTTATGTTGCAATCATCGAGAACTCACTCTCGACTCTGCTTCAGGTCTATCCAAACGGACAGGGCGCATTTGTTGAGTTCAACATGAACAGCCTGCTCCGAGGCGATGCACAGTCTCGCTTCTCTGCCTACTCGCAAGGAATCCAAGCTGGCATCCTGACAACCAATGACGCTCGTGTCGCAGAAGGCCTGTCAAAGATTGACGGCGGTGACATCCTCAGAGTTCCACTTGCAAATGTCAACATTGACGCAGCTGACCTATCCGCAACTGACAAGCGTGTTCTCATGGCTCAGCGACTAATCAACTCAGGTTTTGACCCTGCCGAAAGCCTCGCAGCTATGGGCTTGCCACCAATCGCACACACAGGCGTTCCAAGCGTTCAACTTCAGGGTGTCGCACAGATCAACCCAGCCGACCCAACATCTGTTTACCCGGAGGGATAATGCAAGCACCTGCAACGCTAAACCTGAACTGCTGGCAAGGCGCATCTTTTGATTACAACCTGACTTGGACCTTGAACGGAACAGCCGTCAACCTGACTGGCTACTCGGCAAGGATGCAGGTAAGAGAAACTTATGACTCAACAAATGCCGTCATCAGCTTGACTTCTGGAACTGGCATCACATTAGGCGGAACTGCCGGCTCAATTCTCTTAGACATCTCCGCTGCAACAACCGCAGGCGTTCCCTCTGGCCCTTATGTCTATGACCTTGAGCTAGTGACATCGGGAGGTTATGTCACTCGCCTACTAGAAGGCAACTTCAATGTTGACCCAGAGGTAACTCGTTGAGCGTAATCACAGTCACAAGTGGCACAAGCATTGTTCAAGTCACCGCACCGAATACCGCAACCATAACCACCAGCGGAACATTCAGCGCAACTGTCAATCAGAACCAAGCCACACTTGTAGACAACATCATCGGCGCAACCGCAATTGCTGAGCCTGCTTACATCCAGTTCAATGTCAATTCAGTTCCCTCTATCGCAGTTGGTCGAATTGGTTGGAACGACACAGACAAGACCCTAGAACTTGGCATGACCCCGACTGTCAATCAAAATGTCGGGCAAGAGCTTTTTATCTTGGCAAAGTCTTCGGATAACACTGAACGCACTAAGGGCAAAGCTGTCTACATCACAGGCTCAGACGGCAATAACAAACTTGTCGCATACGCTCAGGCAAACTCAGAGGTCACTAGTTCAAAAACCATCGCAGTTATGGCAGAGACAATTAGCGGTGGAAGCAAAGGATTCGCTGCCAGCTTTGGACTTGTCAGAAACATAAACACCAACGGACTAACCGAAGGTGCAGCAGTTTGGCTATCCCCAACAGTCCCCGGCGGTCTGACTTCGACAAAGCCAGTCCCACCAAACAACTCAGTCTTTATTGGCTATTGCGTTAGGGCCAACCAGAACAATGGTGTTCTGTTTGTCAACATTCAGAACGGATACGAACTAGACGAACTTCACAATGTCAAGTTCAATGGTCTAACCGATGGGCAGTCGCTTGTTTATGATTCGGCAACACAGCTTTGGGTCAATGAAACAGTCTTAGGCCAGCCAACAGTTCTATCGGTTGGAACAGTTACAAGCGGAACAGCGGCAGCGGTAACAGTTACAGGCACAGCACCATCGCAGACTCTAAACTTTGTTTTGCCGAAAGGTGACAAGGGTGACACCGGAGCGACTGGCGCAACCGGAGCTACTGGAGCGACAGGTGCAACTGGCCCACAGGGGATTCAAGGACTAAAGGGAGATAAGGGTGATAAGGGGGACACAGGCAACACAGGTCCAACAGGAGCTACTGGCGCAACCGGACCGCAAGGATCACAAGGTATTCAGGGGGAGCAAGGTATTCAGGGACTCAAGGGTGACAAGGGCGATAAAGGTGACACAGGTGATACTGGTCCGGCTGGCCCTACTGGTGCTACTGGCGCAACAGGCGCACAAGGCCCACAGGGTATTCAAGGCGAAACTGGACCTGCTGGACCAACCGGAGCAACTGGAGCTACGGGAGCGACAGGACCGACAGGCCCAACTGGACCGCAGGGTGCAACCGGAGCGACTGGCCCGCAAGGACCTTCTGGAGTTGTAGCTGCAACATCGCCGATTGTTTATGACTCTGGAACTCAGACGATCAGCATCAACACAACCGCAGGCGGCATCACAATAAACGGAACAGCGGTTGCACTAGGGGGAACAATAACTGTGAATGCGAGGCTCGGCTAATGCCATACTTCATAACTGACCAATCACCTGACTGCTCAGGTTGGGCCACTGTAAAAGAAGACGGCGAAGTAATTGGCTGTCACACAACCAAGCAAGATGCCATTGACCAGATGGTCGCTGTCTCAATCTCTGAGGGCATCGAACCCGGTGGAGAAAGAGCAAGACCAACTGAGCTTGAGGTTGGCGATTATGTTTCTTGGAATACTTCAGGCGGTCGAGCCAGAGGCGAGATTGTCCAGATTGAGCGAGACGGAACAATAAATGTTCCTGATTCCTCATTCACAATCACAGGGACTCCCGATGACCCAGCTGCTTTGATTCAGGTTTACCAGCGAGTCGAGGGCGGTTGGGATGACACCGATGTCTATGTTGGACACAAGTTCTCAACGCTGACAAAGATTGACCCGCTGCCAGAACCAATGGATGAAGATGACGAAGACGATGACGAGGTTCGTCAGGTTGACCTGACCGCACCTGCCTACATGAGAGCATCTGCTCGCAGAGGTTTGCAATGGTATTCCGAAGGGCTTGGCGGAGATGGTCTAGTAGATCGCACAATCAGAGAAGCTAGAGCAATGGCTGAGGGCAATGTCTCCGCCGACAAGTGGGTTCGGATTGCAGCTTGGATTGCAAGACACTTGGGAGATTTAGATTCACCCGATGCCAACCCCTCATCAGAAAACTTCCCATCACCCGGAGTTGTTGCAATGGCTCTATGGGGTGGCGGAACAACTAAGCGATCTGCGAGACGAGCGATGGCTTATGCAGAAGGTGTAAAGACTAGACTAGAAGCCGAGCAAGAGAGAGCAAACATGAAGCAAGAAACCAGAAACTTTGACGCTGACTTTGAGCTAAGGGCCGAAGGCGATGGCATGACCTTTATTGGTTACGCTGCAAAGTTCAACTCCCCATCAGAAGACTTAGGTGGCTTTGTCGAGACAATCGAACCCGGCGCATTCCGTCGCTCGCTACGCTCTCGCAACGATGTCAAGCTGTTGGTCAATCACGACACTGGTCGAGTTCTTGCATCCACTCGCTCAGGCACAATGAAGCTCTACGAGGACGAGATTGGACTCAGGGTAGAAGCAAGCCTGCCAAACACTTCCGATGGTCGAGACATGGCTGAGCTACTCCGCCGAGGAGACCTAAACAAGATGAGCTTTGGCTTCTCAGTTATCAAAGACTCATGGAATCAAGAAATGACACAGCGCACTCTCAAGAGTGTTCGTTTGTTCGAGACAAGCATTGTTGCGTTTCCTGCTTACGCTGCAACCGAGGCAATGGTTCGCTCACTCGACAAGGTTGCAACTAGAGCGCAGGTTGACGCTGACGCTTTGGCTGATGCAGTCCTCAAGCTAGAGGAAGGTTCTGATTTGTCAGACACCGAGGCAGAGCTAATCAAGAAGGTTGTTGACACTCTTTCCCCTGTGACGCAGGTAGAAGAAGAAAAGACCGAAGAGCCAAACCTGCTGGACCTAAAGCGCAAACAGCTTGACCTACTACTAAAGAGGAACTAATGGCAACCAAAGAACAGATCAAGCAAACCATTCTCGCAATCGCAGGAGACCCTAGCGTTGGAGAGATTTATTCACTAGCAGACAAGTGGGCTGATGCCATTTGGAAGCTAGACAACAAAGATGTCGCAGTCAAAGCTGACAGCGATAAAAACAGCGGCGCATCGGCGTATGCCGCTATAAAGGAAACTCGCATCATTGAACCAACTGAAAAGCGAATCCCCTGATCGCAAGGTTTAGCGAGTAACCACCCCAGAGGGTCTATCCTTTCTACCTCTGGGGTTTTCCTTTTGCTAAGATATAAACAGGGTTGAGTGTAAGCACCGCCTGTTTCAGTTCTGCGTCAGCGCAGCTGAAGTCAAATAAAACTATTAGGAGACCAAAATGTCACAGTCCTTTATTAAGGCTCAGGCTGAGGCTCGTGCTAAGGCATGGGAGGAAGCAAAGGCCCTGCTTGACTCCGCTGCTGCTGAGAAGAGAGACTTGACTGCTGAAGAGCAGAGCAAGTTCGACCGCATCAACGCAGACCTTGACGAGAGAGCAGCCGCAATCGAGACCATCCGTAAGGCAGAAGAGCGTGAGGCTAAGGCCGCAGCTGCAACTTCTGGCTTCGAGGTTTCAGAAGTATCAAAGTCAGATTACGACTATGTTCGTGCGCTTGCAAAGGGTGAGCTTCGTTCTCACAACTTTGAGACTCGTGGAACTCTAACCCCATCAAACTCTGGTGGAGTTGTTCCTCAGTCCTTCGTTGCAAGAGTGTATGACCTAGCTCGTGAAGTCGGCCCAATGCTATCCCTTGGAGAGCGGTTTGAAACTGCCGGGGGAGAGGACTTGAAACTGCCGATTTTGACAAACTACGCAACTGCTGTTCTTGAGACCGCAGGCGCAACCATTGACGAGTCAGAGCCAACCTTCAGCTCCATCACTCTAGGCGCATACAAGTATGCATTCCTAGTTCCAGTTGCTCGTGAGCTGATCGAAGACAGCGGTGTTGACATCGCTGAGGTTCTAGCTCGTGCAGCCGGTAACTCCATTGGCTACGCAGTTAACGCTGCTCTAACCACTGGTGACGGAAGCGACAAGCCAAACGGAATTATGACCGCTGCTGGAACCGGTGTATCCGGAACTATCGCAGGTGGTCTATTCACCGCTGACCAGCTCATCGACCTGACCTACTCAGTTGACCCAGCAGTTAGAAAATTGCAGGGAACTGGATGGCTCATGTCCCCAACCGCAATTCGCAACGCTCGCAAGCTAAAGACCACAGACGGATACTACCTATTCGAGCCGGGTCTAAACGGAGCAACTCGTGACAGCCTTCTTGGATACACAGTCCACGAGAACCCTGCTGTTGCTGCTGTTGGTTCAGCTGCTGCGTCCATCGGATTCGGACACCTACCTTCCTACAAGATTCGTCTTGCAGGTGGTCTGCGTGTTGACAGAAGCGATGACTTCAAGTTCGCAAACGACCTTGCCGTCTTCCGCTTCATGCTTCGTGTTGACGGAGACCTGTCACACCAGAGCCACTTCCAGATTTTCAAGGGTTCGGCTGCCTAGTCAACCTTAGAAATCTAAGCAAGTCCCCCGGCACAAAGTCGGGGGATTTTGCTATTGTGGGGGTAGAAAGGAATTTATGAAGCCAGAGCAGTTAGACCTAACAGTTACAACCTTCTCCAATTCGCCATACCAGCCGACAGGCTACGGAATGCAGATCGGGCAACTTGTTGACAACCTTGCAAAGCATGGAGCGAATGTTGCCCATGTCTCGAACTACGGACTAGAGGGAAACAACTCAACGCACAAAACCCCTTATGGAGAAATCCCACACTACGCAAGAGGTTATGAGCCGATGTCGCAGGATGCACTTGCAGTCGGACACAAGATGCAGATGGCAAAGAAGGATTGGAAAGATTACATCCTGACACTTTGCGATGTCTGGGTTCTAAAGCCTGAGATGTGGCCGACAGAAGAGTGGCCGAACATTCTTAGCTGGACACCGCTAGACCATATCTCAATGCCCCCTGCGGTCAAGCGTTGGCTAGACAAAGACAATGTTCAACCGATTGCAATGTCACCCTTCGGCATGGAGCAGTTGCAAGATGTCGGCATTGAGGGCATTTATATTCCTCACTCGATAGATACAGTCAACACCTTTAAGCGCACCGACAAGATTGGCAAGCAAGACGGCAGAGAGTTTCTAGGCGTGAAGGAAGATGACTTCCTAGTCGTAATGAATGCCGCTAACAAAGCAAACAAGTCAATTCACCGCAAGGCTTTCGCTGAGGCTTTCATGGCTTTTGCAATGTTTCGACAGACACACCCGAACGCCTATCTCTATGTTCACACCGAACCGAAGGGTGTTTATGGTGGCTTCCATCTTCCCCGACTAGCTGAGGCTTGCGGGCTTG